>JACCDR012529259.1_pt1 | contig 27298 bp, 37 predicted proteins | sample 7446431 | NCBI WGS metagenome assembly JACCDR01 (sample SAMN15323443, study PRJNA562643) | freshwater metagenome | isolation source: river surface water | place: USA:Blue River Watershed | collected 2017-08-17 | reverse complement strand
TCCCAGCTTTCCGGGAGTCCGGCTTCGCTGTAGGGCATGTCGGGCACTTCCTCTTCCTCGCAGGTGAAGTGCCCTTGCTTGAAGTGGACAACACCGGGGAAGGACTCGAGGTCAATCCGCACAAGGCGGACGTGCGTCGTGTCGTTGTAGGCGGACGGGAGGGGGACGATTGTCATGGTAGTATTTGAGTTAAGGTTGGTTGAGGATTAAAGGTCGCGTTCGCGGCGATAGCGGATGCTAATGTTCAAGGAACCAGAGTTCCACGAAACGGCAGAGTAATAAGCTCGTCCGAAAGGAGCCGTGCCAACAGTCAAGCTGGCGAGGTCTGCGCGCTTGATGGGGAGCACCACCGTTGAGTTCGCCGGGATGTCGGTTTCATAGGTCAGGTCACGCACCCCGGACGACATGCCAATACCGAAGCCGTAGACTTGGTTAGCAGTGGTGTTCTTCACCACCACGTCAACGAGCAACGCATCGGTGCGGAACACGCCAGCCGTGTCGAGCAACTCACCGTTAGCGGTGAGAGCTGTCTGCGGGTAGATGCCATCGTCTTGTTCAATCAGGTGGGCAACCCCTGACCCAGCGGTGCGGATTCCATGCCGATTGTTAGAACTCAGGTCTCGCGCGATTCGACCAATGCCATCATCCATCGGCAGATAAACGACAGCACCTACCTGCCGAAGAACAAAGCTCTTCAGGTATGCAACATCGTCTGTTGTCGAATTTGCTCCCGTGTAGCTGGCCGGGTTGTGAAGCAGGTAGAACCCGCTGTCATCATTCAGTTTAACCCGAAGTGAGAAGTCCACGGACTGCCAAGAGGCATTTGGGTTGAATTGATAAATCCCGTTCAGTAACTGCCAGCGACTAGATCCGCTCGGTTGGCCGCCATACTTGATATCGCAGGACGTTAGATGCGTCTGCCCAGTTGGGACGTAGATGCTGCCTGTAACCCGATAGCACTTTTCACGTGAAGTGGTTACTCCGCGATAGCCGTAGTGCAGACCAGTCGTGCCGTCGGCGTAGACACGAAGCACATCGTCAACCCCGTTAATGCTGTCGATGTTTCCTGCCACGTTTGCAGCGGCTCCCGTCCATCCATCCGCCCCCGCTGTGAAGTTACTTGTGTAGAGGGACGCCTGACTTCCGAATTGGAATCGTGCAGGCACCGCGCCCCCTAGCCGATAAATCTCTAAAGCATCCGTGCTAGAGAGTTCCAAGTTGTAGAGGGCAACGCCGTAGATCTCTCCTTCATACGCATCAGTCGTCCAGAAGCCCACGTTGAGGTAGCCGCTGTTGACGTTAGCCTGCCACGAAGCGGGAGCAGACCCAGACGTGCTGGTCGAGATGGTTTGCACTACCCCGTTCACGTAGACAATCGGATTCCCGCTAAGTGGCCGCACAACTAACACGTGAACCACCTGTCCGGCCCACGCAGTCACAAACCCTGCGACGGAAGCAGTTCGATTGTTTGCCCCATCGGTGTTATCGAGTTCCAATCCCAACGCCGTCGCATTCAATGACACGTGGAATGACCCAGCGTTGTTGTGTGTCGTGGGGGAAGACGAAAGTCCAACCACTCCTCGATAGGCCACGGATGCCAATGGAACCCTCATCATGAAGCTCAACGCGAATGCGTCGGTTCCAATGGACTGCCCGGTTAGAATGGAGCTGATCTTGTCGCCAACCGTTCCGTTGAAGGACATGCCACCACGGGGCGACAAGGCGTTACGAAGCGCGGACGCGATGCCGATGATGACACTTGCCGGGATGCGATCCCATTGACCCGAACTGCCACGATAGATTGCCAAGTCTCCAGCAGTCCACGTGACAGACTGTGAAGTGCCATCAGAGAGGATGGCATAACAGTCTCCAGCCGTTGTTGAAGTAGCCGGAACGGTGGCACCCGCTTGCGTGCCCTTGTAACTCAAACCAGCCGCAATCGCTGCCGCCTGTGCGGCACTGATGGCCGCTGCCGTTGCGCTGTTCCCAGCGTTAGTCGCTTGTGTCGTTGCAGTGGTTGCGGAAGTCGAAGCGGCCGTCGCCAGCGTCTGCGCATCTTGCGAATACTTTTTGGCGGAGAACTCTGTTCCATTGACCGTGCCTCCCGTGTAGTTGGCCCAGTCTTTCGCCGAGCCTCCCGTCGCGCTGCCACGGGTCAGGGTGCCCAGCGCCCACTCTTTCGCCGAGTAGCCGGTGGCACCGTCGACCGCCGCTGCCGTGTGTTGAGCCCAGTCCTTTGCCGAACCACCGAGGGTCGCACCGACGTTGTTCTCTTGTGCCCAGCTCTTGGCGGAGCGGCTGTTCGCTGCCGCGCCAGTCACATCGGCCGCAGTCTGTTGAGCCCAGTTCTTAGCCGAGCCTCCGGTCGCCGCTTGGGTGCCTTGCGCGAACTCCTTCGCCGAGAAGCCTGCATCGTCCACGACACCGCCCGTGTAGGTGGCCCAGTCCTTTGCAGAGCCGCTTGACGCAACGCCTCGGGTCTGCGTTCCAACCGCCCACTCTTTTGAGGAGTAGGTCCCAGCGCCAACCACGACGCCTGCGGTCTTCTGTGCCCAGTCCTGCGCGAGTGTGGCACTCGTGGCCGCGTTGCCCGCCTGTGTGCTCGCGGTTGCGGCAGACGTCGTGATGGAGTCGGCCCAGTGCTTTGCCGAGTATCCGGTGCCGTCAACCGTTGCGCCGGTCAACGTCGCCCAGTCCTTCGCGGAACCTTTGCCAGCAACGCCACGGATTTGAGTGCCCACGGCATACTCTTTCGCGGAGAACTCACCGCCGCTGACGGAACCGCCCGCGGTCTTGGTTGCCCAGTCCTGAGCCGCCGTCTTGGCAAGCTGTGCCGCATCGTTGGCCGCAACAGCTTCGTCGCGCTTGGTGCTGGCAGTGCTGGCCGAAGTCGCAGCAGCGGACGCAGCAGCCTCTGCCGCTACCTTCGCCGCCGTGGCGTCTTCCTCGAGTTCGCCTACCGCCGCAGCAAGCGCCGCCGCTCCGTCTGCGATGGTCTTAGCGACGCTGTTGACCGTTCCGCCTTCGGTGACGACGGTGGAACCGGCCCCCGAGGCCGGGCCGTGAACAATCGAGTGGAGCTTGGTAGCGTCCGTCTCGACCTTAGTGGTGGCTGTCTCCAGCCGCTCTGAATAGGTAGGCATTTTGTTTTAGTCTGGGTTAAAAGAGGTCGGGCATTACTTCGTGAACATCGTTGTGCAGGTCGTTCGCCGCCATTTCCAGCAGCTCAAGGTCTTGGTCCAACGTGTCCGTGAAATTCTCGTAGTCCTCAGTGGACATATACGGGGGCTCATCCAGCTCGAGTTGCGCGGTGATGAACCAGTATCCCTCGTTGTAGCGATACTGATACTTCCCGTTCACGAGCTTGGCCGCTACTTGCTCCAAGCCGCCCCCGAAGTCCAAGTCCACGAGGAAGGCGTCCGCGCCTTGGTTGATGAGTTCCTTCCAGAAGTATCTGAACAGAGCGTATTGAAACGGCTTGAAAGTCCAGCGCACTTGCTGGACTTCCATGTTCACCGTAAAGATGCGGCGCTGCCGAACCGCTCCGCTCCCCATGGGCGTGCGGAGGACCGAAGGAATCGGCTCCCCGCTTAGTTCGACGCTAACGTCGCGAAGTTCTTCAGGCCAAGTTTCCATGTTAGGCGCGCTTCAGTTTGTAGGTCTGTTCAAACGCTTGCGCTAGTGGTGTCCCGCCCTCGCGGATACCGACCGCCTGTTGCGCGATTTCCTGCTTCACGATCATCCGAATGTTTCCGTCCGCATCCCGCGTCGGTGTTACGGTGGCCCCCGTGTGGTTCTCGATGGTGATGCTCACATCCCCACCGCCCCCGCCGATGCGGTCCTTCTTGAGGTCGATGACTTTCTCGTCCGGGTGGAGGACTGCCGCGAAGCCGCCTCGGCCGTCGATGCCACCCGTGCGCGGGCCGGAAGGCGTGGAACCGCCGCCCTCGAAGCTGGCCATCCGCACCGACATGATGTTCGACACAATGCTGGCCGTCGCTGCCGCCACGGATGCCATCGCGCCAAGGTTCATCGGCCACGGATTTGCCGCTGCCGCTGCAATGCCTTGCTGAATCTTGATGATGGCGTCGGCAATGGCAAACGCCTTGGACACTGCGAACATCGCCTTGTAGATGCCGCTCTGTTCCCCTGCGAGGTTCTTGGCAATGTCCACCAAGCTCTCCCCGATGGTCATGGCGGAGGACAGGATGAGTTCCTTCTTGGCCTGCTCGAATGCCATCTGGCGGCGCGCGTGCTCCTTCTCCATTGCCTCAACCATCTTGTGCCGCTGGCCAAGGAGGCTGACTGCGAGCGCGTGCTGTTCGCGCCACTTCTCCTCCATGTCGTTGTTCTCCATCTCCAACTGCATCATCTGGTCGGCTTGCTGCCCGCCATTGGTCGTGGACTGATTGAGGAAGTCCGACTGCCCCAGTCGCTGCCATTGCTCCGACTGATACTGCCACTGCCGCGCGCCGGGGGAATCCTGAATGCGGCGGGACTGCTCGTCGATAACCTTCATTTGCGCCTCAAGCCGTAGGAGCGCCGCAGTCTGCTCGTCAATGGGATTGATAGTAGCCTTGGAGGCTTCCGCAATCTCACCCATTGTTTTACGGTAGGACACCATCGGGTCAACGGTTGAACGCAGTTGGTCGGCAAGCTCGGACTGTGCCGCCTTGTTCTCGAGAGTGGCAGTGCGGGCTTCTTGCTCCGCCTTGATTTTGGCATCCAGCTCTTTCTTAATCAGGGAGACGGACGCGGCAACGTCTTCGTTGCGCTTCTTCACCTGCTCGGCAACGTCATCCGCTGCCGGTGCCTGTCCGGTGATGCGATTCCATTCGCGTTGCAGCTCGTTGATGACGCCTTGCTGCTTCGCAATCTCCGCCTTGATTTCCGCTTCCTTCTTCAAGGACTCCACCTTCGCCTCCTCAATGCGGTTGAAGGCGGTGTCGTCGGAAGTCATGAAACCGACGTTGTATTTCTTCTTTAACTCCTCGACTTCCTTCATCCGCTTCATCATCGAGGTAACTTCCTCGTTGGTGATGCCCTCATACATCATGGGCACAAACCGCCGGAACCCCAAGTCGCTCTGCGCGGCCTTGGCTTGTGCGGTCTCCCCTTCCTGTCTGGCGAGCTGCCGTTGGAGCGTGGCCATCTCGGTCATCTGCGCCTTCAGCTTGCCGGGGGTGTCCATCTTGGCCAACTGAACGTCGAGGATGGCCTTGTGCAGATTGCGATAGGAGGCTTCGAGCTCCTTGTTCTTTTTCTCAACTGCCGCGCTCGCCTCCGCCGCCTCGTTCCACTTGTCGACAAGTGCGTCGATGCCAGCCGTGACAAGAGCAATGGCGGAGCCGATGCCCACGCTGGACAGGATGCCCTTCAGGAAGTTCTTCGGGGCAAAGGCGCGGTCGTTGAACAGGTCCTTCGCAATCCGGCCAAACTCCAGCCGCACCCCCGCCGCGTAGTCCTGCACCGCATACATCGCGTCTTTCAGGGAACGCTTCAACGTCCCGGTCGTTGCTGCCGTGGCTACGAGTGGGGCCGCGATTGCCGGTGCGGCACGCTTGGACGCTGCCGAGACCTGTGCGAAGTAATCGGTGGCCAGCATCGAACCAGTCCTCCAGTTCTTGCCGGACTCCGCGAGCTGCGCTTGGTGCGCTTCCATGGTTGCGGCCGAAGCCTTGTAGGCGTCCCCGTAGTGGACGACCGCGGCCTGCGACATGGCCTTGTAGTCTTTGCCCACAGCTTTGCGCGCATCGTCCGACATCTGGGCAATGCGGTTGAAGCTGGCGTAGGACGCATCAGAGCTGGCCTTCCATCCCTTTGCCTGCTCATCTCGTTGCTTCTGCCACTTGGCCATCGACTCTTCAGACGCCTTGTTGCTGTCCCCGTGGAAAATCTTGGCGGCACGGGCCATCTCGGCGTAACTGTTCGTGGTCTGTGCCGCCACCGCTTTGGTCGTTACTACCGACACTTCGCGGATTTGCTTCTGTGCCCGCTCCGCCGCTGCCGTAGCCTTCTTCGTCACCTTCTCCGCCTCCGCCACGGAATCCTTCGCAACGCTGTTCGAATACTTGACGAAGTCGGCTACGGTCTTATGGGCCGTCTTGACGCTGGCAACCAGCTTGGCCTCTTGGCCAACCATCTCCAACACGAGTTTCCCGAGGGATGAACCAGCATCAAACATTTGTCTTTTTTGGTTTAGGCGGAGGCTGTTTCTTGGAACCGAGGAACACTCTCCAGTATCTCTTGGATTTCTCCACTATCTTCTTTTTCTCTTCTTCGGATAACTCTGAGGCGGCCTTTACCTTTGGCTTGTCGTCCGTGCGTTGGAACTTCTTGAGGAACTGTTCGATTCCACCGGGTTTCGTGCTCCAACCGCGCCGCACCTCTAGTGCAATCTGCGCGAGGAACCAGTCCTCCCGGTGGAAGTCGTTTACTTCTTCTTCAAAGTAGCGTTGCCAGTTGGCGAACTCCGAGCTTGTGGTCGTCTCCTTTACGAACTGGACGGGCTGGCCGAGCTTGTGGGCGAGCTGGAACCAAGGGCGCTCGATGCCCCAGATGAGCCGTTTTTTGCTGTCGTCTCCGGGGTGTCCTTCTTCTCCTCCGCCTCCCGCTCGTCCTTGCTCTGGAGCTTCGACATGCGCTTGGCTTCGTCGTAAAGCTCCTGAATGGCCGAGCCGGGCATGGACTGGATGAAGGCCTTCGTGGCCAGCTTGCCCTCAATGTAGAAGCACGTGACCAGCAGATCGGCTTGGATGCCGTCGTAGTCTTTCATGCCCGCGTAGTTGCCCTTGTCGTCGAGCTTAACGCGATCGGCGTTGTTCTTCAGATACTGGTCGCGTTGCGTGCCGTTAAGCTCCCGGAGCTCGCAGGACATTTCCTTGCCCTTGTCATCGACGAGCGTGACCGGGACGGATTGGAGGGTGAGGACGAAGCGTAGTGCTTTTTTCATGGTGTGTATTCTGGCTGTTTCTAACTTGTGCCCGTGGCTAGGGCGGAAAGGTTGTTTCGCTGGCGTTTAACGGGAAAAAGCGGGGCAGGGGCAAAAACCCCCACCCCGCGCACATCATGGCCAAATCTTAGGCCGCGTCCGCCCACACGGGAGCAGTCTCGACGCCGTTGTTGTCCATCAGCGTCGGGATGATCTTCACATCCGCGAGCGGGCGGTTGCCCTCGCTGAGGCCGGACGGCTGGAAGCTGTCGAGGTAACCCCAGAAGGTCAGCGTGGAGTCATCGGGGAACGTGATGGTGATCTCCTGATTCACGTTCACCTGTGCCATCACGTCGTCGTAGGCGTCCGTGTCATAGGCCGCTTTGTAGCTGCCCTCGGTGAGCTCCTTCAGCTTCTTGGGTGCCTTGGTGCGCCAGTTCTGGTTGCGCATCGTGGTCTGGTCGATGGGACCGCCACCTTGCACGCCGGGGGGCGTCACTTCGGTTTCGTAGAGCTTGATGGCGGGTGCGCCGGAGAAGCCCACTAATGTTTGATAGCCGTCTTGTAGCATGGTCGTGCCTTATTTCAGGTTGATGTTTTGGTGGATTAGTTGTTCGCGAGGACGACCACCTTCATCTTCTGCGTGGAAGTGCCGTCGTGCGAGAGGTTGCAGGTCGTCAGCGTGACGCCTGCGGCGGGGTTCGTGTCCCCGTTGCCGCTCTCCCAGTGCCACACCTTGCCGGTGTCGATGGTCTTGTGAACCGCCGCGCCCGCGCCGTGGTTCAACGAGAACGACCCGCGCTGCGGGGTGGAAAGGAAGATGCCCATCACCTTGTCGCCGGTGGCAGGGACGTTGATGGACGCGCGGGCGGAGATGGTGACCGCGGTCATGTTCGTGGGGAGGTTGTCTCCGGAACCGCCCGAGATCGGGATGGCCAGCGAAGCCACGGTGCCCACGACCACAGCACGCCGACAGCCGCCGACCCAGTAGAGGTCCACGACCTGTGCGGTCGTGATGCCGTGACCGGACGGGCCGGTGATGGTGCCGTCGGTGTTGTTGGTGCGGGTGGTGAGCTGGGAGACCTTGCCAGCGGGGACGCTTACTTCTTGAACGATGGCGAAGTCCGCCTCGGTGATGGTAACTTCGGACAGCGTAAGGCCGCCGACTTTGATCGTTTCCGTGATGTTTGCTTTCATGGTTGGGTTGATTAGGCTCCCTCAAACCACGCCGGAAAATCGATGTGGACGAGCTCATAGAGCCCTTGCTGGGAGTCGTAAATGGTATCGTTCTCGCCGAAGTTTTGGTCTTCGCTTTCCTCCAGAGGAAAGATGCAGTTGATGCTGAAGTGGTGGTTCCGCTTCTGGTCGTTGGGGTCCCGCCCCATGGCAAGCACCGGCCCGCGACTAATGGCGTGGAGAAGGTAGAGGTAGTTGCCCGCGTCAATGGCCAGCCGCTTCGTGGTGTCCATCTCCGCCGCAATCTTGTTCGCCTTCATCCAGCCGACTTGGTAGTCGGAGGACCGCACCTTCACCTGAACGCCCCAGTGCTGAAGGACCTCTCCAGTCCGCATGAGGCGCCCGTGCTTGTGGCCGGTGGTGTCGTAGAGGCACACCGCGTTCGCCGGGACTTTCTTCGCGGCGTCAACGTCCGGCAAGAAGGACGTAAAAGAAGGCCACTCGCCAGCGTGCCGAGGCAGCGTGACGAGGTTCTTTACGCCAAGGGCGGCGCGGAGGACAAGTGTCGGAGGCTGGTTCATTTGTCTTTGCGTCCCGCTGCGATGTCCTTAATCTCGAACTCGTTCTCGCGGATGGCGTCCTCGAGGAACTTCGCACGCTGGCCCGAACCGCGCGCCCGCTTGCGTCCTGCCGCAATGTCCCGACGGTAGACCGTGTTGTAGTCGTCACCGTGGAGTGCGTCCAAGTTCTCGTGAACGTAGATGGCATACTCGGCCGTATAACCGACGCGGCCCTTGGTCTTGAACCCGCTGCCCGTTACTCGCGCAAAGCCAGACGCCTTCAGCTGCCCGTGTTCCACCGGCACCGTCTCATTGCTCTTCCTGAGGACGAACAGGACCATCTTACGAATCCGAATCTCCATCACCTTGGCTTGCGCCTCGCGTGCCTTACCCAAGTTCGACAGGACGGTCTCGCCGCCCGATACACGATGGACGAACATTAGAGGTAGCACTTGCGCACCCACTTCGTGGCGCGGATGTTTGGCGTCTTGTCGAAGCCTTTAACGGGGAAGGCTCCCGGCTGGTCTAGTGCGCGGGTGTCCGCCACGAGTTCCCCCACCGTGCCCAACCGGAGGACGGAGCCGGGCTTCACATCAATGCCAGTGTAGACCACGCTGTTCGACGTGGCCTTGGTCTTGTCCGATGCGACGTATTCAACTTGCTTGTCCGTCCAACGGACCTTGATGGCCACCGGAGCAAGCACGCGGGGATCACCAAAGTCGTCGACGGGCGCATCCGGGTCAATGGCCCAGAGCACCGCATCCTGACGAAGCATTCTGGTTAGCAGGCTCATTCTGGAACGGTCCCGAGGTAGTGCATCCCGATCTTGCTCTTGCGCGTGGTGGTCATGGATCGTTGCAACCCGGCCAGCCCGCCCTTCGTGTCGAGAAGCATCGCCTGCTGCCCGTGGAGCGTGGCCTCGAGGTGCATCCCGGTCTGCCCATCGTAGCGCTCGTTCAATCCGTCAACGCCTTCCGATGCGCGCTGTTTGTCGCGGATGGAATAGAAGTGCGCGGACAGCCACCGTTCAATCTGCTCGAGGCGGGTGTCGCTATACGTCAGCGGCACGCATACATCGTCCACCAATGCCCCCGCCATCTCAATGAACGGGTCAAGGTCCGCGTCCGCCGCGATGATCGTGGTGTCGGTCTCCACGAGCTTCTTCACTGCCGCGTAGGTGGTTCTCATTTGGGGAGGACGCTGTCGAGTTTAACGAAAGGGAAAAAGGGAATGGCCGAACCTTCAGTGCAGTTCAAAATTTCCGCGCCGGGGAAGACAACCGGAAGCGTTCGGGCGATTGCAGCAAAGCCCTCGAGGAACTGGGGATAGACCTCGGAGTTGGGGGCGTCGACGGTGTGCGGGTGCCAGTTGGACCGGCCATCGGCTCCCAGCTTGCAGTCGTATCCCAGTAGATAAACGCGGCGCGCTCCGAGGAGTAGCGCGAGATTGATGGCACCACATCCGGAGTTGTGGCCGAATCCAAGGGCGTCGCGATGGAGACCGTAGTCACGCCGGTCCATACGAAGAACCCAAGGGTGCTGATCGGAAATATACTCGCAGTGAGTGACAACAGGACCTGCGAAGTCCTCGAGTTCATGTTCAAAAGTGTGGAACCAATTCTCATCTGAAAAGAAGCAGTAATTGCAAACTCGTGCGCCTTGTTTGAAGGCGGCGTTACAACCAATCGTCTTTTGTCCAACTAACCGCCGGAAGTTGAACCCCGTCAGGCTCGGCCCCCCACCGATGATGAATACATCGGCGTCCGGCCAAACACGTGACGGGGTCCACTTCGGCATCGACTTACTTCCCTTCGCCGCCGAGCAGCTTCTTGATGAACGGCTCGACCTCGCCCTTGGCCAGCGGGTCTTCGTTCAGCGCCTTGTTCACTTCGTCAGGCTGCGTGACGAAGAACTTCTTCGCACCCTTGCGGAACACCTTCAACTCGGCCGCAATGGCTCCGTCGAAGTCGCCGGTGGCGTCCTCCCCCAACTCCGACTGAACGGAGGCGGGCGGCGTCTTGGCCGTTCCTTCGGGTTTGGCACCCGTAGCCGTGCCCGTTTCGGGGCCATTCGCGCCCGTTTCCGGCCCTTTGGCACCCGTGGGGGTGTTCCCACTGGGGGAAGGCTCGGACGGGGCAGCGGCGGGGGTCAGGACGACCTCCTCGAACTTGTTCGGGAAATGCGCGCACAGGTCGCGGAACGCAGGGACGACTTGCCCCTTCGTGTATTCTTTGCCGCCCTCATCGTGAACACCGGCGAGGACGCGGAACTGACGTGGCTTAGACATGGCTTGTTCTTTCTCTTGTGTGGTTTGGGTCTCTATCAGGAAAAGGAAAATCCTCGGGGTGTTAGTCCCCCGAGGAAACGAAACAACGTTCCGGCGATTAGCTGCCGTGGACGATACCGCAATTGCCGTTGATGTCGGCACGGGGCTGGGGAACCATGATGGCCATCACCTTGAAGTTGATTTCCATCCCGCCTTGGGTCTCCCACTGGACGGTCGTGAAGTCCAGCCCGATGATCTCACGGAAGGTCTCCGTGGTCTGCTGGAGGAGCACCATCTGGAAGTTCGGCAGGAAGTCCAGCGTCTTGATGGACGTGATGCCGTTGATCTTCGTCAGGCGCTCCCGCAGCGTCTGGTTCGGGTTGTTGCCGCCGGTGAGGGTGTAGTCGCGATCGAGGTATTGGTCCCACTTCGTCGAGACATACAGCTTCCACGGGCCGTAGTTGAACTTGTCGATGGACTTCTGCTTCATGTCCAACACCTCGAGGACCGTGGTGTTCGGAGTCCACGCCGTCGCCGTGGGGGCGGTCAGCGTCTTGGTGATGCGGTTCGGGTAGTTGGTGAGACCGTAAAGGTTCGCACCGCCGAAGCTGAAGGAACCGTAGGTCCCCAGCGCCAGCTTCTCCACCGTCTCCGCAACGCGGCGGGAGGCGGCTTCGGCCATGGACGTGTCGAGCGGCGTGTTGCTGTTGCGCGACACCAACACCTGACGCAGCGGGAAGCTGAAGTCGGCATGGATGATCGGCAGCGGCAGGTTCGTCATCTCGAAGATCGGGCGGTCTCCTTCACCGCGCTTGATACCGTCCATGCTGATCGTCGCCGAACCCGGGTCGGACATCGTCTCGGTGGAGAAGATGGTCTTGCCGAGACCGTTGCCGATGGTGAACTGCAAGCCGCTGGAGCGCAGGTCGGCAACAAGGCCGAGGCGTTGGCGGGCAGCTTTGAGGACCTGCGTGTCGAGCAGGCGCCAGTCTTCGTAGCGGAGGGTCGCTGCGTTCTGTTGCAGCACGACCTTCTTCATCTCGAAGGCGCCCTTCTGGGCGTTGTAGCTCGGCACGCTGATGCAGTGCCGGCCCTTCTGGTCGATGTAAGGGCGGAGGATGTTGATGTCACCGCCCGAGTTCAGGAGGCGCGTGGCCACCGAACCGGATGCGTTACCGTTGAGGAGGAAGTCCATGTTCTGTTACTGTTTGAGTTTTTGTTGGTTGAAGTATCGTTGGTGTCTGTCTGGGTGGGTTAGCCAACGATGCGGACCTTCGCCAGAGTGGCGACGGCGGCGGTGGCCGACAGGTTGACGGTCTCGAGGAGCTCGGCAACCACACGCTTCACCACGCCTGCGGACGTGGCAGCGGACTTGAGCTTGAGGCAACCCGCGCCGTCGTGGATGAGTTCCACGTTGAGCGTGTTGTAGTTGACGCCCGCCTTGAGGAAGACGGCAACCACGTCGCCGGGGAGGCACTCGCGGTAGAAGGCGGTGTCGCCCACAGCGTAGGCGTCGGCCACGGTCTTGCCCGTGTAGGGCTGTTCGAGGGCGACGCGGATAGCGCCGTCAGCGCCTTCCGTGGAGTGCTTCAGCACCTTGTCGGCGCTGTCCATCTTGAGAAGATGGCCGGGGCTGAAGATGCCGGAAGCGATTGCCTCCTCCTGTTCGTTGCGGAGGCGCTTGAAGATTTTCTGGTGAGCCATTGTCTTGGATTAGTTGAGTGTTTTGTTTCTGGGTTGTTGAGTTGTGGGTGGGGGGTTAGCTCTTGTCCTCCGCGCCGAAGTTCATCGTCGGCATCGGGAGCGCCTCGCCGCCGTCCTCCGCGCTCTTGGCGTTCTCGGTCGTCGAGCGGACTTCCGCCTGACCGCCGAAGAACGGACGGGACTGGTCGTTGGTGTCCGTGTTGGCCACGGGAGCCGGGACCGCCGCGATGGCAGCAAGGCTCTCGAGGTCCTCGATGGACATCTTGTTCAGCGTCGCGTCCGAGAACGTGTTCGCCTTGTTGAGCTTGATGGCCGCGATGGCCTTCTGCTTGTTGGCCGCGAGAACCTTCTGGCCATAAGCCAAGGCCTCGGACTGTTCCGCGTTGAGGGCGGGAGCGGCGGGAGTAGCAGCAGCGGGGGCCGCGTTGGTAGCGGGCTCCTTCTTCGGCTCTTCCTGCTTCTCCGGTTTGATGCCCGCGTTGGCGGCGAGCTTGGCGAGCTTCTCGTTGCTGAAGGCAGCAAGAGTTGCGCGGTCTTCTTCGGTCCAGCCGGATTCCGAATTGGCAATCAGGCCGTTGATGATCTTGGTCTTATCCATGTTGATGACTTGTTTCGACTGTGTTGACGTTTTGCGGTTGCCTACGAAGGCTCCCTTGGGTGTCCGATACTCAGTGACCCGAACAACTTCCTCGGGGTCACCTTCGAGTTCAACCACGGTTTCCGTTGCCGTATATCCTTGGCTGAAAAGTTTTCCTTGGTAGCTGTAGATGAACTTCGAGGAGTAAACGTCCTCAATCCATGCACAGCAGTAATCTTCCTTCTTGGGGGACAGCTTGGTCTTCAGCTTCCCGTAGAGCTGGGAGCGGCGGGTCTCCAACGACATCTCGTTCTCCGTAAGGGGCTTTCCCTCGGCGTTCATCGCCACGCCCTTAATCGCGTGCCACTGCGCACGGTTGACGCCGCGTTGGAAGTTCCACGCCTTTTTCGCGTCCTCTTCCTTCGTGTAGGGGTTCGGGATGGGGTCCCCGGTAAGGTTGCCACGCTGCGCAGCGTAACCCTCGTTGAACGTAACGTCGTCCTCGTCGCCTTCCCCGAACGTCCCCTTGCCGTCACGCGGCTGAATGGGATTGTAGTTGCCGGTCAGTTCCGCCACGACGCGGAGGGAACACATCTCCAGCAGGTCCTTCGGGATCGTGGTGTCGATCTTGGCCGCTGCGTTCCGGATGAACCCCGCTCCTGCCAGCTTGGAGCACGCGCCAACGTTGTCGGGCAGGATGGCCAAGTGGTCGGGCCGGTAGTTGCGGGCGATTGCATCGTAGGCAACGCCGTCATGCGTGCCGGGGGTGTTCTCGTTGTCCGTGAACAACCCGGTGGACAGTTCGAGGGTTTCCTCGTTGTCGATGGCTTCCACGATGCGCTTGTCGACGTTGTTGGCCAGCTCGATGTCAATCCAAGCTTCGGCCTTCAGGCGTCCCACCTTCTCGAACTTGGTGTTGAAGATGTAGCCGACCTTCCGCTTGGTGAGCTCCTCCGGGGAGCACGCGGACACCCCGCTGTCGGGGTGGTTAACGACGACCGGCTTGTGGTCCCACGCTTCGGGGCACACGGCCATTTCGTCCTTCGGGTAAAAGAGTGGGCCGTTGCTGCCATTAAGCACACCCTCTACGATCATCACCATGGGGACGACCTTAAACTTGCGCCCGGTCATTTCCCCGTTGCGCACCAACGACGCCTTGGCGTTAGCGGCGAACCGCTGTAACACGTTCTTCGTTACGTTCGCCGTCGGGGCGGCTTTGTTAACGACCAGCTTTCGCTTGTTGAAGCGACGCTGGTTTTTAGGGACTCGTGAGGACATAGTGAATAAAAAAGGAGCGCCCCTTTCGGGAACGCTCCGTTGTTCGGATTAGATTGATTATCGTCCTGTTAAGTAATCAACCTCCGATGTGCAAGAACTAATTTTGTCGGGCTACCCTCCCCCGTCCTTCCCCCTGCTACGGACGCGGAGGACGCCAGCCGGGGGCAAGTGCTTCATTGGCACCCGCTCCGAGCTCTCGGTGGTGTAGCGCATAGCGATTCCATCCTCGAGATGAACCGTCATCGTCCCGAAGAACGTCTTGTCCTTGAGCTTCTTCAGCTCATTGGCGATGAAGATAATCTCCGGGTCAAGGTCCGGGCGGATGGCTTGCACGGTGGGAACGGGAACGCGACCAATCGCGGGAGGCTGGGGAGGCGGGTCGTCAGACGGTGGCATGGGAACCTTTCGGAATGCAGATGAAGTGCGTGGTGATGTAGGTGGCAAAGAACGTCGCAGGCATGGGAGGTATCTGTCCCTTCGAGATGGCTTCCCCCGTCGCCGCGCTGTATGCGGCCATCAGTTCCTTCTCGAGTGACTCCGTGTCCGGTGCCCCCGACACGAACGTCGCGAAGGCTTGGAAGGCCAGCCCGAGTTCACTGTAGGCTTGGGAGCACGCGGCAAAGGTTGCCAGCGCGGGAGGAAGCGGCTTCTGCGGTTGCGCCTCCGGTGGGGCGGTGGGAACGACGGCGCTCATGGATTCGATGTAGATGAGACGGGCTTCAATCTCCGCCTCTGATACACCCATCCGCTTCGCCATCAGGTCCGAAGCCCAGCCGCGCTTCTGTAGGCCGAGGAGGAACTTGTCGTCGTCCGCGTTCCAGTTTTTCTTAAAAGCGAAGGGACATGCCCCCGGCTGTGGCCCTAGTCGGTTGGTGTCAGGATTCATGGCGTTTGATGTGCATTGAAAGATGGGAGCCCACTAGGCCAGCGAGCACGTAGAGGATGCCGTCGCTAGTGGCGGTGATGTTAGGGACGAGCTTGAACAGCGTCAGCTGCGACACTCCGATTGCGGCGGAGGTAAAGAACGCAAGCCACACGCGCCGCTTCACGACGTTGATGGCTTGGAAGCATCCGAGGAACGCGCCGAGGAAGGATGCCACCACGATGTAGAGGGTGGTCATTTGGCTTCGACGGCTAGGAACCGGGACAGGAAGTCGAGCTTCCGCTTCACCTTGGTGAGTTCCTCCATGGGGTTGTTCAGTCCGCGTGCGGCGGGGTGGACAGTCTCGATGAACTCGTAAGGATTAAGACCCTTTGCGACGTGGTAGCATTGCTCACCGGGGTTGAAAGCCTCAGTGGCTACCTTTCCGAAAGCTACCACGATGTCGGGCTTTACCTCGAGCACCACGCGCCGGATATGATCCGGGTCGGCCGGGAAGCACGAGGACGAGAAGTTGCCGATGCGCTTGCTGGCATTTTCCCACACGATGCGATTGCACCAACACTCGCCCAGCCCTTCCCGCAGTCGCCGTCCCGTTTGGCATCCGGCGAACAAGGCGTATTCAATCATCCGCCGACGGAAGCGTTCCGCTGCCTCGGGGCCGTTCCTCGCATGACGCTCTTCAATCATCGCAATGATCTTCGGAGGGTCGTAGAACCATTGGTTCTGTAGCACGCCCAGCACTACCGGGCGGACTTGTTTCAGGGGTAAGTCCATGTCTCTTTGATTTGGTTGTTCCATTTGGCTCTCCTATTATCGGCGGGAGCGCCTTTTCGCCTGCGTTTCCGGCCCTTTAGCTCGCCGGTGGTGCCTTGCGCCGCACCCGCTTTGCCACGGGCTTCTTTCGCATCCCTCCCGGAGTCCAAGCACACCGGCAGTTCGGATGCACGGGGATGACTCCGCGAGCGGTGGCAATCGTCCATTTCTTTCTCGAGAGCTTGTTGCACTCCTTGCAGACGTCATCGTCACCTGCGGTGGAGAACTCCGGGATAACTTCCAAGTCGTCCCAGCCTAGTTCCTCAAAGCCGTCGAGCTGCCCGTTGGCATGGGCGTTAATGATCTCCGTGCGGGCGATGCGCATTGCATCGTTCTTGGTAAGCACGTCAATGCGCTTCATCATGTTCCGAGCAACCCGCTCCGCGCTGTGCCCGTTGGCCATGCCCTCGGCCAGTATGAGATTGAGTTGGGACTTCTCCTTCTCGGTTAGTCCCTTGATGAGATTGAACGACCGCGTGGCCAACGCCTTAATCTTGGACAGTGCCTCGGGGGATTCGAACGCGGCTTTCAGGAACTGCGTCTGCCCGCCTTGGTAGAAGTCGAAGCCCTTGGTGCGAAGCTCCGCCTTGTGTGTGTCCGTGTAGGCGCGGACCAGACCCTTCTTGTAGGCGCTCTCGATGAACTTCTTGTCGTCCGTTAGCTTCAGCGTCTTGCCCTTGACCTGCGCTGCCAGCCAATCGTCGAACGCTGCCAGCTTGGCGTCGTCCGTTAGGAAAGCGTAACGACCAGCGTTCGTAGTGAACCGCTGGTCGTCCGTTTGATTGAACTGTGGCTTCGGCTTATCCAACCCAAACGCATTCTCCTCGAACACTAGCTTCCACACCTCTTGGCGAACCTCAGCCATCCGACGGCCAAGGTTGTTCATGTAGGCACGACGTAGCGTCGTCGTGCGCGTTGGGTCTAGCCGAAGCGGGTTCATGTGCCGGTGGTAACGATTTGCTCCTTCGGTGTCTCGGATGCCTTGGCAGCTTCCGCGATGTTCTCGTCCTTCCACTTCGCGTAGCGGACGCGGAGCACGTCGTCTTCGCTGTGGGGGCCAAAGCACCCGGCATTCGGCCAGCGCCACTCGAGGTCGTAGGTGCCGTCCTTCAGCTGGACTTGCACGAACGCTTTCTCGTATCCGACTTCCTTGCTGTAGTCCTCCCACTTGCCGAGCACGACATCCTTCTCGTCCGTGCCGTCCGGATACGAGACTTCCTCGTGGGGCGGGACGACTGGGGCTTTGCCTTCCTCCAGCTTCTCGAGAAGGACGCGGATTTCCTTCATGCGTGCGTCGTCCTCCACGGTGAGGCCGAGTTTGTTCTCCAGCTTGTCCAACTCCTCCCGCAGATGGAGGACCTCACCCTTGCGCTTTTCCTCGTCGACCCTCAGGTTGTGCGCGAGGATGTGGGCATCCAGCTTGGCTTGGTCGTAGGTGTCGTCGAAGGGCCAGCCGTTGTGCTTCTCCCACTCCGACTTGAAGCAGCGGGTGTCCCATTCGAGGAGCCACTCAATCAGCTTGTGGCGGGGTTGGCTATCAATCGTGGCCCGGCCCGCTGCGGCGACGTCGGCGTGGGTTTTGAACTCCACCACGTTGTCGGCCAGCGTGGCGAACCGGGATTCGCACAGCGCACGAATGGAATCCGTAGCGAGCTGTCGGTATTGCTCCTTCATGCGCTGAAGGAACGCCTTCAGCTTGTTGTGCGGGTGTGCCTTGTTGATGGTCGTGTAGACCTTGCGTCCGTTGGGGACCCAATTACTTGAGCGAGGATTGTATGGCATATGATGTGGTGTGTTTCGGGTTGCGACTTTATTATCGCTTTTTCTTGGCCGGTGGCTTGGCCTTGGCAGAGACCTGTTTCTCTTTGATGTCCAGCTCGCGTTCCTTGAGGGCACGCTGCGTCTCGGCATCCTCCATCGTGCGGTCCTTCTCGAACTGTTTGTCTTCCTCAGCCGCGTCCGACTTGTCCGGATGCAAGTGGTCGTGCATCCCGTCCGTCTCTTCGATGTATTCCTTGGCCTGCTCGAGGATGGCCTTGGCGCGCTCTGGGTCCATTCCGATGATGTCGGTAAGGAAGATTTCCGGGGGCATGATTTGGTCGAGCCCTCCGCTGATGTAAGCGGCCATTGCATCCGCGAGGACCTTGGCGACTGCCGCCTTGTCCGCGTTGCTTGGGGTGTGGAGGTCGGGCCACGTAACCGTAATCAACTCTTCAATCTCCATCTCGTCCCCGTCCTCCGCTCCCGCCTCGGCGTCCTCGGTGCCTTTGGGCATCGGGAGGACGTTGAGCTGCACGAGGCGCGCGATGGTGGGGAGTAGCATACACGGCGCGACATACTTGGTCTGCCGGTCCTTGAGGCGCTCGTTCCATGCCGTGCTGTCGCTGTCGCCTGCCAGCTTGGCTTCTTCCGTGCCCACGAAGATTCGCCACGGGATGCCCTTGCTGATGCAGATAGCCTTGACGTGCGTGATGAAGTGGGCAGTCGGGTCGGCCACTTGGACGGTGAGGGACTTGGCTTGCACGCCAACGAGGGCGAGGTAGCGTTGCAGTCCGTTCTGGTATTTCTCGAACTCCTCCCGCAAGGACTCCACATCAATCTCGCCCACTTGCTCGAGGTTGGGGTTGGTCTCAAAGCTGATGCCGGGGAAGCCACCCTTCCAGAACATTTCGCCAGAGGACGACAGCACCTTGCGCAAGTCGTAGAGGCGGTTGTAGACATCCTTCATGCGGGGGATGCCAAAGATCTCGGACGTTTCCCGGTTGTCCGCGAAGTGCAGGATGCGCGACCAGTGGACATTGGTCAGCTTGGTCGGCGGCTCCGGGGACTTGCCGCTCTTGTCTTGTTGGATGAAGTCGATCTGATACATCTTCGGCTGGCCGAAGCGGGGGTTGCGCTCGTCCGTCTCGAAGGCACTGATGGTAACACACGCCTCGTCGAATACCCGCGTGTAGAGCAGCTTGTGCTTCTTGGCAGTGGGCTTGATGACGCCCTTGTTCTCGTCGCATCCGGGGACGGGCTTCTCCAACGTCTGCCCGTCGTCGATACCGAGTAGCAGGATGCCGAAGGTGCCCACGCCCGACAGCCTGTCCACGCGGCGGAGCACGTTGAAGAGGTTGCGTTTCTTCTGCAACCGCTTCCATGCCTTCTCGAACTCCGTCTCCTCGTCGTCCTCCGTCTCGCAGACCTCCGGGTCTTTCTTCCAGCTCTCGTCGGGCTCGATGTTATTAACGCGGCGGGCAATGCCTTCGCGTTCGTAGAGGGGTTTGGTTTCCGCGATGGTAACGGTGGCAGGGTATCCACACTCTTTGTCGATGTCCCGGCCCGGTTGCTGTCCCAGCATCTTCTGCATTAGCTCGTAACGCTGTGTCATCGCGTTCTCAACGAGCTTTCGTTCATTGTCATTTAGGTTCATACGTAGAAAAGTAAAGGCGTGCCGGTGGGAGCACGCCTCAGGTTCAAATTCAAGGTTCTATTTCCTCGTCCCTCCGAATGCGCCGCCTTGGCGCTGGGGACTAGGTTTGCCACCCGGACGGGGGCGGACCCCGCTCGTTTGGCCGCGAATGGCGTGCGAAAGGGCCGCTTGGCACAGGCACCAGACCCTCAGGTGGCGTTCCCTCGGGTCCTCCATCAAGTGCCGCTCCAAATTCCGGAGCAACGGCAGATTGATGTGTTGGATGTTTGCCTCTACGATGCACGAGTGAAGGTCGCGCAGTGGGTTGCGGTAGTCCAGCTCACCGAACGGTGGACTCGAAACCCTCAGGGAGCGGGAGGGAACGCCAGTGAAGCCGCCAATCTCGACCATTGGCCCGAGATGGGAAATTCGAATACCAGATATATCGGCTAACAAGTCCCCAGTAGGCCCGAGTCTCAGCTTGGCGATACCCGTCTGGTCCCCCGGACCAAATACGGGCAAGGTCTTGGAGGTCGGCATCGCGATTAGCATGTCGCTTAACGGATGCCGCATAGTGGGTGAGATACGTGATAGCAATCTCCCGACTAAGGTCGGCTCGGTAGCAATCATGAGGCCACTTATAGCGCCGGGGGTCCTTGGCTTCGGCGTGGATGCGGTTGACATCGTCGACACAGGCTTTGGTGATTTGGTAGATGCCTACCTCAGTTAGATTCCCAGCTTGGTCGAACCGCTCGGCCAAGGGGTTGCCGTTGCTCTCTACTTGGCCCAGTGCCAAGAGGAGATAGGATAGGAGCGTTGTCAGGTTCATGTTTGTTTTTGAGTTCCTTCATCTTCATCCGGTAGGCGACGAAGGGAATCGCCCAACAGAAGGCCAGAACAATAACAATCCCCACAATCGCCATGAGGCAGAAAGCGGGGACGGCAATGACCGAGGTTAAAGCATAGACCAAAGCCTTCTGCTTGTCTTGTGGAATCTTGGCCCATCGTTTCCAAAGGAAGTTCATGGTAAGCGAAAGGTCCCTTCTTTCAGGTTCACCTCAACCGCACGTCCGGGCCACATCTGATGGGCGAAGTAGACGAGCATGGACCCGATACTCGTCTGCGTTACTCGATTGGCCCACTCTTCCCGCTCCTCGGACGCAAGTGCGGCCATGGTCTTACGATATTGTTCATCCTTCTTCATTGGTGGCGTTGTTTAAGGACTGTGTCGACGGCCTTCATCTTGGCCATCATGTTCTCTCCGACTATCCCGATGACGGAGCACCCGCACACGGTCTTCACGTGGTGTTGGGTGCCGTTGGTTTCGTGCTCCTTCAGTTGCTCCGCGCTGGGGTGGGAGTGGACAGCCTCGAATAGCTCTTGGACTGCAAACACGTCCTTCACCTCGAAGACGACGGTAAACTTGAAACCAGCCGGGAAGGAACGCTTCAGCCACATCTCCGCGTAGGCGCGGTCTTCAATCATTCGTTTGTTGTGCAGCTCGACAACGGCCTTCGGATGCTTATGGACGTCGTAGACGACGAGGTCCCGCTTTGGCTTAGTCCCGGAAGGGACCGTGCTCGGCTCTTTTGGCTCCGTAGTTGGTGACGAGGGTTGGTTTGCGGGTGGCATGATTAGTCTTTGGTTGGGAAGGAGCCGTCTCGGCCGAAGTGCTCGCAGGTGCGGCGGGCGGGTTCGGTCGCGGGAATGGGGGCTGAATTGGATTTACGACTAAGGTTGGCTTCATCGGGTTGGGGGCGCTCGGCATCGAGGAGGTTCTCAATCTCTCCTTCTGCGTCGCGCGGGTTCTTGTATTTCTTGCAGAGAAGGATTATCTTTCGGGTTAGGTCGCCGTTTGTCATTCGCGTCCGTGGCTTTCTGGTTCTTGCTTGGCTGGGGGTGGCGTGGGGTGCGCGTTCTCGTAGGCCGCGTAGTCGTCCTCGTATTCGCTGCGAAGCTTCTCCGCCGCTTCCATCCCTTTCGCGACGGAATAGCACACGAGGATGACTGCGAGGATAAACAGGACAACGGCAACGATCAAGATGACCTTGACTGCCGGTGGGATTGAGCTAGCGAGGATTAGGGTATTCATGAGCAAAGTGATTTGCGGTCCCATGCGCCGAGGAGATGCTGGCAGCGTTGAAGCATGTGTGCCCGGACCATGGCGCGGCACATCGGCTTAACGAGTTCCTCGGTCCATCCGAGTTGCTCCAAGCCGTGCCGGTAAAGTTCAATCATGCCGAGGTAAGCGTAACGCTTGTCGGTCATGAGTATCGTTACCTTAACCGAATGCAGTTGGCGTTCCGGTGTGGTGTAGGCGAAGGCATAGTGGCTCATCGCGTCGATGCCCTCGTCCGTGGAAAACTCGAGGAAGGGGATGACAGGGCCGACGGGTCTCACGTCTTTACGATTTTGCGGAAGCGAGGTTGCTCCATGTTCTGCCGGGGGAAGCTGACCCGCGTGCGGGTGCCGTCCTTCCAGTCGTATCGGATCGTGATGGTGTCCTTCCACGAGTTGCGTTTCGGTTCGTCTTTGTCTTTGGCCATACCGACATTATCAGTAGCCGCGCCGATATTGGTCCGGGAGTGCGGGCTTGCGTTTGCCAGCCCCCAGCGCGCCGACGCGTGTCCGTGTGGTGAGGACTGCGAAGCAACCGCTGCTCGAGTCCGTCTGGTCCTTGTATTTCGAAGCGGGGAAATGCTGGAGCTCGTTGCGATAGTCGTCCCACCAGATTGCTCCCTTCTTCGCGTAGACGAGTCCTTGGTTGACTTGGATGCTGAACGGGTCAGCGCGTGCAATCTTGTCGCCCACTGGCCTGTCGACGCGCATGGTGTGGCCACGAAGGTTCTTCACCGTGGACTGTGCGGACTCCTTGCCACCGGACCCCGGCTCTTGCTCGACTGCGACGCTTACGTTGTGCCCGTCCGCATCCGCAGTCTGTTTGATGATTCGTTCTCGCTCGCCACTGTCCCACCTACCTCGGATGACATCCAGAATCCACAGGCGGTCGAGCATGTCGATGCCCATGAGCACGCCTGCCGTGTATGCGCCGTCTCCGTCCTTGGTGCCCGCCTTGTCCCAGTAGCGGTATCGTTTCTTCCATTGCGTCGGAGGCGTCTCGAGAATAATCATCGAGACCTTGAACATACCTCCCGTGCGTGGCACCGGGTTCTGGTCGTATTGGCCAGCGTAACCGAACGCACCGAGTTGGGACTCCGCCTCTTGGCACGCCTTCTTCGAGATACGGATGGGGTCCAAGAGGCCGTCGACGTATTTCAACCGGCACCGCTTGGGGGCCACTAGGTCGCTGATGGTAGCGGGGAGGCAGATGTGTCGGATGCGGTTGTTCACCGGGTCCTTCTTTTGCAAGGCGAGCATCATGCCTGTCGGGTCCTCCTCGTGCAGCCGTTGCATGATGAGGATAACGACGCTCACCTTCTTGGACACCTTGCGGGTGAACAGCGTCTCACGTAGCCAGAGGTTCGTGGCGAGGATCGTTGCCTCGGACCGCACACCTACCGGGTTGATGGGGTCGTCCACGAGAATGATGTGCCCGTGGAACCCCGTGATGTTCGCTTCCATGCCGACCGCGTGCCGGTCCCCGCGTCCCTTCGTCTCGTAGTAGGACTTCGTGTCTTGGTCGTCCACCAACTCCACCTCGGGGAAGAGCTGGCGATACAGCTCGCTCTTGATTACGAGCTTGCCCTTACGCGAGAAGTCCACCGCGAGGCTGTGCGTGTGGGAGCCACCAATCACTCGGCAACTCGACATTCGTGTCCAGCACCAAGCCGGATACATGATGCTCGCGATGGTCGACTTGGTGGAACCGGGCGGGACGTTAATGATGAGGTCATATTCCTTTGGCTGTCCTTTGAATACTCGCTCGGCCACCTCTTGCAGCTCGTCGCAGATGAACTTGATGTGCCAGTTCCAGACGGGAGCCTCTGCGATGACCGTTGGCCAGAAACGTTGGACGAACTTGAAGAAGCTCCTCTTGCAAATCTCGGCTTGGACTTGCTGCTTCGAGAACTGCCGTGTGCCTCCCATCTCCTGCGCTTGGCGGCGATGGGCTTGGTTGTTGTGGGAGAAGCGATGCGCTTGTGTGCTCCCGATGCTGCCAGCGTAAGCGACCATGTCTTAGAGCGCTGCGGGTTTGTCCACCGTCTCGCCGAGCTTGGGGCATCCGGGGCCGTCGTAGTTGCAGACGCTGGGGTGCATGCTCCCACAGTAGGCACAGGGGGCCGTTTCGCTTGCGATTGCGGGGTTTTGTGGGGCGGGTGGGGTGTTGGCGCTGGCGTCCCAGATTTGGGCGCGAATTTCCTCCTTCAGCTTTGGCTCCGGTGCCTGCCAGCCTTCCGGCTTGAGGATCTTTCCGTCGGGCTTGAAGCGAGGCTTTCCGTCCGGGTGCAGCTTCGACATGTTCGCCTGCTGGACGATGGAGAAGAGAATGTCGGGCTCCACTCCCATCTCGACGAGCGTGCCCAGCGCGAAGTAGATAAGGTCAATCATCCCGTCCGCTTGGGCGGTGACAACCTCGAGCTCGACGGTGGCTTCCTTGCGTGCGTCGAGGAACTCTTGGATTTCCTCCCTCATCCATTTGGCGCGCACCTCGGCGCGGTCTTGTGCCATCGGTGTCGGCGTGTCGGCTACCGGGTGCCCGAAGGCTTTGTGGAAGATGCGGACTTGTCTGTATTCTCGGTTCATGATGTGTGGTGTTGAAAAGGAAAAAGGGGCGAGGCCCGCAAGGACCCCGCCCCACCAGAGGCTTAGACTTCTTGATCTACTGGCACTGCACGATGCAGGTCCATGTAGAAGACGTCGTCCTTCTTGAACTTCCCGAACAGTGCCGGGTTCTGAACCGTCAGACTGAGAGAACCGCTAGGCGAGAACTTCGCGTAGGTGTTGTCTTCGTCTGCGCCGTCGGCCGGGTATGCCCCCGACTTTGCGACCGGGTAGTAGAAGATGGTCTCTTGCGTGACCTTCCCATCCTGCCGGATTTCCTGCACCGATGACACGCGGAACTTGGCCCGCGTGACGTGTTCGCCTTGCTTGTGGTTCATGTTCTGTCTTCCTCTGGTTTTCCCGGCGGGTTAATTCCCACCGGAAGGCTTCTCGAAAAACTCTGGTGGCTCCTCGCCGAACATCTGCTTGTAGGACTTGCCCCCGCCTCGGTTGTCGATAATCCACAGCCCGCCTTGGCGAAGGATGCCGATGGTCACTTGCACGTCCTTCGGACTGAGGTTAATTCCGCAGCAAGCGGTTCGGACGTGTGCCACGCTCTCCAGCATCTCATCAGGGAAGATGGCTTCATCCGCAGGTTCGAAGTGCAGCTTGAAGCCAAGGGAGAGCAATCGCTCCGCATCCCACTCTATGTCGTCAGAGGCCATGGTCGTGTCGTCCGTGTGCGTGGACTGCTGCGTCGAGCTTCCTTTTCATCTTGTCCAGCGTGTAGGGCAGGAAGCCGATTTGTTCGATGTCTTTAGTCGACACGTAAGCTTCGCAGGCCACCGTCTGAAGGTCCGGCATCCTTCGAACCTTCAGGATGCGGATGCCCAACAGCTTTCGAGGAGCGTAGTCGTTAGCCGGATAGATCGAGCTAACCTCGGTAGGCCATGCGTGCTTCGGTCTCATGGTCCCAGTTCGTGTTTCAATGCCCGGCACTTGCGGGCGGTTTCGTTTGCTGCGATCTGTCGACGGTCATCGTCGTTGAGACAGGCGGCGCACTTCCACATCGCGCTCTGTCCGTGTGGAGTGGTGCGAACGACTCCCGTGCCGGTGGCTGGCCCCTTGCCGCAGATGATGCACTCGCACTTCATTTGTCCCTCCACGTCGTTTGCAAGATACGAGCGTTCCGACACATGCCCTTGTATCGGAAGCCATGGCGCATCGGGTCCGTCGCAGTCTGGATGGCGATGCTCTGCTTGTGCGTGGGACGCTTGAAGAAGCGGAGCCATTTGTTCTCCTGCCACACGGTTGGCGCGTTGGGGTGGACGTTCATGTCGTTCCCTCGGCCTTGCGTTTCATCTCCGCTTGCTGTGCCTGCTTCGCACCCTTCTCGAACGCAGCGGTGTCGCAGGACAGGACACCGGGAGGCGTATCGCTGTCGACGTTCTTGGGGAGCGTGCCACTACCAGCGAGGAAGAGCTTGCCCGCTGCGAGTGCTTGGTCGGCAGTGGTGCAGATGGGGACAGTGAGAGGAGCGCCGTCGATCTTATAGGCATCCAACCCACGAGCCTTCGCTTCCGCCTCGTAGTTGGCGATGTTCTCCGCACCGAGTTGCGCGCGTAGCTCCCGGATGGAGTATACGAGTTCCTCGTCCGTCAGTTGCTTGGCGTCGAACACGCAACCCTGTGCAGGGACACGAACGGTGCCGCAGGTCAAGTCGTCGGTCGCGTTGTTGGGGACCACCTCGACATCGGCGGGCACGTGAAGGTCAGGTCCTCCGGTGGGGTCCTTAACCGCCTTCGTATTCGGTGCGGGGTAGGAAGCCTTCTGGCTCGGGTCCCAGTTGGCGCGCTCGTGTGCCCGTTCCTGTTCCGAACGAGTAGCCCACTCATATCGCTGTGCGACATCCTTGGCATCCTTGTCCTCTGCGTTCACCGGCTCTTGGAGCGCGGTCTCCGCCATCGTCTCCGCTGCGTGCGGCAGATGGATAGGGCCACGGGGGACGGGAGGAAGGGCTTCTGCATTCTTCGTGCTATCGTCCACCCGCAACTCTGGAGGACATTCCTCGCGCAGTGCGACGTTGATGGCGGCGTCGAGCTTCTCGCGAGTATGGATGGAATCCGCCGACATGGGGCGTCCTTCGCATCCCTCGTAGTAGAACTGAGCGACGTAGGGCTTGCCGTAGAGGCCGCGTGTGTCGTTGGGCAGCGTGCGTTCGTATCCGAGGATGATGTTGAGGCGGAGCGTGTCGAGATGGGTATCCCTCCCAGCTTTCTTCTCCTCCTTATGCTCCAGATGCTCGAGGTGAGCCATGTGGCGCGCACGACGTGCAGCATCGCAGCACCCATGCACTCGTTGAAGCAGTTCGTTGTAGAGAATGGCGGATGCGCCGCTGAAGGACGACACATCGATAAGCGTGCGCTGAAGGTCCGTGAGGGACCGCATCGCCGCGTTGAGGATTTCGAGATTCCCTTTGGGGGAGTTGGCAGTAGTGCTCATGCAGCCTTATTATCGGCGTCGGGTGCAGGGAGCGCCTTCTGTTCCTTCTCGGCCACCTCGATGGCCTTCTCAATCTTCTCCAGCGTTTCCACGTCCAGCGTCTTGAGCTTGGACACATCGACGAGGAAGTGGGTGTGCGTGTGGTTGACGTTCCCTTCGATGTGGAGCTTGTCCCCGTAGCCACGGTCTGCGTTCTGGGATTTGTTCGCGTGGATGATAGCGGCGGGATTGCCCATCTTAACGAGCATCAGCATCTGGTCCTCGAAGAAATTCTTCTTGTGCCACTGGATTTCCTCGAGTAGCTCCCGGAAGCCGAGGTCCTCTTCCACCCACTTGTCCAATCGCTTCTTCGAGACGCCTACCATCTCAAGAGCCTTACTCGTGCTGAATGCGCTGTGGACTAGGGCGTGGACAAAGAGGCGCTGTCGGGTTTGTCTTCCTCTACCCCCGAGTAGATCCTCAATCTTCTCTATACTCAACGTCTTCTCCTTCTTCAATGTTACCAACTTATCCCACAGGGGTTTCAACTCCGTGGACAGGTGGCGATACACAT
>JACCDR012183877.1_pt1 | contig 27310 bp, 27 predicted proteins | sample 7446431 | NCBI WGS metagenome assembly JACCDR01 (sample SAMN15323443, study PRJNA562643) | freshwater metagenome | isolation source: river surface water | place: USA:Blue River Watershed | collected 2017-08-17 | reverse complement strand
GGCATACGAGCAATTTTGAAAAGGGCTTGGCCAAAAACGGCCAAAACGGCCAAACCCACTTGGCCGCTTTTTCCTGGAGGGGTATATATAGGGGACTTTTTCGGCTGGAAATCCGGCCAAGATTATTGGAGTTATTTACATTATTAGGTGACATGAGTAATTTGTAGCCCGCTGTGTGGATTGGTTCCTGGGATGCCATATGTGCATGTGTTTCATCTAAAAGGGTCATAAATGTCGTTTGCCGCTGGGTACGGAGATGGTGGAGCCGGCCAGCCGGCTGGCCGGCTGGCTGGATACCAGATGTCGGGGCGTGACTGGAGGGCACAGAAGCGCGAACAGCTTAGGGCTTCTCCCCTGGACCTGTACAACCAGCGCATGTCATCCCAGACGCCCTACTACGAAGGAACCATGTGCAAGGCCGACGGGGAGCCGATTGGCCAGACTCTGCGGATTTCCAACGCTGCCATCACGCCTCTGAGGGAGGACGGCGACGCGTTTCTCAAGCGCGCGGCCCAGGTGCTGGGTCACGTCCTGCAGACGTACATTGAGAACGTGCGCGACTACAGCGATCGGACCCTTCCCAACAGGCGCGCAGCTGCGCAGTCCATTAAGGACACGGAAGCAACTCTGGAGTGGCTCAACATTCTCGCCGGGGACTACGACCCCACTGGGTTCTACTGGTTCGACGACGACGACTCGATCCAGATTGCGGCCTACCTGCTTGCCCGCGCGCAGCAGATTTACGAGAAGAACGCACGCGAGGCTCCTTCAGAGTACCAGCAGAGGTCTTTCGCTCGCAAGCTCTCCGACATCCGTGGACTGCGCGACTACGTGGACTACTTTTGGAGGGCGCGCCTGGACCCCTGAGAGTGACGTCTTCTTCTCATTTCCACGAGACCAGACAAGGGGCCACGAAAGTGGTTCCGAAAATAAAGCCATCGAGGCAGATCCGTTCAAATTTAAACCTCATACCGGGTGCGAAGCCATGGCGAACGAAGGCCCTGTTTTGGTGCACTACAACAAGTACTCGCGCCGATTTGCCGCCGACACAGAGACACACAAGGCAATGATCACGATTGGCGTTGATCCCGGCGAACACGTCATTTACTCTATTGACTCGTGGTTGATTTACCAAGAGAAGAAGCTAGTGGCGGGGAACTATCGCATTTTCTACTCGTCCCCCACTGCTCCGGCTGATCAGGTGAAGCCACGTGGCATTTTAACAGACCGTGACGACAAGAGACGCGCCAAGGTCACAGAGATGAAGCGCGCGAAGCATGGCCTTAGCAAGCCAAAGACCACGAAGAAGGAGAGCGAAGAAGTGAAGAAGCGCAATCACTACCTGGCCGTTGCCGAGTACCTGGATGGGGACGACGAGTAAAGCACCCGATCCCGCGAAATCTCATCGACCCTAGTGCACCAAAGATCCCACACGCTTCCTAATAATAAAGACTAAAAAATAAAATGTAGTGTGTGTGCCCTCTGCTCGTTTAGTAATTATTTTAATTTATTCTTTGATTTTTTTTTTCTACCACCCCTTCACCCACCTACCTTTGTCTGGCCGATGCCGGCAAATTTTGGATTGCTCATAGACACTTGCACCATGAGCACGTCGAGGGTGAGCAAAAAAAAATCACTCGACTTTTATGCCACTGAAGAAGACAAGATCGATCGACCGCGAGTCCGTGGTCGTGTTCGTGGCCGAGGAACTCAAGAGGCCTCGTAAGCGGTCCAATCAAGGAAGTCGTCCGCGACCTCGAATTCGCCGCGGGCCTTGTGTGCGTCCAGCACCTCGAGCCACTTGTTCACGGAAGCCGGCAAAGGTGAGTTCTCGTGAAGCAAGGGTGGCAGGGATAAGGCGGAAGTAACGTGCTGTGCGCGGCAACCGGACTTGATAAAGGACAGGATGGGTTGTGAGTCTTTGGTTTGGCACCCCTTGTTGACCCGCGCGATGCGGGGCCAGCGCCAGCAAACCGGTTCGGGAATGTAAACCTCGACATCTTGTGAATCGACCTCGTAAAGGTACAGGGAAATTGACAAAGGGCTGACAAGTGCCGAAAGGAGGCCATAAGGGTGAAAGTCGTGGCGCCAAGGACATCCATCGTAAATGTCCGAAAGAACGCGGACAAGCTGCTGGGCGTCTGAATAGGCAAACAACTCTGAGATCGGGCGACGGCTGTGGACCGTCACGTTGGAGGCAAACCGAAGAGCAGCTTCGGCGTAAGGGCGGGTGATGAAAACCTTGTGGTATGTAGACATTTGGGTTTCTGTGTATAGGGGTTTTGTGTGTGTATGAGCTTGGGGTAGGTCGGGTCTTGGACTTGGTAAATTAATGGCGGGAACCGGAATGAGCCGCGTGCAGGCATCGGGGGCGGCGTGTGCCTTGATGCACGCCCTGGCCATATTCGGTTCCCTAATTGCGATCGCTGGTGGTTCACAGGCCGGCTGGCCCCCAATCGGCTGGGTCGTGTTTTGTTCCGTGGAACTGGCTCTTTCGGTGCTGCACTTGCTGTTCTCTGCGCGGGACATATTGTCAAGAAAGGCTGTCACCAAGGGAATTTCGGACCCACCGGAGCTGGAAAATCAGCCGATTGCCTTTGTAGTTCTGACACGGACGATCTTTGGCGGCCGCATCATCAAGTTTGCCGTCTACAGCGTGCTTGTGTCTACGGTACATCTGATGCTCTCTGTCTTTTATGGGACTGCATGGCACTGGAAGATACCCGGAAGCCAGCAGGACACGGTTCACGCCGAGCGAAGCCTTATGTCCTTTGACAACCACATGATGGCCATCCTCTGTTCTTCGTTGCCCCTCATGCCCCAGTGGTTTGACACCCTCACGCACCACGCGGCCAACAGCGTCTACATGTCGACGGGGCTGGCTAGTCGGTTTTCTCCTGTTCCGGTCCCTTAGAAAGAGCTTGACGCCGCCTTGGTGAGGTCCTGCGCCTGAAAATGAGCATCGTTCCGCACACGATCATCACCCAGTAGACAATAAAGAAGTAGGGCGAAGTCGCGTTGAGATCGTCGCGCCAGGCCCTGAGCGATGCGATTCCGGATGCCAGGAGTTGGCCCAACTCTGTTCCAGTGCTTTGCCCCTTTGGGGCGTTAAGCTCAATTGTGTTCATTTCAAAAGTTCTTTGCGGGCGCAACGGAAAAATGTTTTGGTCGCGGCTACTGGTCCGGCCAGTATTCCCACGACTCGTACCTGTCCTCTGGTCCCCCCAGATCGTAGAGCGCTTCCTCTTCGTTTCCCACTTCTGCCTGGTACGCCTCGTCTTCGTCGTCAAGGAGCCCGTCGTGGCGCAACAGAGCCCGGCGGCACCGCCTCGACTCCGCGATAAACTTGTCAATGATGAGGTGTGCCTGGCCAACATGCTTGATTCTGTTGTGCTGAATCTGAAGGTTCGAGTGGACCCCAGAAGAGCGCTCGCTGTTCTGAACAACCACAATGTCGCGCAAAAAGAGCGTTTCGGGTGCTGTCCGACCCGAGAACTGATGCCGAACAACAACCGGGGGCCCGTCCAGCAGCTTCTTGATTGGGTTGTAGAGACCAACCCCAACCACGGCGTCTTCGACCCGCCCGCCGGGGCAAATGTAGTACATGCATAGGGGTGCACCGCTGGACATGTGTGTAGGGGTCCGTGTGTAGGGGTGAAAGCAAGCCCTGCCTCAAAAAATTTTGATTCGTGCCCTGCATAGACACGGTCATGAAGTGGGCACTGGTGTTATTCGTTGCGGTCCTCTCTACTGTGGCTGGCCGTGGCTGTGATCCTCCGTGTCCAAATGGAACTGAGTGCGTCCAGCGTGCCATGAGAAATACCCGGCAGGCCCCGTGCCACGGGAGGGACGAGTTTGGCAACTGCCGTGTCTTTGCAGCGCTCTACATTCCTTCTCACGTTTGGCAGTTTAGGTGCGAGAACGTGGCGTGTCGGAAGTGGTCCGCCAACGGAGACTGCCTCGGCAACGCCGTTGACAGCCAACCGTATCCACCGGAGCAACCATACCGCTTACCCACGCATTCTTGGGTGTCCAAGATCGACACACTGTAGGGTTGCTTGTCAAGATTAAAAAAGAGTGCAAATCAAAAAAAATTCAGACTTTGCCTTGCAAGCTTACTCGCACAGCACAAGTTCACAGAAATGAGCTCAAGCACCGGTGCCAAGGAGGGTGACGACCTCATCAGGGAGATCTCAAAGGGTCTCGGTGTGACGACTACCCCTCCCAAGAACTACTCGCTCGGAAAGGACACATCGGTTCGCACGGTTGTGTACCTGCTGGCCAACCTGTGTCGCGCCAACAACAACTACAACGAGATCCGAAAGATGGTCTCTGTCATGTTCCGGCACTTGCCCGACTCGGTTACGGCTGTTACGACTCGCTGTGACCCGACCGAGCTGGCGATCGACCAGTTCCTGCAGGGCTTCGACGTGCCGCAAGTCATTGCTGCCGCTTACGCGCGGTCTGGAAATTACCCGGACCCGGTCTACCTGAACGCGGCCATTCACGCAGCCGAGGCGGCGCTGGTGGAGCTCTTTGAGCTGCACCGCTACGGGTCAAGCTCTGCTGCTTACGGCGCCATGTGCACCCTCGCGTCGGCGCTGTTTACCTACGGCGAGCGCAAGGTCACGCGCCTCGCGCGCCGCTACACCGAGCTGTGTACCCGGGTCCCCATGGTCCACAAGAAGTTCGTGATTGCGGTGGAAGAGGTGCGGAAGATCGCCTCCAAGAACACCGAGGGCGCGAACCGCTCCGTCGATGAGTACTACTCTTCGCTCGGCGGCCGCGTTGCCGAGATCAACCTCTTTGTCAAGAAGCTTCGCGACTCCATTGATGAGCAGTACCCCAACTCCGCCGACAAGGTCGTGACCGAGGAAGAGCAGCTTGACGAGTACAACCGCCAGCTGGCCGAGGCTTTCAAGGGGTCTGCCAAGGCCCCCGCTCCCGCCAAGGCCCCCGAGGCCGCCGAGGCCCCTGATGCTTCCAGTGGGTCCGAGTGGTCCAAGCGCCTGTTTGCAAGCGCGGCCCATGTGATTCCCGATCAGAACGGGAGCGACCCTTCCGCACCGGCCCAGTCTGGAGGACCCGCTGTGACCCCCGAGCCGGCTAAGGAGGAGTGAGGAGCTTTACTCGGCTTTTTCAAGTCGGACAAGGCGAACCGAGCGGGAACTCCATGGCGTGCTGAATACAGACAGCAAGAGGCACATTTTCCACGAGCCTGGCCGAGACCGTCCCAGGGTGCTGGACGCTGTTGTAGTAAACCGTCACGCTTGTTCCGCGTACCTTGCTCACTGCCGGTCGACCCTTGCACGCCAGGATGTGTTCCTTGCTGACAATGCGCGAAAGGGGATCCGGGATGATCTTGGGGTTCAAGAACGCGGCCATCTGCGTGTGGTCCTCATCTTCCCAGACACAGAGGAGCGAGTTGGGGCCATCAGACACATGGACACCGCAGGCGCTGTCGTGGAGAAACAGGTCGCGCTCGCACTTGTTGAGAAGGGTGTCGTAGTGGACAGTCGGCCCTCCCCCAAACGTGCGCCTCAGTGAAAGGAGCGTGGATGCCACGAGTTCCCATGCGATGAACGCCACGGTGGCAAAGAACACAATGCGGAGAAGCAGGACGTAGTAAACGCGCACCAGACGCTTAAACGACGGGGTCACCCCCGGGTAGTACATAAAGTAGAGCCTGGTCTCGGCTCCTACGTGGTGCAAGTACTCGGCAACGTTGCGCTTCGCCAGCATAATTTCGTCAGTCAGGCGGCGCAAAGCAGATCCACCCGAAGCCGGAACTTCAGAGGCACCAACCGGAACCGCCGAGTAAGAAACATCACCAGACATGTCCATGGTACCGGGAAAGGGATTGAGGGATACGGTTGAGAAAATTTTTGACATCACATTTCCGGAAATCGGAAACAGCGAGCAGCCCAAGCTCATCATTACCCAGTACGCATGGGACTACATCCTGGCCGGTCTTCCACCCGCCATTGGGCCTTCCAGCACAGTCTCCGATTATTACAAGCACCTGCGCAGGCGTAACGAGATCAGTATCATTAACCAGGTGCAGGCGTTTATCATCAGCAACGTCGAGCTCATCTTCTGCCCGTCGACTGCCGCCTACGTCAGGAACGTAATTGCGTCCCAGACGATCGAGCGCTACGTGACGGGAATCCACTCACGGATCACGTGGCCCTGCGACCCCAAAACCGGCAAGCCGGCGTGTTTCGTGCCCGAGCGCTTCGTGAGGCCTGTTTACACCTCTTCCACGCGCGACGCGCTCGTCGAGCATGTGCTGTCTGGGTCCGCCGCGCTTCGCTATCTCCAGCGGTTCCCAAAGAGGCCCGTTGCGGACGCGTGCGTCGTGTCCGGGCCCGTGACCACACCCGCCGACTTCTTCGGCCCTGGCTGTGCCCTGCTCGAAAGGAGCGACAACGGGTCCAGCATCATGACGGCAGTGGTCGACACGCTGTCCGAGCTCGCGCCAGCTGGGCACTCTCTGGAGGAGATGGGCGCAATTGGGCAGCGGCGCATTCCCGAAGCGGGTGAGCGTTTGATCTGCCAGTTGAGCGATTACTACGGTCGCGCCGTGTATCCTCACGAGACAGTGGTGGATCCGCTGCTGGCCCTGTCCGACAGGACGGATGCCTACGCCAAGGAGTGTGAGTCGCTCGTGTCCAAGATGGACCAGATGTGCGGCTGTGCGGCCGGACTCGTGCGCGCTACTGGTCTGGCCAAGGCACTGCTCGCGGTCGCCAGAGCGGGTGTGCCCGAATCGTTCCGCGCGCACATTCCCGCCAAGCTGAGCGAAGAAGACACGGCACAGATCAAGGAGAATCTGGACTCGTTTTGCGCGCTTGTCTACCTGACGACCCTGTTTGAGGCAGGATCCCGGAGTCTCCCGCGCGTTGACACGGGTGATCACGAGCGCGACGCCGCAGGTCGCGAGCTCCACGAGAAGTGCTGCCGTGCGGCCCACCTGACGGTCGCGCAGATGGTGCGCGCGGTGATTTCGGCGTGCGGGGAGTACGACGGGCCGATGCACAGGGCTAACCACGCCCAGGGAGCCGCGGCCAACATGACCCGGTCTCTGGTGAACACGCTGGACGAGTTTGTTGCCAAGCTGGGCGAAGCCGCTGTTGCGGTGAGCAACGAGGCCGGACTGCAGCGGGCCATCGGCTCCATGCCGCCTGTGGTGCTCAATCCCGCGCAGGTCACCGCTTACCAGTCGATTTGCGGCCCCGACACTACACCCCCGTCGTCCCTCAAGACGATCGTGACTGTTGTCCGCCGCGCGCTGGTGTACAAGACCTTTTAGTAACCAAAGAGACTCCCGACAAGACGGGTTGCCACCGAAAAATCAAACGGGCAGACCAGCGGAACGCCACGAGACAGTGGTGCTGTAAGGACGGAAATACCCTGTCCAGACCCAGTCGTTGCCCGGGGTCATGGAAATCATCCCGTTGGGGTCGAAGACCAGCATACCGGTCTTGAATCCGTTGGGCACCAGCCCGCCTTCCCCAGAAGGAACCGCAAAGTCACACGGCAGAGCAAAGCTGTACTTGTCCTGAGGGCGGAACCCGGACGGGATCTCGCTCTGGGGGAATGTGATGGCAAACCGCGTCCCCACAAACTGCACGTACTGGTCACCGGTGTAGTGGATCTCTGCGTAGACCTGGCCGAGAAACTTCTTGTACTCGATCGTCAGCGAGAACGTGGTCTGGAGACTGTTCATCGTGACGAGGCGATTGGCATACGCAGGGACCAGCCACCCATAGGAAAAAGTAGGCGAGGCGCTTCCTTCTCCCTCTCCGGTCCCGACAAACGCGGCGTCCGTGACACCAAAGACACTTCCATGAAGAACCCCAGTGGTCGCACCGGGAACGACGAGTCCCTGATGGCTCTGGTTGCTGACGGGACACGAACAAGAACTCGCACCCGAAAGAGAGATGCGCACCGTCGCACGCGCGCCGTTGTTGTCGATCTCCAGGGTCGCCTCGGGTCCGTCAACGGAGAGAGCGTTGACACCGCGACCCTCCGCGATGCTAGCGATACCCGAAGAGTACACGCAAGAGGCGGCACACACGACCACCAGGAGGACAAGAAGCTTGTGCATTCTTTTTGGGATTGGGTATGAAATTTTATGCCTCGGACCGAAAGACAGGAAAGGTGGTCATGGGAGGAAAGCGCGACTAGAAAGTCGTGTCACTGGTCCTCCAGGTAAAGTGGGCCGTCCTGAACCCGGCAGTAAAGGGCACGGTAGCAGCGTTGTCAAATGTCATCTTGATCGTGTGGTCGTTACGGATCTCCAAGTTGCATGTCTGAAATCCGCCACTGACCGACCCGCCTTCGCCGTCCGGTGCACGCGCCTCAACTGGGAACGAAAAGAAGAGAGACGGAATGTCGGTCAGATAGGGACGGAATCCGACAGGAATGGTCTGTGCCGAACCCCATGCCCTGTATGAAATGGAGTAATCCCCTGATGAAGTGGGATAGAACCGGGTGTGCACGATACCACCAATTTTCTGGAAGTACATGACCATGGAAAAAACAGATGCACCAGCGTTGAAGACGTCCGAGAAACCAGAATAAGACCTCATAGCAAACGTGGTGTAGCTCACTGAAGGAGTGATCCACCCCGTAGTGTAGTTGTACACGGTCTCGGCCCCCTCTCCCTCCCCAATTACAGTTACGACAGCCTCCTTCAGTCCAAACATGGCACCAGCAGCCACCCCGTCCGCGAGCTGTGGCACGACAATGCCGTCGTACGACGTACCGTTGGCGTCGGCTCCAGCGGGTCCCGGGGGGCCGGCGGGCCCCGGCTCGCCAGCTGATCCGTTAAATCCGCGCGGACCCGTAGCACCCGTGGGACCGGCTGGACCGGTGGCACCAGCGGGTCCTGCGGGGCCAGCCGGGCCGGTGGCACCAGCGGCCGCCTCGAGGAACCTGGCCTTGATGAGGGAGATCCTCGTGACGTTGTTCTCGTCCTTAGTCTCCTTCAGGAGCAGAGTTGAAATCTCAGTCTCGGTGTCGCTGGCGATCTCGTCAAACTGGGTCGAGTTGGTGAACTTGACGTCGGCCGCAACGTCCTTGAAAATCTGCTCGCCGTCGGGGGTAGAGGTACTGTCCGTGTCGACATCCAGAACCAGCACGAGCGCGGCAATCGCAATGCAAAGAGCGGCGAGAATCGAGACGACCTCGATGAAAACGAGGCAGCTCCTCTTCATACCGGTGCCAGAGCGAACCGGGTCGCGCCCAGTGGGGTACACCAGACCCCTCTCTTCGGGGTCCATGTTGGATGAGGGTGTTTGTGACTTGTGTTCGAAATAAAAGATCCCCTACACTGCACATATGTATTTTTTTTAGAGGAGGAGTTTTAGATGCATATAGCCCTGACAAGCAATGACACGACTTCTTTGCACGTTTCGTGAGATGCCAAACTGGCGTTGTACTTGACCCCCGGACACACGGGGTTGACCGGCTTGTACCGACTGAGACAGTGGTGTCCGTCTCCTCCGTAGTCGGTTCCCTCGAGCGCAGACAGCATTGCGTATTCGTCCCAAAGAACCGCGCCGCGCTTCTTTGCTTGCTCCCGGAGGAATTGGTTGATAATCCTGGGTCCGGATTCGCCGTATCGGGCCGCCGGGCCATGTGAGCACTCGAACGCGCCCAGGTGAGACGATGTTGTCTTGATCACGAGCAAGTCACCCCTGACAGGAGAAATAAAGCCTGTGAGCCAATCCAGAGTCGCGGAAAGCGCCATAAGATACACGTGTGGACTAAAGAGAGGACTGTAGATATCATGCAGACCCGAGTTGAACACAATCACAAGCCGCGAGTCGCCTTTTTCGTCCACGATCCGGCTGATCTGTGCTGCCGCTCGTTCGGACCGCGTCGAATCAACCCCACCCCAGTTACCGCACTCGCTCGGGTGTCCGTTCCACACAAAGGCAACCCTCGCTCCGTGATCAAGGTCGAACCCGGTGTCGGTGTGGCGACCGACATAACACTCTTTGCAGTGGGTCGCCCTTTGCCACGGGGCCAGAGTCGAGTCGGAAGTCCAGTATCCAGCGAGAGCGAGCAACAGTATCGCCTTTTCTTCCATGGCACTGTCTCCGATCATCAGGACGGTCGTGTTGCGGATACACTGGCGCGTTTCGTTCTTTCCGGGTGTAGGTGCGGAGCATCCCGCCGGTTCCCAGTGGCGCCCACCGCCAGTCCATCTCCCCAGTAAAAGGTCATCCGCGGCACAGATCATCTCCGATTCACGGGGCTGGCCGACTGCCTTGAGCTCCAGCCGCGGCAACTGGAGCTGCGGGGCTGTCATAAAGCACACACAGCCAACAAGGGCTACCGCCAAGAAGAGCCTAAATCGGCCCTGGTCAAAGATTCGCGCATCGACCCGGGTCGTGTTTGGTGACACGCTCTCGAACTGGACGGGCACACGGATTTGTCTGTCGGGTTCCTCGTAATACCCGACAAACTCGGCGCCGGCTTCGTCGGTTGGGATCGCAAATTCGACAGAGACGAGCGCGGGAATGCGAATTGTGTGGCTTGGCGGCGGGCTGACCCGGATCGAAGGAGGCGCAAGGGACGGATTAAGAACCTTTTGGGAACACTGCATTTTGTTTGTGTTCACTGCTGGGCTGGGGCAGGGGCGCCGATCTGGGGGAAGCGGCTGTAAGGGGTCATGAATCCGCGCTGCCCATACTCATTGTCGGGCGAGATGCAAAACTTGGACGCCTTTCGGACCGCCCGCCAGATCTCAAAGGCGCGGGTGCGGCGGTCTGGCTCTGCGGCGTGACGTGCAGCGGTTAGACACACGGCGTGGTGGTCGCGGTCGCTGAGAGAGTTGAACATCTTGTCAAGAGCCTCCTCGTAGTTTGCATCTCTTGGTGCAATCCAGTGCTTGTCTGATAAGTTGCGAATCACCGACACCGTGTCGTGACCCATGACAAGTGAAAAACGGCGATGATCCTCCTCGATCTCTTCCGTGTTGGGTGGGATAGCTATGATAAGATCCTTGACAAATCCACGGCGGTACAAGTCAACTGGTACGTAGTTCAGACCGGTGCCAATCGTCGAGACCAGTACAGTCTTTTGGGGATCGATACCGCGCTCCACGAGGTAGTACAACAGAGCGGCCCCCATCGCGCGGACCAGATCGGGATTTATTTCGCGTATCACGCGGTCCCCATGGATCGCGGACGAGCCAAAAACCAGACAATACTCCGCGTCGCCCATCGCAATAAATTGTGTTTCAAGACGACGCAGCTTCCTTCTTGAGCCGGTCAATCTCTGCCACGAGTTCTGAGGATTCTCTGGAAAGCTCGTCAACAGCCGTTGCGAGGGTATCGACAACGTCTTCCGTGTAAGCATTGTGGTACCGCTCAATACATTCCCGCATGTCGTGGTACACGGGGTTGAACTCTGGCCCGCTGGTGTCAAAGCGAGCCGAAAGCACCGCGAACAAGTCGTCGAGCAGTTCTCTGCGCAGCGCTTCGTCAACCCTTTTGTACCGCTCCGCGTCCACTTCCTTGAGCGCGGAGTTGCGCCTTCCGTTGAGGCGAACGACCTTTGGCTCTACGGACCAAATAACCATGTTTACGTGCCTCAGCCGATCCATTCTTTGTGCCAAGTGGCCGCTATATTTTTGACTCGCACAAAAGCGTAAATGGCGCGAGTGTACAGAAAGGTAGGAAAAGTCAGAGTGTGAGATGGACCGGGTTCAAGCGCTGTTCAGCAGGGAAAGCTCGCGGTCGGTCGGCTTCCAGGTAGCCGGGTTGCCCAGCATCCAGAGGCCGCGGGCAATGTCCAGATGGACCGACAGGGCGCGTTCAGTTGACACGTGCGACTGCACGGGCCGCAGTGTCATCATGTAAAAGGGACACCCCTTGTAGTCGGCGTCGGCCGGCTTCACGTCGAGGCCAACGACCCTGCCGGCTTTCTCGACAAGCACAGGCATGCCGCGCTCGTAACGAGTATCTTCCGAGTGCAGCATCGGTCCGGCCAGCATCAGCTGGTCGGCGATCACCGGGTGTCCGTTGATCATGTTCTGGCGACGGGCCGACACGTACCCGTTGGTGAGAAGGTACAGAGCCTCGGGGGAACGAGCGAGCCCAAAGAAGAACTCGCGCATCGCCAGCACGGACTGGGCACCCCAGTCGGCGCGATCCTGAGCGGACTTGTCGGCTCCGGGGCAGGCGCCGATCTTGTCGGTAATGTACGTGTCCAGCACGGACCAGCACTTGTTGACGCGCGCGATGCGGGCCTCGAAGTCCGAGTCGGACTCGACGTCCTTCTTCTGGTACAGGTTCTGCACCAGGTCACAGCCGCGGACCCACTCAGAACCGCGGGCGGCCTTCTCGGCAACAAAGTCGGTGTTCAAAGCGCGGACCTGGTCCAGGTGAGGTCCGTCCAGCGCGTCGCTCTTCAGCATGGCGTCCAGACCGTCCAAGTTGCTGGGAAAGGCGACCGGCTTGCCCAACTGGGTCTGCTCAGCCTTAAAGTCAAACGCGAAGCGGTTGAAGACATGGACCGAGTCCACCGGGCTGTTGTCGGAGGCCTGCTGCTTGATCGTGCGCACGAGGCCAGCGACGTTGAAAGCCCCTGAGTAGAGGACCACCTTGACCTCGTAGCTGTCCCCGACGCACTGGCGCAGACAGTGGAAGAAGCGGCTCTGCAGCTCGTACAGCGGACAGGACAGGAAGAGCATCACGGGCTTCTGCATCGGGTTGTCCTTCTTGAACCCGGCCTGTTCCAGGATGCCGAAGACCGTCTCATCGGTGGTGTCGACAAACTCAGGCTCATCTCCAACAGAGACGGCGTCGTAGGTCACCTTCTTGGTGTAAGAGGTCTCGGCAAAGAGGCGAGCAATCTTGGCACCGACGATCTGCTCCTTGCCACCCTGCTGAAATGCCTTCTTGACCACGCGAATCGCCGAAACGTCCTCGACTCCGAGACCATCCATCATCAAGGTGGCGTGAAAGCCGTCGGCCTCAAAGTCGTCGACCCTGACAACCTTGTAGCGGGAGAGCTCGGAGCGAGCAAAGGCGCTCATCAGGCGCCAAAAACTCTGTTCCGGGTTGGGTTCGCGCAAAGCATAATACCAGCACATCTGGTGAACCGCGTGCAGGGCACTGTCCGTGCCAAACAGCGAGAGCAGGTCGGACGAAATGCTCAGGCTCGGCTTGATCTTCTTGGCCTCGGGAAGGCTGCCCGTGGGCTCGCGCGGGTTCTTGGTCGGGTTCGGAGTCGCGTCACTCATCCGTGTATAGGGGTCTGTGTGTATGGGTCTGTGTGTAGCGGGTCTTGGGTGGGAAGCTTGGACTGCCTTGTAAATTTGTGACCGAATTCTGACAAGAAAATTTATATCCTAAATTTAAGTCTACATCGCGGATCGCAAATCGCATTCCCCAAATCGCAATCGCAAATCGCATTGACGTATGTGCATAAATTTTTAGATCGGAATTTTTTAAGTCTAGACGTGTTGCATCCAGCATGTCCGGTGTCCTTCGCGACGAGCTTTACCAGGGCCAGAGCTCCGGGCAAAGGCCTGGTGCGTTTGGTAGCGACGACGTAGCGGGTCTCTCGAGGGACGAGATCATCCACCAGATGCGCCAGATGGCCGAGAAGTACGTGTATCCGGGCGAGAAAGACTTTGACGCATCTTTCATGCGGATTTTCTCCACCACCTACCAGGCGATGGTGCTCTCGGACCTCGAGAAACTGAAGGAGGTGTGGAACCTGCGTGAAAAGTATCCGGCTGATTCCGCAGAGAACTACGCGAAGATGCTGGACGAGAAGAATCTCCTTCTTTCCTTTTTGCACACCGGAGTGATTCCCGCAGAGAATTTCTCTGCTCGCGACTGGGACAATAGGGTCTCTCTGTACGCGTACGTCACCGAACTGGTTAGGTACGCGTACAAGAACCAGCAACGCTACGACCAAGTTGCACATGAGCGGTCTGTCTGGGCCACCTGGTACATCCGCGTGATGGAGGCGTACACGTACCTCGCGTCTGTTTCGGAGCCAGTTCTCACTCTGGAGCAGTTTATCAAGGCGCGCCACAGGCTCGACGTGCCCCGGCGCTCGCATTATCTTCCGACGTTTATGCTCGACAGAACTTCGGACGAGATTGCCGAGATTTACCGCGAGCGCATCGAACCCGAACTGGTCCGAAAGGGTGTGAGACCCTCTGATTTACCCGAGAGGGCGGACATGGCTTCACGCTTGTTCATTCTTCCGTCGAAAGACTTTCTCCTGCACCTCAACATCACCCACAAGAAGTGGTACCTCATCTACTCTTCATATGAGCAGAAAGCGCGCACCGAGTGGTACAACAGCTACATCGAACAGAAAAGCGGTGCCACCCCGGTGCGCGGACGCGACGCCCACCCAGTTGCTGTTCACCAGTCCAGCATGTCCGGTGTTGATCCCTTCGAGCAGCCCGTCGATGAGCCGATCATCGATGATGATGAGCACAAGTGGTACAAGGAGAGGCTCCTCGCGTTTCTTGAACTCAACCACATCACAGCAAACAAGCTGGAGTTGTCACAGTACCCCTACGAGTTTGACCTGAAGACCCTGCTTACCAAGCTCCAGCGCTTCTCGGTGTCCGCGCGGCAGGAGTACGACGAAGCAGTTTCAGAGCATCGCCAGAGGGCAAACCTGGTGATGGATGCTCTGTCCCTGGCGGTGTATGTGTCTGACAAGCAAGAAAAGGATCTCGACGTGTTCCTGAACGAGGAGTTGAACGGGGGAGCTCGTCAGTTCTACAGGCTGATGGACACGGCCGGAGAATCGATCCTCAACGGTGAGATTCGTATGCTCCAGAGGATGGCCGACAAGTATCGCAACTACGAAGCTGAGTTGTATGCAGCCGATGGCCAGGCGCACCGCGTGCTCATCATGCCAGATCGGCATGACCTCCAGTCGATCGACTTCGATCGTCCTGACTGGTTCGACAAGTTTGCAGATGCCTGCCAGAGCGCCAACGACAAGTGGATTGAGACCTACGTGCAGCAAGCAGAGGAGATGAGGGAGCTGGCCAGTAACGAGATGGAAGACGAAGACGACGCGGACAGCCACATCAGCACCGAACTAAGCTCTGAACGTGTTCCCATGCCCCATTACGAACGCCACAACGATCGGTCTGGGTCCGAAGCCGCCGGTGCGCTGGCTGTCGCCGAGGCTGCTACCGCTGTGGTCGAGACGGCCACTGCCGCAAGCGCCGCTGCCCCGCCCTCTTCGTCTTCTTCCGCTGCGATTTCGGCCCTGGCCGCCAACGCACTGGCCGGCGCCAGGGCCCATGCCGCAAAGGCTGCCGCCGAGAGGGCGGAGAGGGCCCTTGCAAAGGCCGAGAAGGCTGCCGAGGCCGAGAGGGCCACTGTCCAGAACGCCCTTGGGGCCATGGGCATTGGGGCGCCGCAGTCGGCCGACAGCGCCTTCAGGCGCGTGGGATCTGGGCACGGGCTTCCCGCGCCTGTGGTGGCCTATCGTGCTGACGGAGCGGTCCCGGCGATCGACTACATTGAGGCCCAGCGCCTCGCGGCCAGGAGGAGGGAGCAGAGACAGCGTCGTGCCGAAATGGCCAAGGACAAGGAACCTCTCATGACAGACCAGCAGGCCCGTGCAGAGACCGCGGCTGTCGCCCGCCTCCACGGTCTCTCTGGCGAGGCCAAAGAAAGGCTCTACAACGCCCTCATGACGACGCGCATCAAGAAGAGCGACAACTGGGAAGATGCCAAGGCTCGCATCGTGGCCAAGGTGCTCGCGTGGCACTACCAGAACGTGGCTCGTAGCAAGTGAGTGTGACTCACATTTCACGTGGGACGCACCGGTTCGTGCGGTACGAAACGACAACCGGTGCGTCCCGATTTGTTTGTTTGACTTTGACAGTACAGAAAATTTACTTGACTCGGCCTCAAAGATCATGTCGTTCCGTCACCCAAAGACGTACCGGAAGGAGGGTCGGTCGTCCGATCTCAAGAAGCGGCTCCTCAACTCGATTGCCATGGCCGACACTGCACACAGGGTCAGCACTCGCATTTACAACGACGCGCACGAGATCCTCAAGTACGCGCAGCGCAACGAGGGTCGCTACGTCCTGAACCGCCACGCTGATCGGTTCCCCGATTGCCACGAAAAGCTCGACGAAGCGATTAGGCTCCTCCTTCAAGTTGAGGAGGACATGCGCGGCAACGAAAGTTCGACCCTGACGATGTTCACTCCTTCAATGGAGCGCGGCACCTCGACCGATGCGGTCGATCCGTCGGACAACAACGAGTCCAGCAGCGACACGGACAGTGGCTCTGAATCTGGCACCGACACCATCCCGGTGCCTGCCAGCTCTCCTCAGAAGCCGGACTTTTCCGTCGAGACCCGGGGATCGCAAGAGGCCCAGCCCGTCGTCGTGGCCGTGGTTGAGCCACCTACAAGCCAGATTCTGGATCAGTCCGCGTGTCCGGCTGTTTCTGTGTCTGCATCTTCGGATCAGTGACCCTTTGAGGTCTCGGACTTGGATTTCATTTTTCTTGGTACTTGGTTCTGAAAAGTACGGAAATGGATGTGATCACAGCCATTAGGGTCTTCTATACTTGTTTGTTTTTTATTCCGGTGTTCTGTGGTGCACTTGCCAGACTCATAAATTTCCAGGCAATAGTCATGATGCCGACGGCATTCATATGCATCTTCAGCTTGTGTCTCGTATTCTGGCCTTTCCTGCTCGTCGTGATGCATAGCATGGCTACAAACATGGCGATGATTGCCCACTTGTGTGCCATTCTTACGGCCACGGGATATGGATTTGGTTACGGTTTGGTTTTCACCGGCCAGTATCTGTTCAGAGCCGTCAAGTCAATGTACGCAAGACACAGTCCGCCGCCCAAGGAAGACTAGGCTCGGTGACGTACTGTCCTGTTTAACTACACAAGAACGGCTTCTTTTACTTTTTTCAAAAATAAAATCAAAAATTTAACCCGAGATGGCTGACTTTCTTGGAGACGCTCTTCGCAAGAAGGCTCAGGACCAATTGGACACCACGGCAGAGAAAGATGCCAAGTACATGATTGAACATCTGCACATCCCGCATGTGTATGGAAACGGCTACGTGGAGTACCGCATCGCACTCAAGGACATGCCCTACTCGCAGCTGAGCCACGAGATCCGCAGGGACCTGTTGTCCAACAGGTTCCCTTCGTGTCAGTTTCGCATCGGTACGCTTTTCAGCGGCATGGATGATGAATCCACTACGTACCTTTTCATCCGCACGTCTACGGAAGCCAAGCCTTCCAGTGTCTAGAGGGGAACTTTCGGTTTTAAATACACGCTTTGTGCTCACATGGAAAGGACGGGCTGGGCGTCCTCGACGCGCGAACGCTTCGAGGCTCGGGACCCGTTGTCGCTCGAGTCGTCGGGCCCGTCGCTGTCGCTGTCATGCATCGTCTCCTCCTCGCGCTCGCGGCGCCTGCTTTCAGGTGCGACGGCCGCAGCGGGCTCCTCGTGCGAGTGGTACTGGGGCCGCAGCGCGGCGCGTACCTCGGGCGAAGAGATACCCAGAAAGCCCATGGAGTCGGCGCAGCGGACACCGGCCTCGACAAACAGGTCAAGGTTGCTGTTGCACCCGGCCAGGAACATAGTGGCCAGACTCTCCAGCACGGCGGCCTGTTCGCGCTTCTTGTAGATGCCGCCAAAGTGGGTCTTGACCCAGTACTGAGCCCACGCAAAGTCCAGAGGGGAGTTGGCGCCGATCATGTTCTGGCGCGTGTGCTGCCAGATCCTCCCGGCCTTGCAGACGGCGCGCATGAGCCGGGCCCACTCGCCGACCGAGTCGCGCATCTCCTCCCTTGCGCGAAGCTCGGATGCGTCGCCGTCGGGGCCGGCACGCGCCTCGGCGTAGGCCTTCTCGCGCTCCAGCAGCACCTTGACCGCGTCGCGCAGCGCGACAAACGCCAGGTCGACCGCGGCGCGCGCAGCAAGCAGGCGGCGTGTGTTGGGCGCGTAGCCGGCGTGCACCGGGATCTCGTCGGGCGTGAAGCCGCACGCCTGGAGCTGCGCGCGCGAAAAGCCCGCGTCGGTGAGCTCGGCCTCTGCGCCCTGCTCGGGCAGTTCCACACCCCACTTGGACGCGTAGTCCCTGTCCACGGCCGTGGCGTCGCGCGCGTTGGAGGTCGTGGCCACAAGACCGCGGCGCAGGGTGACCGGGTTCACCATCGCCAGACTGGCCATGCTGGCCGAGACGCCCCTGGCCTGCTCCTGCTTCTCCTCCAGCAGGCCCTTGATGCGCGCCTTCTCGGCCATGTAGGGGGCCACCAGCTCCTCCGGGTCGCGGCGCGGGTCCAGCTCGCGCAGGCCGTCGGGCAGCTCGCTGTCGTCGGGGGCGTCGGCGCGCCTCTCTCCAGCCAGGAACGCTGTACCAAAGACGCGCTCCCTGTGGCGGCGAGCGTCCTCGGCCTCCTTGCGCGCCCGCTCCAGATCACCCACGGTCGAAGCCAGGTTGCTGGCGACCTGCATCGCGTGGCCCTCGACCCAGAGGCGCAGCTGCCGGCGGAGACTGTCGATCTCGCCCCCGATCTGCTGCAACTGGTCCTCCAGCTGCTGGTACTCGGCCTCGATCTCGCTGTCGCGCAGGTCGCCAGACGCGTCGTCCGGGTTCTCCCGCTTCGGGATGCGGACCGTGGTGTACTTGCCGTCCGTGCCCACGTACGAGGTGAAGACAAGCGAGTCCGGCTGGGGCGGGTCCAGTTCGGTGGAGGAAGGGATGCAGGAGATGATGGCGTCCAGAGCCGGGCCGCGGGAGTTGCGCAGGTACGCACCGAGCATCTCGATGTGCGGGATGCGCTTGTTGTTGCTGCGCAGGATGAGCGGGACGCGGCGGCCGGCGGTCGTCGCGCTGCACAGGCGGTCGTTCATCATCATGCCGACCTGGTAGACAATCTGGGCCGGCGTCAGCTGGCCGCCCAGCATCGAGTTGATCTCCTTGGCGATGTAGCGGGCAAAGTCGGCCACGTTCAGGTGCTCCAGCGCCGGAACGCGGTCGCTCAGCACGTGGCCGGTCAGCTGGTACCCGTCGCGGTAGTTGCGGTAGAAGCGGTCGCGAATGGCCAGGACCACGAGGCGCGTGACCTCTCCGAGGCCAAAGCCAATGTCGGGCAGCGTCACAGTCGAGACGATCGTGGACCAGGTCACACTGGACAGGGCCATCACCTTGCGGAGGTCCGTCAGCGCGTAGGAGCGGGTCGGGTTCTCGAAGAGCCCGAAGAGCAGCAGACCCGAGTCCATGGCCTGCCAGCGGATGTAGCGGCTGGCGCGCAGCGCGATGCGGGCAGTGATGACCGGGCTGCTCATGGCCTCCATCGACGAGCAGAAGCGGGCCAGCACGAGACCCAGCTGCGTTTTCTCCACATCGGGCAGGAAGCCGGCGGCGATGCCGATGTGCAGCAGCTGGAACAGTGCCATGCGGCGCTTATTCATGTTGGTCCACTTGGCGAACAGTTCCTCCGACATCATCTGCGGAAAGAGCAGTGCCGCCTTGACGGTCTTGCGCCGCGGGTCCTCGCCGACGAACACGCCCCAGGTGCGCTGCGCAATCGCCGGTGCGCAGTCAAACGGGTAGTTGGAGAACCCGACCGACACGCCCGTCCGGAACGTCGTGCTGGTCTGCTTGACGCGCACCTTGGTGCCGTCGGGCATCTCCTTCAGCACGAGCATCTCCGAGACGGTCTTGTGCTCGCCTCCCAGAGTCTGCTTGTCGATGTTGGCGCCCACCTCGTTGCCCTTGCTCGCGCAGTCCGTGGGGCCGCCGTTCAGGGCCAGCTGGAGCGCGGAGCTCGGGTCCGTCTTTTGGGTGTCGCTGATGCCAAGCCGGCCCAGGGTCGCCTCGTCCTCGAAGCGGATCCCGCCGATCTCGGTCGAGTTGGACGTGTCGGCCAGTGCCGACTTCCAGGCGGTGGACGAGAAGAGGTTGGGCGGGCAGCCCTTGCGGAACAGCGTCATGATGTTGGACTTGCCCGCGCCAGGCAGGCCGGTTGCCAGGACCTGGGAACTGCCTCCCTCATGGGAGAAGGAGCACCGCTCCATGCTGATCAGGATGATCAGCGCGCGGAACAGCTCGTGGCCGCCGCTCAGGCACACGCCGTGGTTCATCACAGCCTGCAGCATGCGCATGCCGGCCGTAAAGGCGTCGTCCTCGGGGTGAGTCTGCACAAAGGAGATGTCGGCCCACGTGTTGCGCGGCATGTTCTCCTCCATCCACGCACAGACAGTGCGGGCGCAGTGTCCGATGTCGGGGTTGTCGGGGTTCATGTACGAGGCCATCTGGCTCGCGAAGATCTGGTCCAGCACCTGCACCGACTCGCGACCGGACTTGTAGCGCGCCCTCATCATGTCCACCCAATCGTAGATGGGCGGAGGGGAGTGGGCGACCTCGGTCTGGTGCTTCGACACGAAGCGCGCGAGAACCTCGTCAAACGTCGGGTTCTGGCCGTTGGCGCGTGCGAGCGCCATCGCCGCGTTGCACCAGCGCACGACCTGCGGGTCGTCGATGTTGACGTACGGCATCTCGTGCGGCATGCGGTACTCGGCGATCCAGCCCGGGTGGTGGCGGTTGGGGGGCACCATGAAGCTCAGGCGCGGATGGGTTGGCACAAACCCACCCGGGCGGCTTGGGTAGTGGCTGTTGAGCTCGCGGGCGTGCGCTTCTTCACGCTGGCGCAGCTCTTCGGCCGAGAGGCCGTAGACGCCGCCGCCAATGTAGTTGTGCGTCTGGACAGCCACATCGGCCCGGTACACCTGGGCCGCTGCCTGCCTGTCCAAGTTGCGCCCGCCGTACGCGTACGGATCGTCGTGCCTCGCCATGATCTGCTGAACGACGGCCGACAGCTTGCCAGTGATGAACATCGCCTCCAGACACGCCCAGAACTTGTGCTCCGACTGGTGAAGCCGCAGCGGGGGTGCCTTCTTCTTCTTGTTCTGTGCGTCGCCCTCCTCGTCGTCTTCCTCTTCTTGGGCGTTCGACTTGGGTGGCGGCGGGAGCGGGCGGCACCCCAGTTCGGCCAGCGCGGCTATACCGCTCACGCTCATGAACCTGCGCGCGATCCACACGTCGGCGGTCATGAGAGATGCCGCATGGGGCGTCAGGTCCTTGTCCTCTGCGTCCAAGAGCGCCTGGCTTGCACCCTCGTCGTCTTCATGGCCGTTTTGCCTCAGGGGATAAACGACCAAGTAGTAGCCGTCTTCGGGGCCAGCAGAGCCGTCGGCAGGGGTCGAGTACGTCACCACGACGCGTGAGTTCCTCGCCGTTGCGTGAGCAGCCGCCATCAGCAGCGTCGCCAGTACCTTGTACGGGTAGGCGAAGGTGGTGTCCGCCCAGTCAAACAGGTTTCCGCGGCCGGTGCGGAGAGCCTGGAAAGGGACCCACAGCACAAGAGAGTCCGTGTCCATGTCGACCCTCTCACGGGCCAGCAGGTCAGCAGTGGCAGGGTACGTGTGTGCCGTGCGCTGCCAGTAACTTGTACCGGGTTCGCGAAACGGCAGGATCACGCGCGCCATTTTCTGTGTATAGGGGTCTGTGTATAGGGGTCTTTGGTGCCACGACACTGGAAAATTTTGACCGGTCCTTATTGGTGTAATAATTAAGAAAGGTAGAAAGGATGGGGATGGATGTCAGCTGGCTTGATGCGGCTCATAGTCTTTGGCCAAGGGTCCCAAAATTTTAGGGGTGTGGTCAGACAATGGACGCCGAAAGCATCACACCAAGGGGTGCGATGCCCTCTGAAGTGCCGCACGTGGAAGAGAGGCTCATACATCACCTGACTGGAAAGTGCCCCGTCGTGATGTTTGACTGGACTGATATGGCTCAGGATGATGAGTGCACCACGATTGACGGCGTGTCGGGAATCACAGACCTTGTTGGTTCACGGAAGTTCACCAAGCCACTGACCGGGAACCAAGCGTTTCGACTGGCACGTGCGGTGGCTTCGAAAGCCACGCACGGCCTGAGTTCTGAAGCCGCATGGGTCTGGACCGAAACGGTCCCGTTTGGCTTCAAGGTCGGTGAGACGGACCCCGATGTACTCAAGACAGACGTTTGCCCACAAGAAGAAACAGCTTTTCACACGTTTGTGGTTGTGCGCATGCCTTCAGGGTACCTGTCATGGTACATGGACAGGCAGTGCCCGTGTGTTGAGCAGGACCATCCAGACCAACCCAGGAAGATGACCGCCCCTGGAAAGGCCTATCGCAACTGCGTTTATTGCCAAGGGTACGGGAAACACACTCTTCGGAACGCGGCTGAGCGTTATCTCTCTGGAGAATCTCCGTGAGAGAGATTACATGGGTGTTTGGAATAAGATGTGGGTACGCTTTTCAAGGGCGCGACGCACCGGGGTCAAAAACACGTAGTCTCCACAGAGCTCGGCTAGCTCGACGGGAAGGACACTACCAGACGCTTTCACTACTCTAGGGCGCTCCTCGCATTCCTTGTGCTCTTGCTTATTCAGGATGTATATGATGGCGACATTGCGCGCCTCGGATGCCATGTCAAGAGCGGTTTTGCCGGCTTTGTCCTTAAGTCTCCAATTGGCCCCAGCATCCAGGAGAAATAGCACGATTCTGGATTGAGAAAATGACACGGCATTCATGAGTGGGGTCGTGCCATATTCAGTAGCCAGGTCAACATCAGCACCAGCTTCGACCAGAGCAGATACCGTTTTGAGCCTGCCATTTGCTGCAGCAGTGCCAAGCGGTGTATAGCCGCCGGGCGTTTGGGTGTTGGGATTTGCACCAGCCTTTAGTAGTAAATCCACACAGGATTGATGACCCATATACGAAGCGGCCCGAAGAGGTGTGGACCCATCGAAGTTTCTCCATTCGATTTTGTCGTTGCCATGAGTATCGATGAGTCTCTTCAATCTGGCTTCGTCTCCGTCAAAAGCAGCATTCCACACGTCGCTCATTTTGTGTATTGGGGTTCTTGTGTATTGGGGTCTGGACCGGCTTCAAAGGCTATGTCTTTATAACAGAAAAGTTTTTGGCTCACTGCATAGGATAAATGGCATTGATTTCTTGTCTGGTTCTCTCCATTCGAACTCGCTGTACACCTTCTTCATTGGAGAGCCTCATGATCTCGTCGAGCCATGTCTGTTCGTTGTCTCCTGGCTCTTCGGGTGCTTCTTGGTTGCGCGCGTTCGCCACACGGGCCGGATGCGTGTACAGACACCAGTCGCAAAACAGCATCAGAGCACACGCACCGGCATCTACCGCGGCGTCTAGAAGCGCGTCACTCCATACAAGGTGAAACGCGCATACCTTGGTAGCCGTTGTGTACAGGAATATCCAGGCAGCCAACCAGCCAGGAGGGTTCAGGAGAGTCAGATTGTAGTAGTAGAGCGGACACAACCACACAACGGACCACTCGGCAGCAAGCCAGTCAGGTTTACTGGCACCGATGCTGTGAGCCACTGTCTGGCGCACCACCAAGTGTGCGAGTGTGGATCGTACCGTCATGTGGAGACACGTCCGCGTGGAAAAGATGCCTCCAGACCAAAGGAACAGAGTCAGAGTGTTGACAATCGTCAAAAGCCCAATGGCATAGCGGAACCCGCCATTTCTCTCGCGCGCGTCGCTCTGTGATTCAGTATCGAACCAACCGGCGCCGAAAATGAGTAATAAATAGATCGCGACCCCAACACTCTGTCTCGGTGTCATCATTTATATTTGAATGTCTCACTTGGTACCGCCTGGTGTCGAACTGTCCCCCTCGTCCGTTCCCCAGAGCGGCGTGCCGGCCGAACTTGAGACAGCCCCTGTCTGCGCATTGTTCGTAAGAGGTGTGCTTTCCGTGGACGTCTCGGGTTGTTCAGCTGCCTCGGGCGGGAGGCTGAAATGGTCCTTGACCGCGTTGCTGCCACACAGAGATCTGGTTGCGTACGACCACTGGGCCACACAGTAGAGGAAAAAAACCACTGCAATCCCCGTGATTGTTGGCCACATGTGCTGCTCTCGGATCCCGGCTTCGGCAAAATGGGCCACATCCCCGTGCTGGAGCACCACGACACTGAAGGTGGCAGTAAACGCCACGGCGAGAGGGTACTGAAAGTACGCGACGATCTTGGTAGCGAGCCATGTGCTGAACAGGTACGTAAGTATGATCGAGACGGCAATGGCCGCAAACCCAGTAAGAACCCACGTCCAAAGGACCTTGGCGTTGATCCCGTAATGGACCATGAAGATCCACCCGATCGCAAGAGAAACAACGAGACCCGATGCGTAGTGGAGGAACAGCACACCACACACGGCAACTACGAGAGACGCGATCAGAACGTAGCGCTCGTACTCGTCCTTGTACGTGCTCTCGGAGTAGTGGACCCAGACGAGCATAGTACAGATCACGAGCGCGAATGCCAAGGTCACAATGTGGCTCACGACCGACCGAAGCTTAAAGACGTGGTGCCAGTACCTCAGACGCTTGTGCGTGATGTGAGGAAGCACATCATCGCGGGGCTTTGTGTGGTTAAACGCGTAAGGGTCCGGGAGAAGCGACGTCCAAGCGAAGAAACACGCCACGACCGTGAACCAGTAGAGGCCGTCGTACATTTTCTAAGACTCTTGTGTGTATACATGTCTGTTCATATAAGAAAAAATCGAGACACCTAACAGTGTTCGGCTTCCAGCATTCCCGTCAGAGATGCGCCGACCATGTGTGGATAGCGGTCCATGATCCGCAAGGCGTACGCGACCAGAACCGTGTCACCCTGGCTGTCATCTGCCGTTTCCCCCGCGGTCTCTTGCTCGGACAGGGGAATCCGGTGTGAAGGGCGGGTCACGAGCGCATTGAACGCCGCGCTGCTGTTGGTCACGCATGTACACCCCGCTGGTACGTGGTCGTAGGCGTTTCGGGTCGCCGCAACCACCGAAGACTCGGGGCCGCTGCTGTGGTGGTAGATCCTATTGCCCGTGCCCAGCATCCCCATGCTGTAGTACCCGTTGTGTACGCGGATAAGAAACAGGTGGCCCGTCCAGATAAAGGCCTCGGAAGCGGACAAGAGAAGGGCCCGGTCCTGATCGGATACCGGGTCCTTTGAGCCCATCTTTGTGCACAATTAGAGAATTCATGTAATTGTACATACCTTGCAAAAATTAACAAACAAGGTCTTGCAATGTCGAAGAAGCGCGGGTCCGATCAGGTCGCTGGCCCTGTCCCGGAGAGCCAGTCGAAGCGCGTGTCTGTGAGTGGACCAGACGAAGAGGAGAGACCCGAGCCCGAGATGTGCTTCTGGGTGTACCGCGATCACGAGCCCTACTGGCCGGCTTTGGCTGCGTTTGGCTATGCTGAATTCGAAAAGGTCCAGCGCATCAAGAAGGCGAACGTCACCGCCAGTGTCGAGCGTTCAAGTTACGACACGGCTAAGCTGTGTTCAAGCAACATCGTGATCATGTGGCGCGGCAGGGATGACCCCGTTTCTTTCAAGACGTCGATGAAGCACCTGAAGCGCGCGTCCGACATTTCCGGTCAGACGGACTGGATTGGTATGTGGGAAGACGAAATTGAGGCACGCAAGGACGAAAAGAACGAAAAGCAGTAGGCGAGCTTTACTGGCCGATAAAGACCACGTGCTTTTGCATTGTTTCTCCTTCCCTTCCGGCCATGGGGCGGGCGTGAAAGCAGACAACGGCGGCTTCGCAAGCGCGAAGCTCTGTTTCGGTCAGTTGATCACAGTCCCACCCGATGCGCTTCGCATGGACCGGCACGTCGGACACTGGTAGTGATGCTCCTGTGGCCTGTGCCCTCCTTCCCGGCCGGACAGTACGTCCAGCTCTGTCACCTCCGTCCTGATTGCGCTGAACCGGTACAAGTGGAAGAGGCCGATAGAGACTACGCCTATGGCCACCACGTCCGCCAGCAGCTGCTGAACCGGATACTGAAGACCCGGAAAGGCCCATAGCTTGAGAGCCGGGTACAGGTTGGATAGACCGCTTTCGGTACATGCGATCCCAAAGTAAAATGTCGTGAACCGGGAAAGAGCCTGTGCGGTTCTCTTGGCGGGACTCGTGACGTGTGCGAACTCGCCCTGAAAAAAAATGACGACAAGACCCAGCACCACCGCACACCCGTCCATGACAAAGAGCCCCCACCAAGGCATGGAGGGGTGTTCAGACGCGATCACACGGGCGTTGTTGTAGAAGCTGTCGATTGTCGTGTCGAACAGCCCGAGCATAAGGTAAAAGACATCCAGCTGGGCCTGCCAGCAGACCCCGAGTTTCTTTGTCATTCGCTCTCGTCGGGCCCCGTAATTCCGTACGGCTATGTACATATACGGAAATGCGGAACAACCGGAATCTGTCGCATGGGGAACCTGTGCGGCAAGTCTTGGTGCCCGCTGAGCGAGTACGTTTCGGCGCGGTCCGAGCTTGACGACACGGAGGAAGCAAGGCTCGCAGCAGATGTGCGCACAGAGGCCGATAACCTCTCCATGCAGCTCTCGGACCTCACCAAAGAGCGCCAGCGGAACTTGGATGCACTGAAGGACGCTTTCAGGCGCAAGAAGGGTGGGGATGCTTCCGCCTCAACCGAGATCGAGACTCTTTTGGCACAGATCGAGGCGGGTACGGCGAGTATCAACGCCATCAGCAAGCAAGTGAGCGACTGCCGCAAGTCACTGCACATTTACGCAACTCGCACGGTGGTCAAGCGCAACGTCGAGGTTTCTACAAAGGTCCAACGTCTTCTGAATCAGCTCGATTCGAAAAAGAACCGCAACCTTGCCATGCGCGTGGCAATGTCCAACGACGCCGTTGGGGACAGCTTGGATGACCACACGGACAACCTGGCCGACTTGGTCCCGGATCCTCTCGAGATGGAGACACCAGAGAACGCTGCGATGCGCGTTCTGGACCAGATGATCGGGCCCGGTTCCGAAGAAGACGATGCGGGCAGCACACAGACCGAAGACGAGATCATGGAAAAGATCCAGAGGGCCATGGGCATTCAGCCACAACCGGCCATCAAGGTCGCTCCTCCGGCTCCGGTAGGTCTGGTAGGAAAGCGGGTCCTGGGTACCGAAAGGGGGTCTGCTATGCTTTCCGCGACCAGCGATGAAACAGACACGGAAGAAGAGGAGCAAAGGACCAACCGAAACACAAGCACACACAGGAGCCTCCTAGCCGCTGTCTAATATATACAATAATTCTAATAATCTTGGCCGGATTTCCAGCCGAAAAAGTCCCCTATATATACCCCTCCAGGAAAAAGCGGCCAAGTGGGTTTGGCCGTTTTGGCCGTTTTTGGCCAAGCCCTTTTCAAAATTGCTCGTATGCC
>JACCDR011020139.1_pt1 | contig 27322 bp, 23 predicted proteins | sample 7446431 | NCBI WGS metagenome assembly JACCDR01 (sample SAMN15323443, study PRJNA562643) | freshwater metagenome | isolation source: river surface water | place: USA:Blue River Watershed | collected 2017-08-17 | reverse complement strand
GAGTATGGATTAGTGATTAGTGATTAGTGATTAGTGATTAGTGATTAGTGATTAGTGATTAGTGATTAGTGATTAGTGATTAGTGATTAGTGATTAGTGATTAGTGATTAGTGATTAGTTATTAGTGATTAGTGATTACTCAGTTTTGAAATCACTTGGTTTCAGTCCTTTTCCGCCATAACTATGAAGATGTGTATTAACATAGTCTATAATCCCGTCGAGAAGGTGTGGGTACTCCTTGAGAACAACACGATAGAAGCCAAGAATAGGTTTGGCCAGTTGTTCAAGATAACAACTTCGATTGTACTTCAAGCCATTCTTTTTGGCATAAACGGGGTCCTCTGCAAGGTCTGACTTTTTGGCTTTGGGATTATCATTTTCAATGAAAATATAAGGAATTCTGTCACCAACTTGAACTTCTTCCTTGCGTTCCTTTAGTTTCTTAGCCAAGTTGACATGAGCAATATTATCAGACTTGTATGACTTTGCTAACATGGCCGAAACAACCAAGTCATCGGTATTCGCTTCGTACCTGTCTATGCGTTTGATGTAACTTTTGAACACATCCAAACTTTTCCTAAGTCCGTCTTCATCTTGTGACTGCATGATTGCATCAATGATGTCTCTGTAGCAATCCTTGACAAGTTTGCAGTAATCTCTTCGAGTCAACGCAATGCCTTTTGCATCAACTCCTTTGAGTTGAAAAGGGTCTTTCGTATTCTCGTACTTGTTTGCAATGTATCTCTTTTTGGTGAGGAGGATGAATGGTTGGAATACTTTCTCAAACTCCATTTCTATAGGAGGTCTTGCAAAAATTTCTTCTGTGAGTTTGTCGCCACAAATAGTTGCAAGGTTGAAAGTGTCCTTTCTGTTGCTCTCAAAGTCGTTACGATTGTACTTGAACCTAAGGAACACAGAGTCCGTGTTGTTGAGTGTTAGCTGCCCAACTCCAGCATTGAATCGGCCACATTCTGTTTCCAGATCGTATACAAAATCGTTTGAAGTGGTAGATAATGGGAATACCTTCTTAACTTCCGTTGGTTTCTTTTTCTGAAATGTGGTGTACTCAAGATAGTTGTACTGTTGTTTGTGTACTTGGTCAAATACGTTTATGCCCATGTCGATACCAAGGCTTCTCATCAGATAATATAAACCTTGTGCTCCAATCTTGCCCTTTACGGTAAATGATGGTTTCGTGAACCCAAACCCTAAATCTCCACGTGTTTTGCTACCATCAGCATCCCAATACCCTTCCCAAAATGCATGTTTGATTTCTCTTGATGCATTGAGGATGATATCAGGAACAACTTTTAGTTTGTCTCCATCTTGATTGGCATCGTGCACGTCATAAAACAATGGCCTATACTTGTCTACCATATACTTTATGCTGCCTACAGGAACAAGCTTGTATACACCAGATGACTCTAATGTATCAAGGATCTTGAATCGGACAGGTTCTATAGATTCTAGAAACATTTTATACTTCATAAGCCTGTCAATGGAATTGTTATTCAATGTCCATGAAGATTTTTTGCCGCCATTACAGCTGTATGAATCGGAACAACCGTCACCAAAAAAGAATCCCCAACATTGAGCTTCAACAAGAGTTAATTGGTAGTCAATTGGTTTGTTCTCAGAGTCATTAACAATATTTTTCTTATGATTTGCTTGGTAAAACTCGTCGATGTGTTTTGTGTCTTGGCATTCTTTGCAGACTTTTGTTGGTCCACACTTGCTCATCTTTACTACTGAAACTTCATTCTCAACAAATTGGGAAGGAAAACTATGCAAAAGTTCTTGACCAACTGTGAGCTCAATTGGTTTAATCTTCTCAAGGTTTGACTTACACAACGAATGATCTTCAGTAACATCAACTACACCTGTGTGTGTTAACACCCGATAGATTGTTTTGTTTGTTTTATGTCGGATAACTTTCCTAATAGGATTCCATCCTTGGTCACACCATACTTGCAAATTTGTTGTGCCATATTGTTTCTCTAATCTGATACTTTGGTCAAGTAGCTTAAACTCTGGATACTCGTTCCATTCTGAACACAAAGACTCTATAGTGCGTATACATACTTGGTTTGTGTCTGGATTTCTGAGCACCAATGGTGTATCGCCAGTGACCGAATCTCCATATACAACTTCGATTTTTAGATCCACTGGTACGTTTGGGTCATCTTTGTATGGCTCGTCCGTAACCTTCAGTATGTATTCTTTTGTGTTATAGTTGTATGTAACAGTTACTTGTTTGTGTGGGTTTTGTTCGCGCAGAATGGAGTAGAGCAGATCCAAATCATTAACGTTGTTTACTTTGAACATTCTTTAAGTTGTACTTGTGCAATAATAGGATACTTACTTACTTTTCAATTTTTGCTCTTTAAATTAGAAACCCAATGCTCAAAACGTTTTTGTCAGCCTATAGTATACCTACCAACCCAAACCCAATAATGAGGAAAAGTAAGAGTCCTGTTAGAATACGGCTGGAAAAAGGCTCATTGTTTGGATATTCCACGAAAGATAAGCAAGGAGTGAGAAGAAAAGTGCTGTCGGGCATTATAGATGCCGGCTTTGCATCTTACAAAGACGTAATATCGCGCTTAAATGTTCTTCGCATCTATAATAAAAACAAGAATCCCACTTTGTTTGAACTTATCACAAAAGATATGGACTTTTTGAGGAAGAGCTACCGACCTGAACTAGTCAAGAAGAGTTCTAAGCGCACAGGCTCAAAGAGCCACACCCGAAGGGTTAGCGTTAAGAGAAAGTCGTCAAAGAGAAAGTCACCAAAGAGAAAGTCGTCAAAGAGAAAGTCGACTAAACAAAAGTCAGGTAAGAAAGCAAAGAGCTCCTCAAAGTCTCCTAAACGAAAGAGTCCTAAGCGTAAATCCCCTTCTCGTCGTGCGAGTACTCGTAAGACTTCAAAAAACCGAACCCGCTCACCTAAACGTACAGGCTCAAAGAGCCGCACCAGAAGGGTTAGTCCTAAGAGAAAGAGTCCTAAGAGAAAGAGTCCTAAGAGTCATGCGGGTACTCGTAAAAGTGGATCAAAAAACCGAACTGGCTCACATAAGAAAAAGTCGCCCAAACGTGCAGCCTCAGAGAGCCGCGCCCGAAAGGTTAGTGTTAAGAAAGTTTATCACAAGAAATGGTAAGAAATTTTCTAGAAAACGTATTCAGATCAAGTACACCAAATTTCTTTGTAGGATTTGTTGTATTCACCACAGCATGCGATTGTTTCCTTGATGATTGAGTTTCATTTTGATTGAGACTCAGTACATGTCACTTTGCTTACAAGAAAGAGAAACAATGCAACTGAGACAGTAAAAAACATAACCGATGTAGAAGCTGTTAATGTGCAGCAGTTGTGAAGTTGTTTTTTGCCACTAAGCAGTTAGTCATAGTGTCCTCTCCTGTTTAATCATCTTCATAAGTCTATTGGCCGAAAGGTGCATGTTAACAAGTATTCTGTTTTTATTGTAGTTTAGTTTTGAGGTAAGTTCCGAGTTTGATGGTAGCAAATATAACAACGTTGAAAAAATGATATTATATTGTTGACAAACAAAAACAGTAAACAAAGATGTTACTCCCACCTGCATTTCAAGGCATTGCTTATCGGTTAGCAGACAATTGGCGAGGTGTTATTCCAGAAGACTTCAAAGAAAAACCCATCAAGTATCTGGAAATTGGTGCGTTTTGTGGGGCAAATATTTTCAGTGTAGAAAAACTATACGGTACTCATCCTGACACGGTGCTGACGTGCATTGACCCATGGATTGATTACGACGATTATGAAGAATACAAAGGAGAGCAACCAAGTATATACCAATGCTTTAAAAATAACACTGAAAGTATAAAACAGAAACTCAATGTCATAAGGGGATTTTCACATGAACAAGTTTACAGTTTACCAGATGAACATTTTGACCTAATCTATATTGATGGAAATCATGAACCAGAGTATGTACTGGAAGATGCTGTGCTATGCTTCAGAAAACTTAAGGTAGGAGGATACATGATATTTGATGACTATGGGTGGGGTGGTCCAGATAGAACACAAAAAGGAATAGATGGATTCTTAATGGGCTATTTTAGACGTATAAAGGTATTAGGAGAAAGGAAATCACAGGTATTCATCAAAAAGCTTCATTAAATACGGAGCAAATTCCTGCACTAATCCAGTCAAACACTCCCACTGGATCCAAATTATCACGAAGTTTAGAGGATTAACAACTACTGTGTAAAGTTAAATTTAAACACAATAAGACTCTTCTATTAAGCGACGATTGTAATTCTTAGAATGACAGATTACTATGAAGTACTGCGAGTCAGCAAAGATGCTTCAGATGATGACATTAAAAGGGCATACAGGAAACTTGCACGAGAATGTCATCCAGACAAAGGAGGAGATAAAGAACACTTTCAACGGATTCAAGAAGCATATGAAGTTCTTAGCGATAAAGATAAACGCGCTGAATACGATAATCCCCATACAAATAACATAAATACCGTGCCTTTCCCATTTGACTTAGGTGGACTTTTTGGAGGCATGAACATGAACACGCAACGTGGGCCATGCAAACTGTCTAATCATATGTATACATGTAAGATTCCGTTAGATGATGCTTATACAGGTGTTCACAAGAAGTTCAGGGTCAAACGAACGCGTTTATGCGTTTCATGTAACACGGATTGCAATCTGTGCAGAGGAACTGGAACTGAAACAAAACAGATGCAAAACGGTCCTTTCATACAAATAATGCATCAACAGTGTCATAAATGTTCTGGCAAGGGAAAATGTCAGGAAGTCAGGTCATGCAGCGCATGTCAAAGTAAAGGCAGCATTCACGAGGAAAAAGTTATTGAACTCGAAATTCAAAAGGGTGTAGAATCTGGTAAGCAATTTGTCATACCAGAATGGGGTGAGCAAGCAACCAAGGCAAATGATATTTCTGGAGATTTAATAGTCAACCTTGTTATAGATGATCATCCTCACTTTAAGCGTCAGGGATTGGATTTGATATACAACATTAATGTGTCCTTGAAAGAATCCATAATTGGGAAGAAAGTAAATATTCCTCATTTTTCTGGAAATATTGAACTTGATACAAGGGGGTTTGGTGTCATCAATCCAAATAAACAGTACACTGTATTTGACAAAGGTTTGGAAGATGCAACCAACAAGAAAGGTAACCTACACTTGCGATTTGAAGTATCCTATCCAGGAACACTCACTTCAGAACAAATCCATGCTCTCAAAAATGCATTTGATGCATGTGGGCTATAATTGTCATTTTTATTGCAAAGCTAGATGACATTATCTGCAGTGGTTTCTGTAGTGAAAACAGAATGTCAAAGCTACTATTAAGATTAATATACTAATAGTAACATTCGCTCTCAAAGTACTTACACTGAGGTAGTTGATGCGCGGAATTTAAATGTAGATGAAATAAAGTTGGACTGGTTTGTTGATGTATACAGAACTTGACCAGTAGCATCAATACTAAATGTTACACCGGTGTTATCACCAACAAATGAACTGTTCAGTGACCATCCACCATCTCGTTGAACACCTTTCAATTCAAATGTAGCAAATCTATTGGGACCAGAACTTCTGAGAATGCTGACAGAAACAAGGGCGTTGAAGGAGCGGACAGTTGCATTCGCGAATGCAAAACCCGTGACACTAGCTGGAGAAGACTGATTATTTGCAGCAGTGAATGACAACTCAGATGCAATGTCACCTAGACTTGGAGTAACATTCACAGTGTTGACATAAAGAGACTTTGTGATTGCTGCACCGCCAGCTACAGTAAGAGCACCACCAGAGGTTCCGTTGGTAGCGTTTTCAGTGCTAAAGACACTCACAGTTCCAATGGACGAGTTTGTGACAAGCATGTTGGAGCCAGTTACGTTAGTTGTATTGAGGTTGGTAATGAGTGCAGAACCAGAGGTCAAGGAAGTGTTTACCAAGTTTGCTAAAGTACTGTTGGTTACAGACTGGTTGGTAATAACTGCGCTTGAAATAGTAGCATTTGTAAGAGTTCCATCTGACACTAATGCGCTAGAGGCTGTCAACGATGTAATAACAGCGTTAGAAGCAGTAGCATTTGTTAATAGACCATTTGAAATAACAGCACTTGCTGCAGTGACATTTGTACCCGTAAGGTTAGATACAGTAGCTGCAGAAATCAATGCATTTGCAGATGTCAAGTTGGTGTTGTTCAGATTGGTAATGAATGCGCTACCTGATGAAAGGGATGTATTCAATACATTAGCAAGCGTGCTGTTGGTTACATCTGCATTGGAAATCAGTGCATTAGATGATGTAATAGCAGTATTGAAAATATTTGAAATTGTTGCATTTGTGTTCAACAAACTACCCACTGTGAGACTTGATGTGTTCAAGTTTGTGACGGAGAAAGAACCAGCTGTGAGAGCTCCATTGATTGTAACATCTCCACCAACAAAGAGGTTCTTTGAGATTGCAGCACCACCAAGGGCAGTAAGCGAACCACCTGTACCTACACCAGACGCATTCTCAGTAGAGTTCAACCCAATATACTCTGCTCTAATAGGCAAGTAATTGGATATTGAAACTGGAGACGTTCCTGGGTCACTGGCAGTTAAAGCAAAGGTGTATTCATCAGTTGATTCTTTGTAGAACAAACCAGCATAACTTATACTTCCCGAAGTTCCAGTAGTATATCGTTTCACCAAAATACCACCATCAGCCAGACCAGCTGGACCGGCGTTAACAACAAGTAAATTGTCCTCGAGCTCAGTGGTTGTAGTGTTAATTGTTGTAGTAGTACCCAAAACCGTGAAATCTCCCGCGATAGTAGCACTGCCTCCGATATTCAAGTTTTCCCAAATACCAACGCCACCAGAAACAATTAATGCACCAGTTGATGTGGTAGAACTAGCTGTGCTATCAAGAATTGTGACTACACCATTTACATTAAGGGTGCTTCCCAAAACAGCACCTCCAGATACATTCAGAGTACCAGTAGTAAGTCCAGTACTAGCGTTAAGGCTCGCAACAGTAACATTAGTTGCAAGTTGATTGGCAACTGTGGCTGTTGATGCAACTAAATTCGTAGCAGTAACATTAGTACCCAAAAGACCAGTAATAACAGCACTTGAACTGGTAATATTTGTGTTTGACAAGTTTGCAACAAAAGCGTTAGCAGATGTCAAAGAAGTAGCAAGCATATTTGAAGCTGTAACGTTTGTGAGGGATGCATTCGACACAACAGCATTTGTGGATGTGATAGCAGTGTTAACTACATTTGATGCAGTTACGTTAGTAAAAATAGAATCAGTGATAAGTGCAGAAGCTGATGTGATAGTATTGGCTATGATGTTGGCAGAGGACACCAAAGTGTCGGCGAGAACTGTTCCAGCAGTGATATTAGTAGATGAAAGTTGAGTAAGGTTCGCATTTGCTGAAGTCAAGTTGGTCAAGTTGACATTGGTACCTAATAAGCTGGCGACTGTCAAACTAGTTGCATTCAAGTTGGTAACTGTAAATGAACCAGCTGTCAATGCACCTAGAATGTTGGCGTTACCACCTACATTAATGTTGCCTGCGACACCAAGACCTCCACTGACCACAACAGCACCAGTGCTAACATTGCTGCTAGCTTCTGTGCTCGTTACTGATAAGATTCCAGCAATATTTGACGAACCAGATGCCCAAAACCCTCCATATGACACAAAGGAGCCAGTGGTTTCATTCACGGCAGCTGTACTGTCGAGAATTACAATTGGTTGATTAAAGTATAAACTTGCCATGTGTATATACTTTAGCAAAGAAAAAAAATCCCCACACATCTTTTGCGTTCAAAATCAGTGCCTATGCAACCAAACAATATTCTCTCCACTTGATAATTGTGAACTTCAATCGCCTTGTTTTTGTTCATTTTTAGATTCACCTACTGTTTGTTTGATTTTATCCTCTAACTGGTGTTTAAGATTGTTGCACAATTGTAAAGCACTAATCACATCTGCTTTCAGAGCCTTTGGTAACAGCTTTCTGTAGTACAAAAGACCTTCCATAATCCTCTGGATCATTTGTCTTTCTTCTTCTGTCCACTCTTTTTCTAACAACTTGTTGAACTCTTCTTCAATCATATGGTTTAGGAAACAGTTTACTATTAGTTATGGAAAAAGATTTTACATTTCAACACAAGCTTTTACAATGTTTGCAAGAACTTGTTCATATTCAAAAATACAGACTTATTAAAAAACTTTTTATAAGAAGAATAAGATTTGAAAAAAAAAATAAAAAAAGTTGAATCAAACAAAAAAATAAAAATCTGACAAGAAAAGAGTTTCAGGAAAAAAAATTGTCAACAGTACAGTACTCTCAAGTCCCTGTTTGCTGCAAATGAACGACACTTCATCTTTTTTAGCACTAGAGGTGCACCTCTTTTGACACCCTACTAGAGCTCACTGGAATTGTGACTACGTATTATTAGTGGGCATTGTGGGTAGAGATTGTGACTGAACATTCCGACTAGACATTGCGATTAGAGATTGTGACTGAACATTGTGACTGATATTGTGACTGAACATTGTGACTGGTATTGTGACTAGAGATTGTGACTGGACATTGTGAATAAGTTTGTAAGTTGACAGTGTGACTAGACATTGTGACTGAACATTGTGAATAAGTTTGTAAGTTGACAGTGTGACTAGACATTGTGACTGAACATTGTGACTAAGTTTGTAAGTTGACATTGTGACTGAACATTGCGTGTGACTGAACATTGTGACTAGAGATTGTGACTGATATTGTGACTGAACATTGTGACTGGTATTGTGACTAGAGATTGTGACTGGACATTTTGACTGAACTGTGTGACTGAACTGTGTGACTGAACATTGTGACTGAACATTGTGACTGAACATTGTGACTGAACATTGTGACTAGAGATTGTGACTGAACATTGTGACTGAACATTGTGACTAGAGATTGTGACTGAACATTGTGACTGAACATTGTGACTGAACATTGTGACTGAACATTGTCACTGAACATTGCGACTAGACATTGTGACTGAACAGTGTAAAGTGGACGTTGAAACTGCTAGGTGAAGTTCTTACAAACATACAACCTGTAAGAACTCTTGTTTTGAAAGGATGTAAAAAACTTTTTAAGAAGAATAAGATTTGAAAATAAAAATAAAAAAAGTTGAATCAAACAAAAAAATAAAAATCTGACAAGAAGTGAGTTTCAGAAAAAAAAAAAAAGTTGGAAGTTGTTTCCAAAGTCGCGTGATTCAAAAATTGTGTGAAAAGATAGTTCTAGTAGAGTTGGTTTTCTTACTCTACTACAAGACCTGTTGATTCTTGACGTTTTGCTTTTACCTCAAAGTGCTTGATCATCTTATTGACTGCGGTAATATTCTTAGCGAAGAAGTAGAGCTCTTCTAAACCTACGTACAGCAAGTTGTAGCAAAAAAAGACAACACTTATGATTAGATCATTTGTGTTCAATAAAATCAGTATGTACACAATAACACCAACTAATGCCGCTTTGATACGTTGACTGTCCTTTAATAGCTTATCCAAAGTACTGTCAAATGTGTACCACAATGCAAAAATGTATCCTAACAGCACAGTTGTATTGATGTTAACATCAAACAGCTTCAACACGCAAACGGTACTCCATACACTAAAAAACTTCAACAGATTAATCTGCAAATTTGTTGTGTCATTGTTGTAGTTGAGTTTATTGCTTATCAAACTGTAAAATGCATGTACAACATCTACCTTTCCAAGATCTTTCCACCGCTTTTCTTTGATGATGATATTTATTATATATACAGAGTCCTCCTGTGTCATCACGTTGAAAAGGTATCCTGTGTTATAATAGTACGCTAGTTTGATCGCTTTATAGTAATAGTAGGTGGTCTCGTATCCACGAAGAATGTACAAGACCCATATAAAAGCATAACTTTTTACAAACTGCAGAAATAAATCGGTTGTTAATTGATGATACAGTATAAAGATATGATAGTTCTTAATACCACTGATGCGCTCATCAAGCTTTGTTAAGGTGTTGATAAGAATTTTTGACATTGAATACCTAAAAAAAGTCTCTTTCTTGGTCTGTAAGCTAGTGACAATGCTATTTATATGCCCTATTCGCATTATACTGTTTTGGATGTATGGCAGAGTCAAGAAGCAACACCCAATGTAGATCACAGTGGTTTCAATACCGTTGCTAGAAAAAAGTCTACACGTCATCATGTACATCAAGTGCGTTGACAGATAGAAAGCATACCTATCAAGTGTACCTAGTGTATATAAACTATACGATTTGTGAACAATGTCCTTCTTGAACTGCAATTTACTCGTGTCATGATTTACTTTTGTCTCAGAAAGCTTATAAATCGCATATTCTTTAATGAACTGCAATGCTCCAAAAACTCCATCGATTACTATCATACCTTCCAAAAGAGGCACACTTCTCACCAACTGCGACGAAATTATACTGCTAGTCAGCTCTACAGCACCATACATTTTGCTCGTTTGCTTCACAAGTGTGTCACAAAAATACATCATCGGGCGAAAAAGGGTTTTCCATCCTGTATCCACCCATGACCACAACATTAGCATTTTAACCTTATTTTCTTACTCTATAAGCAAGAAAATAATACTATAATTTCAATTGTTTTACAGATAATACGTCTTGTTTTCCAATTCCCACCAACCGTTAGGTCACGTTTTTGTAAAAGTTTTAATATATGTCTTGCCAGTTCCAATGTCATATCCTCCTATCCATGGAGAACTTTTTGTAAACATGTCTCTGTATATTTCACTCGGAATGTTATCATCTCCAAACTGTACATCAAGCGTGTGCTTTGGTACATACCTGTATACCACACGAGGCGGTGGACATTTTAAATCTGACTTCAACCATGACATTCCTATCATGACGAAACCTGTAACCAACATCAAGATAATCACTATATCCATTACAATTTATTCTATAACTTACCAAGAAAATTACTTTTCGCAACATCGAAAACTTCTGTGGACTCTTACTCTACTGACTCTTACTGATATCCTTCAAGTACTGGTATAATTGTTTTGCAACTGCAGTCCAGCTATAATTTTCTGCAATGTAGTCTCTAATACTTTTATGTAAAACTTGACGTTCTTGTTTCATCTGATTTATTTTGTCTCTGCTAGAAAGCAAAGTTGCCACTACATCATTCGTTGATATCACATTTTGCTTCATTCCATTTGGAGCTACACCAACTGCCGATTTCACATATGTGATAAATGGTTCTGCACCGTGCATATACAAGTCTTCCATGTATTCTTTAGTACTACCAGTCCTCGGAATAAGTACTGGCAACCCAGCTGCAAGAGCTTCTAATGTTGTCAAGTTGAAGCCTTCTGCAATATATGGTGAAACATACAGGTCTGATGCATTGTATATGTCGTTTATCCGTTCATACGAAAGTGTTTTGTCAGTGAAAATAATGTGATGTTCCAGCAGGTCTTTCATATGAGCAGACGTCATTTTACCACTTCGTATTAAACCGTTTAGATACTCTTCTAAGAACCCTTTTGACTGATATAAATCACCTGTACCTTTCAACAACATCTTGAACTCCTTGTGATTATGAATATGAACAAGTTCGTGCAATGCTTCAAGCATCAATACAATACCTTTATTTTGGGTCATAGCTCCAATGCTGACTAGAAGAATATCTTCAGGCTTTACCTTGTAAAAGTCCCGCACTTTATTTCTTACTGTCATTGTAGAATGCATCTTGAACACAGATGAATCCACACCATGAGTTATAATTGTGTCTCTGGAATCGTCAATACCATACTGTTTTATGCCTTGAGAAGACCAAAAACTAGGAGATGTAAAATGTATCTGAGGGTTCGCTCTGAGATGTCTTGTTATGTCAATACTCTCAGCAAAACCATACTTAACACCATTAGTGTACATGCAAAAGTACTGTTCATTTAACCATGCGAATTCTGATGTGTAGAACACGCATTTTGGAATAACCTTTCCATTGATAACTTCAACTGAGATATCATAAGGATATGTAATACTATATACAACATCAACATCATGTCCATTCCACTCCTTAAGGCCTCTAATGATATCATTGTACTCCTGAGAGTACACCAACTTTTTTGCCTTTTCCCACTCTGGACGAAAGTATTCTTGTTCTTTAACGTAAATATCTATGTCATCGCCATATACTTTCTTGAGATGAACAATCTGGAAACAGTTTACTACAGCGTAACTATGCGGTACATTAAACCACCCCTTGACTAGAACTCGTAATGGTTTTTTAGTTCCTTCCATTGTGCCTAACATGTCAATGTGTAGTTTTTTAAATCAACTTTTTGTATCTAAACGTTTACTTCACTTAGTCTGTCACTTACAAGAACCTTCTTAATCAACGTCAAACGCATTCTCGATTATATTGCAACTTGCGTTGAATCCATAATAACAGCATTTATTTTCTATAGTAATGTTAAGTAATATCATTACTGTCATGACCGATAAAACAAAAAAGACCAAGAGTCCCAAGCGAACTCGAAAGACCACGCATAAACTGACACTTGCTGACTATATCCGCAAACACTCACCTATCAAAGCGGGTATGAGACTTGCTAATGAAGACAAACCTCTCGCAAAATATGACAAGATCATGGACAGAATCTACCTTGGTAATTTTCAAGCTGCAAAGGATAGAGACTTATTTAATGGAAAGAACATTAAAGCTGTGTTAAATTGCACAAAAGACATCCCGAACCATTTCGCTCATAAGAAAGATATAGAATACATGCGCATCCCAGTTGAAGACTCTCTTAAGGACAAAGACTTTGACCTCATGTATCAGTTCATGCCCTGTATAGTCGAGTTCATTCATAAACATGCCGTGCTACAGAAGAACAATATCCTGATTCATTGCTGGGCAGGGAGACAGCGGTCAGCAATCTCTGTAGCTGCATATCTTGTCGCCAAGTATAATATGAATCCTCATGATGCTTGCAAAATAGTGCTAGACAAACGCAAAGAAGCATTCCATTTTGGACATTCGCTGAACTTTGACCAAGCTCTTAACAGATTCTACAAAGATCAGGGCAAACGAAAGTAATGTTGTTCTTCATCGGTAAGTATCACATAATTGTCAACTATTACTTGAGTAATTCAATTATCTTGTTGTTTGTTTACCAACAAGAAATTCAAAATGTTCCCCTAAACTGTTACTCGGTGCCTTCTGTGCTGGCTTCCACAGGTGGTCTGCCCTGAACATCACATGATTCCCAAAGTTCTTCAATCAGCAACTGCAACACAACATGTGCAGTGTTAAACACTTCAACAATTTTAGCACGTCTCTCAGTTCCAGTTATATCTGATTTTTCGTACTCGCGTTGTAAGTTCAGCAGTGCATTGTAAAAGTCGTAATAGTTGTTAATCTTTGGATTGACGTTCAAGAGTTCTGGAATCTGGTCTTTTCTACGCGTGTTAAAGTACCCTTCAGCAATTTCACCATAAGTTCTGTACTCTGGCAATTGCACCGGCAGTTTCTCTTGTAACAAAAGAGTAGCGTAATACTGTACTAAGCCATGCGCATCACGAATTGCTTCCAGCCTACGGTTGAAACTGTTTTTGTTGTATGTGCACGACTGTGCAACATCTTCTACTGATGTTGATGCTCCCATTTGTATTATATACCTATAGCAACAAAAAAAATAATAAGCTTTTTACTGTACCCGTTGCCTACTCCAATCTAGATATTGTCTCTCCAATCTAGTCATTGTCTCTCCAATCTAGTCATTGTCTCTCCAATACTGTCATTGTCTCTCCAATACTGTCTAATAATCCAATGGAATACACGAGTCTTTAAGAACTACTAATGTAAACTTCTTATGTACTATAGGCATATCAGGGTTTTTGTGGTATAACACTGGAAAATCATCTAAAATTCCGTTGGTGTAACACTCTTTCATCCCAAGTTTGTCTTTTGCACTAAGGACACACTGTTTACTATAAAATGCATTGTTACCATGTGCCGCCTTCACCTTTGAATAAAACTCTCTGGATGATTTTAGCTTCAAACTGTAACGGTAGTTATTTAGTCTGTAAAGGTGAGGTCCGTGTGGTTCCTTGTACACATGCTCTTCACCGTTTGTGTTATTTGGAACAACAGTTAAATTCACCGTGTACACTTCTCCTTCCTCAAATTCAAAACACAAGTTAGCTTCCACAGCAAGATTATCATCCTCGTCATAGTACTTTTGATGATTGAACACAATATATTTCGATTCTTCTGTCTTCAATTGTCCTTCTAAATGCTGATAACCGATGCAGTTTTCAACCGGAAAACAATCATTTTCAGAACAAAACTCTTCTACATGAACTCTAACTTCATCGTTTGTTTCACCATGTTTGACAATCTTGCTCACTTTTTTCTGCAGTTTGCTAAGCACACTAACTAGTTTCTTGCCAAGTTGATGGTCTCCCTTTATATATGTTTCTCCCAACACACTGATACACCCTCCTATATTCACACCAAGCTCAATCTTGACAACGTCACCATCTTTTATCCTGTTGTAAAGTTCATTGCCTTCTTCAAAAAAGTAATTGCCAACACAGTTATTCAAACTAATAGTTACAGGAATGGCAACTCCCTTCTGCGTTTCTTCTAGACATACATTTTTACATTCTTCGTTTATTTTGGCTGTTCCAAACTCGCACAAAGATTTTACATCTGTTTCTCCACCGTCCAACTTTTTGAGTATCTGCCGATAAACCCTACCACACACTTTTGCTCCAGTCTTGTAATACTCAATACACTTGTTAGACATTATGTTGCGAATGCTACATTACACAATTATAAATTTTCACTTTTTGAAACGTAAAGGGTATTAAAAAAAATATTTAGTTACCAGCTTCACCTTTATACTGTTTGAGCCATCTGACAATGTCATCAATACTTGTCAACACAGATTCGACATCTCGCTTCACCACTTCGTTTGGATTGAATACTTCTGCTGTCACTAAATTGTTTAACAGTAAATTTTCAACATTGTCGTTCAAGACATCATTTGCAATGGACGCTAGAACAAAGTCCATGGTGTTGGTGTCTTTAGTGGTGTTTATACGAGTCTGCTTAAAGATAGAAACAAGCTGGTTAATCTTTTCATGTCTAGTTTTTGTAGGATCTTTGTTTATTAGCTGAATGGTGTCTTTTTTCTCATTGTCGTTTGATATTTCTGCAGCAAGCTCGGTCTTAACCTTGAAGATAAGTGCACGGAGCTCCTGTACATAGTCATAGTACTCTTGTTGCTCGTTTTCTGTAGTTCCAGATGACTTTAACGCTTTGTTTATATCAGGATAATACTTGAACGGCAAAACTTGCAATGAACTGTCTGGCATAAACACAGACTGTTGAACAGGCACAAGCTGTCCAAAGTTTGTCAAGCCAGATGTAACATAAATGTCATCTTTCTTATCAACGGTTACACCCAGCACTGAAATGGTTCTACCCGTTTTGGACTTGAAAATCTTACCAAGTTTCTTAATGCCTAACAGATACTTGTCAATTCCCAAAAGCTTACCAGCCTTTTTAAGTTGTTCCAACGTCAACGTGCGCAAACCATTTTGTATTCCACCTTCCTTGATCGGAATAAGTATACCTTGTCTTGTCATTGCGTAGTCAACTTTGCCAAACTCGTTGACAATCTGTGCAATTACCTCATACTGAGTTGATTTGAGTAATTCAACAACTTCAGCACCGGTGAACATTTCAGCGTATGGAAAGCCTTCAGGAAACACGTTCTCCTTGACACACGATGAAGAGTGATAATTCAGTAAAAGATTTACGATGTTTGTTGTATTGTCCGCACTGGGGGAACGTGACATACCAAACGTCATTTTCAAATCAGCCTTATCCGTGTCTGTATTCTTCAACAGTACAATTACCTCAAATGTGTTTAGGCGCTTAACAATAAAGATAAATGGAGAAGTTTTGTTTACTTTGACATGTGGATGGCATGCTATCCTGACATTCTCATAGTCAGGTAGTTTTGTTAACTCGGACATTTTGTATGGAATATCTAGTACCATGACGTTTGCTTTCAAGATTCTTTGCAGAATATCTACCACATCATACCAGTACACGGTCTTATTTGTATCAAGCAAACCATCAATGAAGTTGTTTAATGTTCCGTACTTGAGAGCTATATTGCCGTCATTAAGTTTTTTGAACTCCCCGGGATTGTTTTTCAAGTGTTCTGCAATCAGCATCTTAAGTTCATTTGCGTTGCTGAGCCGCTTGTCGTCCAGCCTGTTACCGATAGCTAACAGCACAGCATTCAGAAAGGCAGAATTGTTCTGTGTCACACCCATTCTGTAATACTTTCCACCACGAGGGGCAACAACTTCGTTAAAAAGCTTATCCAATCCTGGTGGAAGAACACCTAAACGTTGATAATCCAAAATTTTGTCAGATGTAATTATATACTGTTTTGTAATATCAAATGACTTCATTTTCCTTTCAACCTGAACCTTTCTCTCTGAGTCAAAACAACAAGGGTAGGAATTCAAAGAGTATCCGAAAGTTTTATTTTTCTTATGGTGCTTGCATGGTGCGTTTATATCATTGTTGTCACGCTTATTCATGTCTGGAGGAGAGTTGCATTTATTCTTAGGCGGTCCAGTAATGATTTTTGCAAGAGGGACCTCACCAAGCCATATGTTTCCACCATGCCGTGACTCTTCTTTTTTGAGTTTCTTAATCAACACTTCACTGCGTATAGGCATAAGGTCACCTGTGTCGCTAAGATAGTAGTATCTTGACATTGCATTTGTCTCATTGAACCCGTCAATGTAGTCTGACACGACTTTAATGACGTATGTCTTGAACTTGGTTTTTGAAGCGGGGTCGCTTACCTCAACCAAAAAGTTCGACGGTTGTACCATTATGTCAAAGTCACTTCCCTTTGTATTCCTTATATATACATCCCTTCGTCTCTGGTCTTTCTCAAAACAACATATGCTATTGTCATTAATAAACCCCGGATATGGGACATTCGAATTGGGGCACACAAATTTCAACCCCTTATAATCTAATACGTAGCTACCAACGTGAGGTTTTGAATCACTATTGACCTCTGGTTGTTTGCGTTTTTGACACTTTTTTGAGTCAATGTGCACTCCAAATTGTTTGCGCAAGTTTTTGATATGACTCTTTTCCTTTAATTTTTGAACTTCTTCTTCTTGAAAACTACCAGACGTTGAGATTAAACTAACAATTACAAGCTGTTTCAGAATACTTGTTATCTGATTGATATGGTATGCTCCATAAATGTTTATTATGCTGGAGTCAAGTTTATATGGGTTGTCGCGTATGTTGACTGTTATACCCTTTCTTTCGGCCTCTGTATCCTCGAACTCTCTTTTTCCATACTTTTTGTAATACACAGACAATACATCTTGTGAAATTGTTTCTTTGACTTCAAATAATGAATCTCTAAACGTATCATTTGCCAATGTCGTTCTGAAATCTCCTCTGTGAACGCGAAATTGCGTTGAAGCACTTCCACTTACAGAATCCAGAACTACTACGGACTGAGAAGTGTTTTGGAGTCTTCTGGACTGTGTAAAAACACCTTGAAGAGAATTAATCTTATCAACTACAGCATCTACACCACTATTAATCATTCTCATTACTTCTTGTACATCACTATGGGTTTCACCATCAGGAAAAACAACTTTTGCTGTTATAAGTCCATTATTCAGGAGAGTGATGCTAAGATACACATTATCTGCCAACTTTGACTTTATCAACAATCCTTTCACTTTCTTGAACGACAATAAGTTAAGCTTCTTTTTCTCATTTAGTATCCATGAACGGATTTCTTTTTCTGGCACAGTTTCTGCTAGTCTGTTGTAAACTTTCACGGTTGGTACATCATTTGTGTCAGCTTTGTATGCTACCAAAGGCACAAACTCATCTAGCTCCAGTATGTTGAAAACCTTATCAAGTTTTATAAACCGACCCTTTACACCATTCTCAAAATTTTCACCCTTAATGACCAACGTCAAACCAGAGTAATTAAATTTAGGAACACCTGAGTCGTCAATAGCAAAATACTTACTGTAATCTTGTATGTTGTACGCATAACGATATAACTCTTCAAGCTGTTCTTCTATTTCAATATGCCTTTCCGTATGTTTTTTAGCTACCAGTCTTTGAACATAATTGTCAATGTCTTGCTCGTAAGCACTGTATAGAATATTATTGACATGAAACAAAGTAAGCTTGATAACAAACTCCAAATCATCCTCAGACAAGTCTAAATAATCTTTTTTTAGCTCCTTATATATTTCATCAAAACGTTCCGTATCTAATGCTCCCATCAGGTCACTTATTTCATACAACGTCGATATCTCGTTTACAATATTTGATACATATAACCTTGGCTCTTGTGGGATTACATTGAAGTAGAAGAGAATAGAGTTATTGTCTTGTATCACATTGTACTTGTTGTCAATTCGTGTTTCTACTTTTGTAAATCCCGGATACCATGATATGCCATTTGTAAGCGCAAAGAGCTTTTCTTTCATCATTGATATCGTGTCATCAATCAATACGTTTGGTTGTTCCTCGTTAATCAAAGTTTGCTCCTTCTTGTCTATGATGAGCACACTCAAAGTCATATCGTGAACAAATAATACTTAATCTGTACTGACAAATTAAATATTGTGATTTTCACTCGTGAAAAAATACAACACACTCATTCTTACTAAACGCCTACACACACACGTGAATCAACGTGAGATGTAGGACTACAGACAATTCTCTCAACATAAATTGTTTGATGTCCTTGCAGAAAGGGCTCTATTCAGTTGGCCTTCTGTGCTTTCTGGAATATCTTTCTTTCTTATAATGTCCTTGTGAAGGTTGCACGTCTCTATGAAGTTCTGTGTTACTTGGTTGATTTGTTCTATTGACTTGAAGCCTGTTGCTATAACGTTGCCACTCTGAAATATCAAAAAAGTTACGTTTGTACACGTGCACCTTACAGTACACCTACAGTGCCCATTGAGACTGTACTTATCATCCACTGGCAGTTTGTATATCAGCTTAATGCCAGAGTACGAATCTGGTTTATACTTGCAAATGTAGTCCAGCTCAATCAATTTTTCGTACAATCGCTGACGGTTAAGTTTATAGTTAAGCTTAAAGTATACATTAATACAGTTTACATTACTGTCAATCATTGTAGAAAATTTTTGATCATTCGTATCCAATGCATACGTCGTATCTATAAAAGGATTACAAGTATATACAATCTCAATTACATCCGAATGTTGTTCAATATCACTTACCATGCTATAGTCCACTTCATGTACAATCTTCCCGATAATGAGCTCGTTGTTATAGTATATCAACCCGTTGTCTGTATCGTAAAAAATGTTCACGTTCTTCTTGTAAAATTTGTTCTTGTTTTTCAAAAGCTCAATCTTGGTATGACCTATTTGTGTGCCATCAAAATTTACAAGCGGCTTTGTGCGCTGTGTTTCAAATTTCTTTGAGATTAACATACCAGTTTTTTTGTCGATTTCATACTCCTTTTTGTGGATGACATATGAACCATCTTGTTTTGCATATCCAATAACTTGGTGTGCAGTATATGAATATATCAAGTTATCTTTATCAAGTAACAGACCATTTGCGTCCTTAGCCAAGATGATTCTGTCTGTCTTGGCTTTCAGGTTTGCAAGTTTTTGATATAAAAGCTTCGTCACAGCTGCTCCCTCATTAACACTCTTGCATCCAGTCAAATGGCAACTGCCATTTCCGAAAAGCTTAACGTTTACATGATTCGAGTTGTTGTTGACTATGATTGTAATCTGGTTATAGAAAAGCTCTTTGTTAATCTTTGAGGAATCTTTGATTTTGGCCTTTTTATAAATAGTTGTGGCATATGAACCTTTCATTACACTCAAGTCAGCATAATTATATTTTATACCAATGATGTCAGAATCTATATCAAGATACTTCCCTACATTGTTCAAGTTTATAGTACAATTAGGCAGTCTTGTTGACATAGTTATCGTCGAAATTTTTACGTCAGCCATTATAGATTGAGATTACTTACTGTTTATCGACTGATGTATATTCAATTTCTTTAAGCACTTATTGTTTACTTGTATAAACAAAACTTATACTACTTATTTTTTTCTAGTTATACAATAACACTAAGTAAAATGCAAATACCAAATTTTGTTTATATTGCAATCCTACTGTTTGCCGCATACTACTTCTTCGTGCGCACAGAAGATTTTAACAACGCTCAAACGACAAAGCTTGTAGTAGAAAATGCTTTTTCAGATACCAGATGCATTGAAGACAACCTGCCCCTTGTAAGATTTCATCCCCGCGAAACCCCTAATACTTTTAGGTGTTTAAGTGTGGACGGCTCTACCTGCATCGATAGAAATACAGTTGCTGTACCAGCAGAGTATCCATGCAAGGATGCTAGAAAAAATGTCAACTACTTTCTCACAGTTGATGGTCTGAGAAACGCAAAAGTCAATCCAAACTTACCTATCTCAAAGGTGTTCAATGATTTTGAAAAACTAGGCCTTTTACCCGACGACCACCCCTCTCTCAACAAGAATGTAAAATTTATGACATGCACTCCAGATGGGCTCAAAGATGAAAACCACTGGTGCGGCCAAGTTTGGAATACTATCAATGCGCAATGCAATACTCCACGAGGGCGGTTTGGCGAATTTGCAGGTGTTTGTAAAGAAGTTCCTAACTACATCAATTCTGGAGACGTTGGGACACCTGTTGTAGAGCAAAATTATACAGACATTGCGCGAAACCAAAAAGCAGCAATGGCTCAAACACAATCCACGCGTGCCAGTAACGTTCGTGGCAGAGGACGCTAAAATCAGTCAAAAGTTTCACTGTTGGTGTATTATTTCGTAACTGACAATACCACTGACGACAATACAACTGACAATACCACAGAACAGGCAGTCTCATTATATTCAATTTTAATATTCAATATTACAACATCTCATACCTAAACGAGCATTAATCCCAACTGTTCCGTCCTTGCATACAGGTTTCCATAACCAATTATGACAACCATGTTGAATGATTCTTGCTGCTTTATCTTCTTTATCTTCTTTTTCCTTTTTGCGTTGTTCTGCTACTTCAAACTTGTTTCCTGATAAACCCCAATTGCCCCAATTCCACGGTTTGTTAGGGTATTTTTCTACGAATTCGGGAGTAATACTAGGGTTTGATGATAACCCCCACCTTCCCCAACCCCAATCTTTATCAATATGGTGCTCTACGAATTCGGGAGTAATACTAGGATTTCTTGATAACCCCCATTCTCCCCACAACCATGGTTTATCAATATGGTGCTTTACGAATTCGGGAGTAATACTAGGGTTTTGTGATAAACCACATTCTCCCCACCACCAGTCTTTATCAATATGGTGCTCTACAAATTTGGGAGTAATACTAGGGTTTCTTGATAAACCATACATTCCCCAACACCACGGTTGACTAATATGTTGCTCTACGAATTCCTGAGTAATACTAGGGTTACTTGATAAACCACTAGTTCCCCAATCCCACCCTTTGTCAATGTGTTTCTCAATAAATTCCGGAGTAATACTAGGGTTTAGTGATAAACCACAATATCCCCAATGCCAATCTTTGTCAATATGGTGCTCTACAAATTCGGGAGTAATACTAGGGTTTCTTGATAAACCATACATTCCCCAATCCCACCCTTTGCTAATATGGTGCTCTACGAATTCTGGAGTTATTGCACTGTTACTTGATAAACCATCACTGCCCCAATCCCACCCTTTGCTAATATGTTTTTCTACGAATTCGGGAGTAATACTAGGGTTTAGTGATAAACCACAATATCCCCAACCCCACCCTTTGTCAATGTGTTTCTCAATAAATTCGAGAGTAATACTAGGGTTTGGTGATAAACCATGTTTTCCCCAATTCCACCCTTTATTAGTGTGTTTTTCTACGAATTCGGGAGTAATACTAGGGTTGGATGATAATCCCAAGTATCCCCAACACCAGTCTTTATTAGGGTATTTTTCTACGAATTCCGGAGTAATACTAGGGTTACTTGACAACCCTGACCAATTCCAATCTTTATTAGGGTGTTTTTCTACGAAATATATAAGTATAGTCATTATCTTGTGTTATTTTCCATAAATATAATCAATTTTTAAGTGTTGTTAGTGATATTACATCCTTCCATACCTAAACGTACATTAATACCTAAAGTTCCATCCTTGCATATAGGTTTCCATAACCAATTATGACAACCATGTTGAATGATTCTTGCTGCTTTATCTTCTTTTTCTTCTTTTTCCTTTTTGCGTTGTTCTGCTACTTCAAACGTGTTTCTTGATAAACCATCTTCTCCCCAACACCACGGTTTGTTAATATGTTTCTCTACGAATTCGGGAGTAATACTAGGGTTTCTTGATAAACCCCAATTGCCCCAATCCCACGATTTGTTAGGGTATTTTTCTACGAATTCGGGAGTAATACTAGGGTTACTTGATAAACCATCAAATCCCCACCACCACGGTTTGCTAGGGTGTTTTTCTACGAATTCCGGAGTAATACTAGGATTTCTTGATAACCCCCACTTTCCCCAACACCAGTCTTTATTAGGGTGTTTTTCTACGAATTCGGGAGTAATACTAGGGTTTCTTGATAACCCATACGTTCCCCAATCCCAGTCTTTATTAGGGTGTTTTTCTACAAATTCCTGAGTAATACTAGGGTTTCTTGATAAACCTGACCAACACCACCACCACGGTTTACTAATATGGTGCTCTACGAATTCGGGAGTAATACTAGGGTTTTCTGATAAACCATCACTGCCCCACCACCAGTGCTTATCAGGATGTTTCTCTACAAATTCGGGAGTAATACTAGGGTTACTTGATAAACCATATTCTCCCCAATCCCACGGTTTGCTAGGGTGTTTTTCTACGAATTCCGGAGTAATACTAGGGTTTAATGATAACCCACAAAACCCCCATTTCCATCCTTTATCAATATGGTGCTCTACGAATTCGGGAGTAATACTAGGGTTACTTGATAAACCATCTTCTCCCCAATCCCAATCTTTATTAGGGTGTTTCTCTACGAATTCGGGAGTAATACTAGGGTTTTTTGATAAACCATGTTTTCCCCAATCCCACCCTTTATCAATATGGTGCTCTACAAATTCAGGTGTTATAGAAGGGTTATTACTTAAACCAGATTTTCCCCAATCCCACCCTTTATCAATATACTTTTCTACAAGTTCTGGTGTAATCGCACTGTTTCTTGATAATGCATACCAGTTCCATCCTTTATTTGGATATTTTGCGATTAACTCATGTAAAATAGTCATTAATTTTAACAAAACGAATGTCTTTAAGCCAGCAAACCTAAAAAAATGATTTTTATTAAACAACCGAATCAACAAAGATGGAAGAATTAAGTACATTGTTCAAATTTTGGGGTTTGATGCAAACGGCCCCAATGAGAGCTACACTCAAACAATCAATTAAGAATCTTGAATTCACTTTTATTGGTACCAAGTATAGAAATTTTATTGCAAAGGTACTTGAAATGATAATCCCATTACATCCACCAGAGAAACAACGCGATTTGGAGTGGTATGCGCTATCCATGAGATCAAATAACAAAGTTCCAAAATCTGCAAGAGAAGAGATACGGGCAATTTTGCAACAACTCCTTGATCCGTATTTCTTTAAAGGGATAAATCTTCAATCAGAGTTCAACCGAGATGAGACATTTTATGCATTAACAAGTGTTTGTGTTTCTGATATACTTGCAGAGACTTTACGAGCATCGGATGCACATAGTTGGAGCGTGGGTGGAAAATATATTAGTGTACAAGGGGAAAAATCTTGGGATGAATTCAAAGTATCTTTTGCAAAAGCTTGGCGTTGTGATGACTTTAAGTGTGATATTGTTCTTGATTTAATTTGTTATGGTCAAAGTGAGTGTCCAGAATTGATACTGGATTGAGTAAGTATTAATTCTGCTTAGATTGTTGTCTATAATCATATTCTCATATTTATCCCTTTTCAGGATACCAAGTAAAAACGCTGTTTTATCAACTCGCGCGGTACCAGAATCGTCTGAAAGAAAGTCTGGAGGGGAATAAATTGACAGCAAACACGGCATATTACGAACCAGCAGAAAGGGACGTTGAAGAAGACACCGCACCATGTCACCACACAGCAGTCCCCGTTTTCTATTCCATTGTTAGACCTGAAGCAAAGTAAACTGATCATATAATAACACCGGAATTCATAGAAAAACAATTGTTTCTAGGAAATAATCATTGTTTCTAGGAAATAATCATTGGGACTGGGGTAATTGTTTTCACACCAATCAACTGTGCTCTTAAACCACTCGAATCCAACTTTCACTTTTTTTAGGAGTTGTTTGGTATTTTTTGTAATTAATTTGTTGAATACATATAAACAAAAACATGTCACAATCCCACTTTTCGTTTACCCGGTCATTGTATGATGATTGTGCACTTCAAACAAAAAATCAAGAAAGTACTGCTCCATTTAACTGGGCAACTGATGTAGCTGTTGTCGAAAGCAAGGAGTCCTGTTTTCTTGGAGCATCACCATTTATGCACAACCCATTTAAAAGTATCCCGGTCGACTCTATTGATATAGAAAGCGATTTACGTGGACAGACCAGAAATCTTTCAAAGTGTCCTACTCAGCAATTCAATCCAGCTACTGCTGCCAAGTACGATTTCAAAATCAAGGAATGTACAGATGAAAGGCTTGTTCCAGAATACACTCGAACAGACAAACCATGCAACATATTCTCAGGTATCAATATCAACAGGTTTCATCCACTATGTGAAGACTTTCAAGAACTCAACAAGATTCATAGTAACACATACATCGGAAGTAACACACGCCTCCAAGTAAAAGATGCATTCAAACAGAACAACAAAACTTCCGAAAACAACCAAACACCATTCGCCAAAGACCTGGAAACTCCTTGTATGGTTCAAGGCACTCCATGTGCATTTCTTAAGCCATTGAATCAATAAAACAATAACGGTCGACGCGGACCCGCAACCCTACCGTACTGCGATTGAAGTATTTAAATTTTTACTTTATATACTTCAAATGGGTAACAATCAGAAAAAAAGAGCAAAAGCACAGGTTGAATACAAATCTAAGCAAGAAAGGCTTCAACATGTCATTGAAATTTGTAAAAAGCTTCGGCACTTCCCTATATCAGCTGTTTATAGAAACGAATCACTTTACATGGACTTGTACAGTTCAGAGTATCAAGCTATTGTTACAATTAAGAAAGTTTTTCACGACTATGTGAACCAGGATGATGATACTTGTACACTTAGAGGATTCAGTGGTAAAATACCGTTCCCAGAAATAGGTAGGAAAATAGAATACATCCTACCTATCAAAAAGTACGCCAATCCTCTTTTTGTGTTGAGAGCTCCTTAAACCTAATACCCTAAAAGTCAAAAATACGCTTGAACTTTGCTTCGTCTTTGTCACTCAACTCAGTCTTGATACTTTCTGCATCTACCGTCTCCAACTGAACGTCTGCAACATCTGTCTCCACTACTGTATTTTGTCTTTTCTTTAGTACTAAATCAGATGTATATAAATAGTACAATCCTCCAATCATACCAAACACCAGTGCAATCCCAGTCGTCTTGCCTACACCTTTTACAAACGAGTTTGAAAATTCTTCTGTCCACGTCATCTTTGTTGTTGTTTAAGATGTATACTATAGTTTGTAGTATTCATTTTTTTAAACTCTGCTCGCGTGAGAAAAGGGAATACTTTTTGATGTGCTTAAAGTAAGTTCACAGTAAGCATGAGTGATATCATAACACGTTTCAAGCAAGTTTTCATATCGCAACGTAATAGTATGTACATGATAGAATTTGTCTACAAGAAACTCATAAGAAGATATGACCAAAACATCTTGAATTCCAACTACCACAAGTACTTCCAGAGCTTGCTGGAATTGCAGAATTTCATTTACGAAGAATACTTCACTCAAATATTTGACCAGCTGAAAAGTAAAGAAAAGTTTGACCTTGAGGAATCACTAATAGCTCTAAATAGATTGACCATGAACAAGCTCGAACAACTTATCATACAAGATATAGAATCAAACGAACAGCCAATGCAATTTACAACGGAGTCACAACCACAAGAAAATCAGCTGCCAGAGCAACACTCTACAAAAGTATCACAGCTAAAATATCCGTTAATTGACGAACTGTCAGTAGAACAGACTGTAAGCCAACCTACAACATTTAAGACAGTTACGTTTTTCTCAAGTGATGCAGCTTTACAAGCTGGACGATACATATTCAAATACAACTTGAACAATATTCAAAGCACATCTATCGATTCCTTAAGTGTACGTTGTACCATGTACAATGTAGATGAATCGAACAACAAGTTCTATATGATTGAACCTGAGTATAAACAAGATTCCCGAATAACTGTCACACTTCCTGTTGGATACTACACTACTGATAGTTTACTTGAATGTTTATCAACTAAAATGACATCACACTCGAAAACTCAGCACCAGTATATTGCTGAGAAAAATCAAAGTAAGAACAAAGTCTACATTAAGTGTTTGAAATCTGGTTTACCCGCAAATTTTGGTATGAGTTTCTCCAATAATACATCTCTCAGCTCGTTATTGGGATTCACAAAAGGGGAATATACTAATAACAGTATTTATGTTTCCGAAGATCATCCATACCCAAACATTTTTGACGAACTGTACGTTAAACTTTACTTGGGTGAAAAGGAAGTGTGTCGCACATCATCATCTTCAAAGCACTTTGGATATTATAACAAGTTTACCTTGGATTATGAAAGTTTGTATGGTAAAACTCACTCTGTCAATTTCCAATCAGAGCCATTTGAACTTGCAGAATCAACATCAAGTAACATCGTCTCCTTTGAAATACTATCTGCTACAAAAGTTCCTATAACTAGGTCATTAGACTTCAATCTAACAATGACAATTGAGTGCATTGAAGACGCCTGATTGGTATTGAAGTGGTATTGAAGTCGTCTGAATGGTATTGAAGTCGTCTGAATGGTATTGAAGTCGTCTGAATGGTATTGAAGTCGTCTGAATGGTATTGAAGTCGTCTGAATGGTATTGAAGTCGTCTGAATGGTATTGAAGTCGTCT
>JACCDR010928172.1_pt1 | contig 27325 bp, 22 predicted proteins | sample 7446431 | NCBI WGS metagenome assembly JACCDR01 (sample SAMN15323443, study PRJNA562643) | freshwater metagenome | isolation source: river surface water | place: USA:Blue River Watershed | collected 2017-08-17 | reverse complement strand
TAGAGGACGGTATGGTAACTATTCGTTTACAACGTGGTGGCGCGAAAAAGCGTCCATTTTACCAAGTTGTGGTCGCTGACAGCCGTTTTGCTCGTGATGGCCGCTTCATTGAGCGCGTGGGTTTCTTCAACCCAATCGCTAGCGGTACTGAAGAGAAAGCGCGTATTGACCTGGCTCGCGTAGATCATTGGGTAGCGCAAGGCGCTTCCATGAGCGATCGCGTAGCAACTTTGGTAAAAGCTGCTAAGAAAGCATCTGCTTAATTAGTCAATCTGGCAGGAGTTTGACCGTGACCGGTAAAGATTTAGTTGTCTTAGGTAAGTTTGGTGCTGTTTACGGTATCAACGGGTGGCTAAAAGTAAACTCCTATACAGATAACCCGGAAGGGATTTTTAGTTATAAGCCTTGGCAAGTTCAAGTGCAGGGTAACTGGCAACCGGTGCAGATTTCCAGCTGGAAACGCCATAGTAATGGCATTATTGTCAAGCTGGACGGTATCAATGACCGTGATGCGGCGCAACGTTATGTGAACGTCGAGATCGCTGTCGCTACGGATGTATTGCCTGAGTTAGATCAAGGTGATTACTACTGGAAAGACCTGATGGGTATGACCGTAGAAAACACCCAAGGTTACCACTTAGGTGAAGTCGTAGATATGATGGAAACTGGTTCGAATGACGTGCTCGTCGTGAAAGCCAACCGCAATGATGCATTTGGGAAAAAAGAGCGCTTATTGCCTTTTCTCACCGACTCGGTGGTGAAATCGGTCGATGTCGCTCAGCGTCGAATGATTGTTGACTGGGACCCAGATTTTTAATGGCAGATAATCAACCGATGTGGTTTGGTGTTATTACGCTCTTTCCACAAATGTTTGATGCTGTTACACAATATGGCGTCACAAGCCGGGCAGTTAAACAGGGGCTTATTCAGGTTGAGTGCTGGAATCCGCGTGATTACGCGCATGACAAGCACAAAACTGTGGATGACAGGCCTTTTGGTGGCGGTCCGGGCATGTTAATGATGGTTCAGCCACTGCGCGATGCAATTGCTGATGCAAAAGCAGCCGCAGGCGAAGGTGTACACACGATCTACTTATCACCGCAAGGTCGTAAACTGGATCAACAAGGTGTTGCCGAGCTGGCAAAACGCAAAAAACTGCTCTTAGTGGCAGGCCGTTACGAAGGCGTGGATGAGCGTTTGATCGAATCGGAGATTGACGAAGAATGGTCAATAGGCGATTACGTATTAAGTGGGGGCGAATTGCCTGCGATGACGTTGCTTGATGCCGTGTCGCGACTAGTACCTGGTGTGCTGGGGCATGATTTATCCGCAGAACAGGATTCGTTTGCGACTGGTTTGTTGGATTGTCCACATTATACGCGGCCAGAGGTTTTAGATGGCAAACAGGTTCCAGCTGTCTTGCTCAGCGGGCACCATGAAAATATCCGTCGCTGGCGTTTGAAGCAGTCTCTTGGGAGAACATGGCTTCGACGACCAGAATTGTTAAATGTCCTGGCTCTGACTGAGGAGCAACGTCGGTTACTGGCTGAATTTCAGCGTGAGTATCAGACGGTGCAGCAAGAAGATAGTTAATCCCAGGTAAAGTGAGATTGTTATGAGCAAAGTTAGCCAAAACATCATCAAAGCTCTGGAAGAAGAACAGCTGAAACAAGACGTTCCAGCATTCGCTCCAGGTGACACTGTGGTAGTTCAAGTTAAAGTTAAAGAAGGCGACAAAGTTCGTCTGCAGGCTTACGAAGGCGTAGTTATCGCTAAACGTAACCGTGGTCTGCACTCTTCTTTCACTGTGCGTAAAATTTCTAACGGCGAAGGTGTTGAGCGTGTATTCCAAACGCACAGCCCAATGATCGATAGTATTACGCTGAAACGCCGCGGTGCAGTACGCCGTGCCAAGCTTTACTTCTTACGCGATCGTTCAGGTAAATCAGCGCGTATCCGCGAAAAGCTTAACTAAGCACCTAAGGCTGCCTCCGGGCAGCCTTTTTTTTACACTGAAAATCCAGCAAGCGATGAATTCCAGCGTGGGCCCACACAAAGTTTGGCAGGCCAGCCTAAATTGAACACTCCTCTCAGTGCGCTCTAGCCTCCTGTGCTGCCAGCTGCATATGTCAGTATGTGCTTCATTGCATAGTGCGCTTGGGTTGATGTTGTTAAACTTAAAAACCATATTCGTGGTTTTATCCTTTTAAGCTTTTGATTTATTGCCATAAAATTTTGGTAAGCTAATGCTTTAAGCGTGCGTCGCAATGCACTTTTTGGCAATCTATGGTTCATTACGCCAGTTGCCGTATTATAGTTATTCACAGGTCGTTCTTAGCCGCCAAGGAAGTCTCGGTGTATCACGCAAGTTTCATTGAAAAACGTCGTTTTATTATTAAACTCGGTAAAATGCTGCACAAATTCGGTACACCCGCCTATCGGTTGGAAGGGCATTTGCTGGAAGTGGCGAAATTTCTCGGTATAGGTGCGGCTTTTGCGATCACTCCTACGGTACTGACCTTTGTGATCTGGCAGCCCGGCGAAGATAATGAATATACCCATGTTGCGCGCGTGATGCCTGGTGAGCTTGATCTAGGCTCATTGTCACGAACGGATGAAATTGTCGACGCGGTGGCGCATGGCCGGTTAACCTTGCCTGAGGCTAGTTTGCGGCTGCAAGAAATCGCGGCCATGCCCAATCCTTACTCTCGATTGGCGACCTTTGCCGCTTTCGGTGCTGCAGGCGGTGCCTTTGCACTGCTGATGCAAAGCAACTGGAACAATGTATTTTGGGCTACAGTGCTCAGCTTATTGGTTTATCTTTTTGTGCTTTGGGCAGAGAAAAGCCGTCGTGTCGCGCATATGTTAGAGCCGCTAGTTGCGATGGTGTCGGCATTGGTGGCCACCGCACTCGCTGTCTATGTTGATCCAAGTATCCAAGTGCCTTTGGTGGTGCTGTCCTCCATTATCGTCTTCATTCCTGGCTTAGCCTTGACCTTGGGGTTGGCAGAGTTAGCGGCGCGGCATCTGGTGTCAGGTACAGCTCGCGTCATGGATGCGGTGATGTTGCTATTTAAATTGTATTTTGGTGCCTTCTTGGGCATGGCTATTGGTCAGCAATGGTTTGGGATGGTTGAACCTGTAACGGTTGTGTCAGTGCCGGCTTGGACCAGTTGGTTAGCGGTGGCAATTTTATGTTCCAGCTTGGTGGTGGTGTTTCGCGCTCGCAAACGGCATGCATTGTGGGGATTGCTGTCTGGCTTTATCGCCTATGGCGCTAGCTTATGGGGTGGCGCTTACTTAGGTCTGGCGTTGGGTGCATTTGTCGGTGCCTTCGCGGTGGGGGTTTATGGCAATCTATTTACCCGTTTTATGGATGCGCCCGCCAGTATAGTGTCATTACAAGGCATGATTGTGTTGGTGCCCGGTAGTAAAACCTATATTGGATTGAATTCTTTTATTTCTGGACAAAATATGGTGGGCACAGAGCAGATTGGTCAACAAACATTTTTGATTTTTATGTCACTGGTCGCCGGGTTTATTTTTGCGAACGTGGCGTTACCACCGAAGAAGAGTCTATAGATAACGCGCTGGACCAGCGCTGCACAATCGCATCAAATCGACCGTCTTGTTTGATGCGATTTAAACTTTGCCGTAAACGTTGTACTACATCTGCAGGGGTTTTTAAGCTGCAAGCAAGATGGAAATTTAGTGGTAATTGTGGCAAATCGAGCTTTTTTTCAAACATCGCCGCATGTAAACCTGATTCAGCTGCCCGGTAGTGCAAGATCAAATCACTGACAATCACCAGATCGATACGTCGTCGTAGATGTAATAGATTCAGCATGGAATCTACATTTTCAAGCACATACAGCTGCTTACCTTCGCTAAAACCTTCCGATAATAAATAGTGATGCGTTACATCGTCTTTCACCACGGCGAGAGTGAACTGTTTGGCATCGGCAATGCTGGCCAACTGTATATCATGTCGGTCCGCTAAGGCATAGATAGCGGTGTGATTACGACCAATCTCACCAATCCAATGAAATTTATTTAATCGTTCGGCAGATGCCGACATCGAATAGATACAAGTATTAGGGAAGCGTAACGTGCGCTGATAAGCGCGACTCCAGCTTTGCATTTCTATGGTGTGGGCAATGCGCGCATCCGCAAAAATCAGATCAACTATTTCGGTGGCGTAGCCGGTGAGCTTGCCACCTTCCATCATTTGATAGGGCGGCAAATGTTCCGTCACGACGTGAACCGGAAGCTGATTGGCATAAAGCACAGGTGATAGCCATAAACAGGCTGCGGCGATTAATTTCTGACAAGACACTGCGCTGACCACAAAGCTATTACAAATACTGACAACTCTAGCTAGCAAATCGCGACCTTGCAAAAAATGTTGATAAAAATCACTTTCTTGAAGAGCTGTGTTTACGAATATGACTGCGGCATCTTGTCCATGTTCGAATTGATGCAAGTTTCAACGTAAACGCCACTGAGCTTGTTCACTAATGTGTACACATTTTTAAGTTTTGAATTTCTTTGTTTATTGCCTAGGTGTCTTGTCTTTTATGGGGTTTGCTCTTTTGACATTTTGTGGTCAGATCGGTTAAATTGCCACTTTGTATACTTTAATAAACTAAGTGTATTTAAAAGTTTACATCTTATGAAGTAAAGGTATCTAATAGCGCCACTGGTGCGTTGGCGCTGAAATTGAGAATGATTGAGGGATATGATGATGTCGACTGTGGTCGAAGATATTCGGATTGTGGCGCAGCAAACCTTGACGCCACCTGATCAGTTTAAGCTGGGGCTGTCGTTGACAACGGCACAAGCCAGTTTTGTGCAAAAGGCGCGGCAACAGGTCGCTGATATTATTCATGGTCGAGATCCACGGTTATTGGTGATTACCGGACCTTGTTCGATCCACGATCCGGTGGCGGCACTGCAATATGCGGAAAAACTCAAGCTTTTACAGCAACGTTATCAAGATAGTCTTTACATCGTGATGCGCGTTTATTTTGAAAAACCACGCACAACCGTGGGGTGGAAGGGGTTTATTAACGATCCACATTTAGATGATAGTTTTGATATTGAAACTGGGTTAACCAAGGCCCGCAGATTACTGCTGGCCTTAACGGATCTCGAACTGCCTTGTGCCAGCGAGGCGCTGGATCCTATTTCGCCGCAATATTTATCCGATTTGTTGGCGTGGGCTGCCATTGGGGCTCGCACCGTGGAATCACAAACGCATCGCGAAATGGCGAGTGGTTTATCGATGCCGGTTGGTTTTAAAAATGGCACTGATGGCAATTTAGCGATTGCTTTGAACGCGCTACAAGCGGCAGCCAGCCGCCATAGCTTTATTGGTATAAATCCGCAGGGGCAAGTTGCGCTGGTGCAAACCGCCGGTAATCCGGATGGTCACATCATTTTGCGTGGCGGAAAAACGCCAAATTATGACGCTGAGAGTATGGAAAACACCGTGCAAACGTTACAAGCCGCCGGTGTGCCACAAGCCATCGTGGTCGATTGCAGTCATGGCAACTCGAATAAAGATTATCGGCGCCAGCCAGCCGTGGCTCGTGATGTGGTGGCGCAGCGCTGTCGGGGTAATAACGCCATTATTGGTATTATGTTGGAAAGCCATTTGATCGCGGGACGGCAGGATTTGATTTGCGGGCAACCGTTAACCTTTGGCCAATCCATTACGGATGCATGTATAGATTGGGATACCACCGATGCATTACTGGCTGAATTAGCGGCGCAGATGCACGCCTTGATCTACCCTTGCTGATAGTGCAGGCCGCAATCACCTTGGATTGCGTGGCAATACTTGTATGGAATTAAGGATATTTATGGCACAGCAAATACCCGCATCGGCAAAGCTTACTGATGCCGTCAAATCCACATCGAGCCCGGCCATCACGGCAACATCCCAGATAACGAGCGATACTGCTGGGGCTGTATTAAGTGGTCATCGTGCGCAAATTGATGAAATTGATAGCGAGTTAGTCGCGTTATTGGCCCGGCGCGCTGCCGTTACAAAGCAAATTGGTGCCATTAAACAGCAATATCAATTGCCACTCTATGTCCCGGCGCGCGAGCAAGCACTGCTAAACGCGCGACGTACGCAGGCATTGCAACTGGGGGTGGATGGTGATTTGGTGGAAGATGTGCTGCGTCGTATTATGCGGGACTCATATAAATCGCAAAATCAGGCATTTACCCGTTGTTTACACAGTAGTACTCAGGCCGATGAAGTTATTGTCATTGGTGGGGCCGGTGCGTTAGGCCGCGTGTTTGTGGATTATTTTCAGCGATCGCACTACCAAGTTCGGGTGGTCGAGCAGGCTGATATGCCATACCAATCGAGTTGGTTTGCCCAAGCTAAGCTGGTATTGATTGCGGTCCCTATTGATGTCACTGCGGCCGTGATCCAGGCTATCCCCGAACTGCCTGCAGATTGTGTCTTGGCTGACATTACCAGTATTAAACACACCCCCATGACTGGCATGCTCAGCAAGCATGCCGGGCCAGTGTTGGGGCTACATCCTATGTTTGGGCCTGATGTGCCTGCGCTGGTTAAGCAAGTGGTGATCTGCTGTCATGGTCGTGATGCGGAGCATTATCATTGGCTGACACAGCAATTGCAGCAGTGGGGCGCGGTATTGCGGTTTGTCGAGGCGAGTAACCATGATGCCGCGATGCAGCTTATCCAAGCGATGCGCCATTTTAGCTCGTTAGTCTATGGCGTGCATTTAGCCGAAGAGCAGGCAGATTTGGCGGAGTTATTGGCGCTGAGCTCCCCGATTTATCGATTGGAATTAGCGATGGTGGGGCGTTTATTTGCGCAAAATGCGGAGCTTTACGCTGATATCATGTTGGCATCTGCAGATGCATCTTTACTACTCCAGCGCTACTTACAGCGATTTAATCGGTTATCACATTTGTTAGCGGCCAAGGATAAAGCGGGTTTGGTGGCGGAGTTTGCTAAAGGTCAGCATTATTTTGGTGATTATGCGCAGCAGTTTTTGCAAGAAAGCCGACAATTACTGCAAAAAGCCGCTGATGGTCGGGTATAGTCCATGAAAACGGTCACAATATCGCAGTTATGGCATAGGCGTCGTTGCCTATGGTCGCTCGGCCTTCACTTATGCGGCGATACTGGTGATTTGCTACTCATTTTGCATGAAGTGTAATGACTTTTTAGCGTTAACTTATTAATCTGCAACGAGGTAAAATGAATCGAGTCGCATCGAACCTGCAGTGAATCCCAGTAAAGGCGCGCGTATTCATGAAGCACTCTATAGTAAGACATCTGCTCTCTTGGCTTTGGACTGGGCTTCGTTTTGCTTTGCTCGCAAGTTTGTTGCTGGTGCTTCTGTATGCATATATGCCGGTCTGGATCAGTGGCATTAAGCTTGAACGACATTTGCAAACATTCTGGGTCAAAATGACAGCGCCGCATGGCGCTTTACCAGCGCGTCAAGGACTGCTGCAACAACCCAGTCAACATCAATGGGTATCCTTAGCGCGGATCTCGCCCCATATGGCCCAAGCGGTGGTCGCGGCGGAGGATCAACGTTTTCTGCAGCATTATGGCTTTGATTTTATCGCGATTGAAAAAGCTTGGCAGGCGAATCTGCGTGGTAAACGGCTGCGCGGTGGATCGACGCTGAGTCAGCAAACCGCCAAAAATGTGTTTTTATGGTCTGGACGCAGTTATCTACGCAAAGGCTTGGAAGCTTATTTTACTGTGCTGATTGAAGCTAGCTGGGGCAAGTCGCGAATTCTCGAGGTGTATCTCAATACGGTGGAGTTTGGCACCGGCATTTTTGGCGTTGAAGCGGCAGCTCGGCACTATTTTGGTGTGTCTGCTGCCCGCTTGTCCGCCTCGCAAGCGGCTTTATTAGCGGCAGTTCTTCCCAATCCGCATCGTTTTTTAGTGCATCAACCCTCGCCATACATCAGACAACGACAGCAATTTATATTACGACAGATGCGCCAAACCCCACCTGTGCTGCAAACGTTGCGGCACCGATTCAAAGGCCATTAGCTAGTGAGTCGGTGGTCGCCTTGGTTTTACCCCGCATAAATTTCGGCCTTTGACAGTTTTTTTTCATGAAATCGGCGCATAAATGCTGGGCGGATGCAGCATGACAAGGTATCTTAATGCGCTTTGACGATGCATTTTTACTGTGCGCTACCATGTGCTACGGAAAGGCATAACCTAACCCAAGGTATGCCACCATGAGCTACAAGGTGAAGACATAATAAGAACCATAAATAATCGAGGGTGATGTTAATGAACGAGGTAATAACCGCCATCAACGGTGTAGTCTGGAGTCAGGCTCTGATTGCACTCTGCTTGGGTGTCGGCTTGTATTTCTCAATCCGAACGCGCTTTTTACAATTGCGCCATCTCAAAGAAATGATACGACTGATGTTTGATGGCAAAAGCTCCGATAGCGGGGTGTCATCATTTCAAGCCTTGACCATGACTCTGGCGGGCCGTGTGGGTACTGGTAATGTGGCAGGTGTCGCGACTGCGATCACCTTTGGTGGACCAGGCGCGGTGTTTTGGATGTGGGTTGTGGCATTCTTGGGAGCGAGTTCAGCGTTTGTTGAATCAACTCTCGGACAAATCTACAAAGAAAAGATTAACGGCCAATACCGTGGCGGCCCCGCCTTTTACATTGAAAAAGGCTTAGGGATGCGCTGGTATGCCATTACATTTGCCATTGCAACCATCATCGCCACAGGCTTGTTATTACCCGGTGTGCAGGCCAATTCTATAGCGTCAAGTATGCAAAGTGCCTTACAGGTGTCGCCAAATGTTACAGCGGCCGTATTAGCTATTGCGCTTGGGTTTATTATTTTTGGTGGCGTTAAACGTATCGCGACCTTTGCAGAAATTGTCGTGCCATTTATGGCGCTGGGTTACATCATAGTCGCATGCGTGGTTATTGCACTGCATATTGAACAATTACCTGATGTGGTGAGTTTGATTGTGCGTTCGGCCTTTGGTGCGGATGCTGCTTTTGGTGCTATCGTAGGCCTCGCTATTGAGTGGGGAGTGAAGCGTGGTATTTACTCAAATGAGGCAGGTCAAGGTACGGCTCCCCATGCCTCGTCGGCCGCTGCAGTAAGTCATCCGGTAAAACAGGGCTTAGTACAAGGCTTTTCGGTATATATTGATACCTTGTTTGTGTGCTCGGCTACCGCCTTTATGCTATTGATTACAGGGCAATATAATGTCCAAGCCGCTGATGGCTCAGCGTTATTTACTGGTGTGCAAGGTGTTGCTGCAGGTCCTGGTTATGTACAAACCGCTATGGAAAATGTGTTACCAGGGTTTGGTTCTGTGTTTGTGGCGATTGCGTTGTTGTTTTTCGCGTTTACCACTATTGTGGCGTATTACTACATTGCAGAAACCAATATTGCCTACCTCAATCGCAAAGTTCAGCGTGATTGGATGACGGTGGTCCTGAAGTTGTGCATGATGGCTGCGGTCGTTTATGGTGCAGTGAAAACTGCCGAAGTTGCATGGGGGCTGGGTGATTTAGGCGTGGGCTTGATGGCTTGGCTCAACATTATTGCGATTGTGTTGATGCATAAAATTGCCTTCCGCTGTTTAAAAGATTACGAAGCACAAAAAGCGCAGGGCTTGGATCCGGTGTTTCATCCTGAAGCGTTGGGAATTACCAACGCTGATTATTGGGTTGGAAAAACGGACGCGGAATTGTTGAAATCCAGCCTCGCCCAAGCTGCGAGCACTGATCCCGAGCCCAAAGCAAGCAAGTTACCCAGCTAACTGAGAAGCTGTGTATCTCTACGTCAGCGGCTGACGCTTCCTTGCGGGTAGCAATATCAAACGGTGTTTATTCCACGGATAAACACCGTTTTTTTATAGCCACATCGACATACCCTTTAGACTTGCGTTCTTTGCAAACCCCGCGAGCCAATTTCAACTATGATATAGCTAAATGCAGCAAGATGTGACTGTGATGACCTACGACGAAAAAACGCTTGCAACATCGATAGCCAAGCCACCATTTGCTTTAACCACGGCACGTTTACAACTTCGTGAAGTGAATACGGCGGATGCCGCGGACATCTGTCTTTTACTCAATGATGCGGCATTTTTACAATTTATTGGTGATCGGCAAGTTCGAACTGAGTTGGATGCTCAAGATTATATTCGACGAGTATTGTTACAGAGTTATCAGCAACATGGCTTTGGTTTATGGCACATCAGCTGGCGACAAGCCGAGGTGAGTATAGTTAGACCACTCGATGCGCCCGCGCTAGCCGCGACCCACGTTGGTGAGAATATGATGCTGGGACTTTGTGGTTTGGTGAAGCGGGATGGACTTGAATATGTTGACTTAGGGTATGCGCTGCTGCCGCATGCACGTGGGCAAGGTGTGGTACAGGAGGCCGCTTCTGCAGTATTAGGTTATGCCCGTCAGATCGGATTACCACGGCTGGCAGCTATTGTGCAACCTGATAACCTCGCATCAGTGAAAACACTGCAGCATCTCGGATTTAAGCGGCATGGAAACCTTCGTTTGCCAGACAGTCACCGGGCGTTGGCGTACTATTTACTGGAGCTGACTCTCACGAAGGCTTGATATTACAACAGCTAACTCTTACGAAAACGAACTCTCCCGAAATCTAACTCTCACCAAAGCTAACTTTCACCAAAGCTAACTTTCACGAAAGCTAGCCCTCACGAAAGCAAAATTGAGTCAACCACAAGTTCATGGCGCCGTACATCGCACGTCCTGTGCATGCGCCGTCAGCGCCAATGGCTGCAAGGTGGAACACCATCTGGAACGCGTATTCCGTAGCTTGGTTGTCAAAAGCTTGGTTGTAAGGAGCTAGGTTGTTGTTTTTCTTTGGTGATTACATCATTTAAACAGTTGGTCGCCAGTGGCTCAGGAAGGGTGGCGCACTGGGCGCGCTGTGCGTCAATCATTTTTTGCCAGCGAAAAGCATCACTATTGATCGGTGGTCGGCTAGCACAAGCAGTTAATGAGCCAAGCAGAAGCATGGCGAGCAAGTACTTTGATGGCGGTAACAAATGGCGCGTACTTTGGTTCATGATTGACTCTCAGGCGTGGTATATCACGAATATACCTATATAGATATTTGTATAATCGTTTAATAATGGGCTGGCGACTTTCTCATCCTACCTAGATTCCTCGGGATAAACCAATCTATCGCCAATGTTAGCCGCAGACAATATCCTATGAAAATAAATCCTGTGCACAAAGTTCAGACCCGCGCCACGGTTCAAGCGCAAGGGCTGAATAATTTAGAAGGTTAAGCTCAACAACGCCATCATGTTGTCATGGTTAACAACGACTTGTATAGCGCAATAAAATTCATAAAACTGCCACCAAATCAGCTTGCTAGCCAGTTAGGCTTAAGAATGAGTTTTGCTAAGGACGCGTGGGCGTATGCATCAATTCGTGAATAATAAAATGAATGCTACTCGCATGATGATGTTAGCAGCGCTCTGGTGCCGCTATGGTCGTCTGCACCGGCTGGATTTAGTGCAGATGTTAACCCGAGTCTATTATGGCTAGCACAGATTTACCTGAGTTACTGCATTTGCAGGCGATCTTAGCAACAGCGCCGTCGCAAGTACAAAGCCGAGTTGTTGCGCAGGTGGGGCCTGAACAATGGCCGATTTATCATGTCTATTTTACGCCGCAGCAACCGCAAAAACCGAGCTTATTATTAACGGCGGGATTTCATGGTTTAGAGCGCATCGGTAGCCAAGTGTTATTGGCTTATTTAGAAAGTTTGTGCCAACGCTTAAGCTGGGATGAGCAATTTCAGCAACTGCTTAGCCACGTGAATTTGCATATTGTTCCCATCGTAAATCCATCTGGGATTGCGCGCGGCTGGCGATCGAATGCAGAGCATATTGATTTGATGCGAAATGCGCCACATGACAGTCTCGAAGGGGCCGCCTTCTTGGTCGGTGGACATCGGATCAGCGGGCGTTTGCCATGGTATCGTGGTCCACATGGCGCATGGGCGGCAGAGAACCGTGCCATCGCCTTGTTGCTGCAGGAATGGTTATGGCCATCGCCGTTATCACTGGTGCTGGATTGTCACTCCGGGTTTGGGCAAACCGATCGAATTTGGTTTCCTTATGCGAAAAGTCGGCAGCAGCCGATCGCGCATTTGGCGCATATGTATCGCATCCGACAGCTATTTTTCCAAACCTATCCGCATCAAAATTATTTGTTTGAACCGCAAAGTTGCCATTATCTGTGTCATGGTGATGTATGGGATCATTGGTACGATCAAGCGGTACAGCATGGCGCTCAATTATTACCTTTGACACTAGAAATGGGGTCCTGGAACTGGGTGCGAAAAAATCCATTCCAACTGTTACGCAGTCATGGTTTATTTCATCCGGTGAAGCCGCATCGGGTCAAGCGTGTTTTACGTTCTCACTTGATTCTATTTGATTTCTTGTTACATCTCACCGCAGCTTCCGAACGTGGTATTCCGGGGCTGAGCAGCCAGCACTTATCTGCCGCGAGAGCACTATGGTATCCAACATCGTATTAATTCGTGGCTTAGGGCGACAGCAGCGGCATTGGGGTGACTGTGCCAGCATGTTGCAGCGGCATTGGCAGCACTATTGGCAGATGCAATCTCCGTCGCTCGCGGTTGAACCCCAAGTGATAGCGCTAGATTTGGCAGGCATGGGCACTGAATTAGCGCGACCGAGCCCCAGCCAAATAAAGACGATTGCACAAGATTTAGCATCACGTTTACCAAAGGGCCCTTGCCATTTGGTGGCGATGTCATTGGGAGCCATGGTGGCGGTAAGTCTGGCGCAGCAATATCCTGCGGCTGTCGCCAGTTTAACGCTAATCAATAGCAGTAGTGCAGGTTTATCCCCGTTTTATCAGCGTTTGCAATGGCGCAATATACCTATGGTGATCCGGGCTCTTTTGACCGATCCTGCGCATCGCGAACGCTTAATTTTGCAGATAACATCGAACAACTGTACACGTCGCGCCAAGGCCTACCCAGATTGGTTAGCCATTGCCTTGCAGCAGCCCGTGCGGCGGCGTGATGTACTGCGACAATTGTGGGCGGCCAGTCATTTTGATTGGGGTACAAAACCCGCATGCCCAGTGCATATTTGTGCCAGTCGTGCGGATCGTCTGGTGGCGTGGCAGTGCAGTGCAGCGATTGCAAACGCCTGGCAATTGCCACTCACACTGCATGACAGTGCCGGTCATGATCTCGCCCTCGACGATCCGCTCTGGCTGGTCAATTATATTCTACGAAGTCTAGGCGCCGAGCCGGAGCAGCCCTCGAGCAGCGTGCATGCTGTGCACTTGTCCCTTGACGCGGCGCAGGTTGAACTGTGCGCTCGCCCTATCGGCATCACGAAAGCGCCATAAGTTTTTTGGCATGTTCTTTGATGGCGCCGGACAAAGGCAAACCGACAAAACGCCAATCGTAGCGCTTGCTCTAGCTTCGCTGTGCAACCTCGCTAATAACACGAGGCTTGATAGCGCCAAAAGATGCTGCGATCAACCTGCTAGATGAGTGATGCTGTGGGTTCAGTAAACTCTAAGTGGGGTTTGCCGGCCATATAATGGCGTCGAAAAATGGTGAAGTAATCCGCCAATTGTTGTGCCGCGTGGAGATCTCCCGCGGCAGCCAACACCGCGATCGCCACTTCCGCCGTGCCCAATTGATGTAGGTGCGCGGCCTCGCGCAGGACATACTGCGATGCCACTTGTGGCTGAATACCAAACACCGGAAATCCATCCAAATACGGGCTTTTGGTAAACATCTTTTTGGCTTCACGCCAAGTACCATCCAGCATGATAAATAGCGGTATCTTTTGATTGGTCGCATTTACTGCACGGCTTTCGACCTGTGGCGGCAGCGCAATGCAGCGCTCTGGTGTGGCATATTGGGTGGGAAATATCACCACAGGCGCGTATTTTTCATCACGCAATAACGCAAGCAGGGCGGGATCTGGCTGAGTCCTGTCCCAGACAAACGCATGATTGTCGGCGGCAATATCGGCAATCAAGCGGCCGGTATTGCTCGGTTTGTAGGCCTCCCCCGTGTACATTAACAGTAGAAAGGCACTCTTAGCACAAGGCTCAGGTTTAAAGGCGCAAATACAATCCTGCCGAGGTAACAAGCACTGCGGACATCGGATCACTTTACTACCGCGCGCATTAAAAGGCTTTGTAGTGCGGGCTAATTCGCGCTCGCGAAGTGCTAGTACGGAATTTCTAGTCATGACGGCTCGATCTGACGAATGCAAGGTTAGCGTAAGCCCCAAGAGTGTTCAGCTCTGGGCGAATAAGGGCATATAAGGTCAAGGTTGCTGGCCAACCCCACCGCGTGTGCCGAATTATTTTAATAGGTTCACCGCGGCAGCGCTAGCTTACCTTGGCTACATGGCTGATTTATGCGGATTTTAGGGGGCATTCGGCTGCGATTTTAGTCCATCAGCGGTGGTTGGACTAACGTCGTCATACGCGGCTGGGTAGCGCTGGCGAAAACGTAGCTCCGCCGGGTAAGGAAAGAAATCGCTAATTACACCTTGGCGGATCTGCTGCTGTTGCTGCTGCCAGTACGCGGCATCAAGTAATTCTGGATGATATTGCCATAGCCGCTGGCGCAGTTCTGGCTTTGCCGTGACAAAGGTGCTGATTTGCTCAGGAAAAACATCACCAACTTCAATCGCAAACCACGGTTCATCGGCATAGATGTCGCTGTCGTTTTGTGCTTTGGGTAGTGTTCTAAAACGCATATCCAGCAAGTACTGTACTTCGTCATAGTCATAAAAGACCACGCGACCATGGCGAGTTACGCCGAAGTTTTTCAATAACATATCCCCTGGAAAGATATTTGCGGCCATCATATCTTTGATGGCATGGCCAAAGTCTTGCATGAGGGCATCTTTGTCATGGTCGCTGCATTGTTGTAGTGCCAAATCCAATGGCGTCATACGACGTTCAATGTAGAGGTGTGATATCAACACGACGTCGCCCTCAATGCTCAACGAACCTGCGATATCGTGTTGCAGCTCCGCCAGTAGCTCAGCGCTGAAGCGTTGCCGGGGCAGGGCTACATTGGAGAACTCCATAGTATCGGCCATACGTCCTACCCGGTCATGTTGTTTGACCAAGCGATAACGTTGCTTGACTTGTTCGCGGCTGACCGATTTGCTGCTGCCAAAGGTATCTTTTATGACTTTAAACACGTAAGGGAAGGAGGGGAGCGTAAACACGGCCATCACCAAACCACGGGTACCCGGTGCAATCACAAAATGATCACGGCTTTGTGCCAAGTGCTGCAGTAGTTCGCGATAAAACTCATTTTTTGCTTGTTTGTGAAGCCCTAAGCAGGCATAGAGTTCCGCCAAGGTTTTATGCGGCATCAGCTCTTTTAAAAATTGTACCATGGCCGATGGTACTGGTAACTGCACCATAAAATAAGCGCGGGAAAAACCAAAGATAATACTCATCAGCCGTGGATCGGTAATCAGACTGTCAACTTCCAGTTGTGGGGCGTCAGGGGTGCTGCTGGGGCTGTGTAATAGCGCCAATATAAATGGCTGCTGGCCATCGGGGCTGACCACGCGGCCGACAATATAAGCCGCTTTATTGCGATAAAACACCGAGCTAAGCACATCAAGTCGCATGTGATGTACTGGATGGCGGCTGTGTGAGCTTTGTTGCACAAAACTTTGTTGAATTAATCGAATATCGCGTTCGATATCGGCAAAATAGGGCGCTAAACCGCTTTGTTGTAATAAGTGCCGTAGGCAACTGCGCATGCCAAATTGCACTGGGAAAAAACTATGATACACCGAGGCGACTGGCGCTGGTAACTGGCTACGATTTAGGCTCGATTCGACAAAAATATTCCGATTATGAAAATATTGCCGTGCAAAAAGGCGGCAAAAAACCGAGTTATAAAAGGTTTCGGCCAATTCAGCCTGGGGATGAAAACGTAACAGATTGATATAACTTAGTTTAACTTGATACCACAGCGTCGCATCCGGTTCATGGCTTGGCAGCATGCTTTGTAACTGGGAAATGGTTTCTTGCACCCGATCATCGTAATAATGGATGCGTTCAGCACTTTGCGTTAAAAATTGAGTCCATTGCGCACTTAAAAATAATCGGCCTGCTTGCTCACTGAGGGTAAGGAATAACCGAAAATGCCGGCGAAACCCGCGCAGAATCAGTGCCGCTATGGCATCCGCGTTCAAGGTCGCTGACATCGCACCAGTCACTTGCTGCACCTCAGCTTGGCCGCTCACGGCAGAGATCATTGGTGCTGTGCTGGGTGTGGATAACAAATTTGACTGCATGTAAAGTTCCATCTTGGTGCGCGTGTTGGTGTAGATCTTGGCGCATCTGGCGAGGCCGGTTGGTGCACACGCATTAGTGCATTCACTCTAGCCTTACTATGGCATTAGTCCTGTTCAAAATGCAATCGCTGCTGGCATGCATATCTCCAACCTCGTAGGCGAGTGAGACAAATTTTGCTAAACTGGCTGGCTATTCGACAGTCTAAGCTAGGCTATGCAAGGCGTGTGCTGCTATTTATGTGCCTCACCTGCGGAAAGTTAGCCTTTGATGTCACGACAAGTGAGGTGTGTGATGAGCTCAGCAAAAGCGCTGAAAAAGAAAATTGCCAAACGGGCAAAACAGAAAAAAAATATCCAAGTTAAAAATTCAATTCGGCTAAAACAAGCGGCATCGGCGCAGCAGGCTGAGGTTGCAACAGTTGTTGAAGGTGTTGCAATTGTTGATGCTACTGCAGTAACGCCTGCTCAAGTAACTTCCCAACTAGAAGCTACAGAAAACGATACTGCTGCGCAGAAGCTTTAATCGATTTGACATCGTTTTAGATATCATCTGACATGATTCCAAATGGCATTTGCTATTGTGCATGTCAGTTGCCATTGAACATGAAGGCGCAGGATCACCGCTACGGCTGATCAATGCGCCTGTTTCCGCGGGGGGAGGACAAACATAGCTTTGCAGGCTATAAAACAAGCAATGTCACACGGCTAAATAGTCCATGATACCCTCAGCGGCTTTACGGCCCTGCGCAATGGCCGTCACCACCAAATCGGATCCGCGAACCATATCGCCACCGGCAAAGATTTTTTCCACTGAGGTTTGCAGGGCAAAGGTACTTTGTTCGGACGCTTGAACGCGGCCTTTACTATCCAGCGACACGCCTAAATCAGTCAGCCATGCTGGCGGATTGGGTGAGAAGCCAAACGCAATGATCACCGCATCGGCGGCTAAGCATTGTTCTGAACCTTCCACGAGGATTGGGCTTTGCCGTCCCATGGCATCGGCTGGGCCAAGGGCTGTGCTGACCACATTGACGCCACAGGCGTGACCATGCGCGTCAATCGCGATGGACTGCGGCTGAAGATTGAATAAAAATTCTACCCCTTCTTCGCGCGCGTTTTGCACTTCTCGCCGCGATCCTGGCATATTGGCCTCGTCGCGACGATATGCACAAGTCACATGGCTGGCACCTTGCCGGATCGCGGTTCGGACACAGTCCATGGCCGTATCGCCACCGCCCAGCACCACCACTTTTTTGCCTTTTAAATCAATAAAGGGATGCTCAGTGTGCCAGCCCATTAACTGATTGATATTGCCGATCAGATAAGGCAGTGCGGCATAAACACCAGGCGCATGTTCATTGGCAAAGCCACCTTGCATGGCGCTATAGGTCCCCAGAGCCAAGAATACCGCATCAAAGTCGGCCAATAATGTCTCGATGCTAATATCAACGCCAACGGTGGTATTGAGTTTAAATTCGATCCCCATAGCGCTAAAAATTTCGCGCCGCAGCTGCATGACGCTTTTTTCCAGCTTAAAGGGTGGAATACCAAAGGTCAGCAAACCGCCAATTTCCGGATAACGATCAAATACCACAGGTTTAACGCCATTGCGGATCAGCACATCGGCGCAGGCTAAACCTGCCGGTCCAGCGCCGATGATGGCGACCTTTTTTTCGGTCATCTGCACGGCCGATAAATCGGGGCGCCAGCCCATGGCAAACGCAGTGTCCGTGATGTATTTCTCGATGGAGCCAATAGTGACGGCGCCAAAGTCATCATTCAGCGTACAAGCGCCTTCACACAATCTATCTTGGGGGCATACTCGACCACACACTTCGGGCAATGAGTTGGTTTTATGCGACAATTCAGCCGCTTCTATGATTTTGCCGTCGTTGGCGAGCTTAAGCCACTGTGGGATGTAGTTGTGAACTGGACATTTCCATTCACAATAGGGATTACCACAGTCCAAACAACGATCCGCTTGCCCTGCCACTTGGGTGTCGGTCATCGGATGATAAATTTCGACAAAAGCAATGGTTCGATCCTCAAGCGTTTTTTTCGGCGGATCCACCCGTTTTACATCGATAAATTGATAAACATTTTGCGCCATATAACCCCCTACATCGCCTGTACCCGAAGCTCTGCTGAGGAGCGAGCGCGGTGCCCTAATAACGTGTTGATATCACTAGTTTTTGGTTTAATTAAACGAAACTTATGTTGGCTCTGCTGGAAATCCGTTAGCAGTTGATGTGCGCGTTCTGAGCCGGTAGCTTCCAAATGTTGATGCAGTAAACTGCGTAAATGTTCCTGCAAAATGCTGGTTTCAATCGGCAGTGCTTCGATAAGTTCTGGGTTTAAGCGCAGAGATAAATCATCATCTTCATCATAGAGATACGCAAAACCCCCGGTCATGCCGGCACCAAAATTAATCCCCGTTTGCCCTAACACCACGACTACGCCACCAGTCATATATTCACAGCAATTATCACCCGTGCCTTCCACCACGGCGATGGCGCCGGAGTTTCGTACTGCAAAGCGCTCGCCGGCGCGGCCGGCAGCAAACAGTCGACCACCGGTGGCGCCATAGAGGCAGGTATTACCCATAATAGTGGCGTTATCTTTGGCATAACTGACCCCTTTGGGTGGATAAATGGCAATTTGCCCACCGGTCATGCCTTTGCCGACGTAATCGTTGGCATCACCTTGCAATGTGATGTGTAAGCCTCCGGCATTCCACACCCCTAAGCTTTGTCCTGCGGTACCGGTGAGTTTAAGTTCAATAGGCTCTGCGGCCATACCCTGATTGCCATGATGCCGTGCAATCACACCCGATAAGGTGGCGCCAACCGAGCGATCGGTATTGCGAATGGCAAAATGCACACGACCACCTTGTTTACGCTGCACCAGTGTTTGGCATTGTTGTAGAATTTGTTGATTCAACACGCCAGTATCAAACGGGGTATTGGGTTTGACACAATATTTAGCGGCCTCGGAAGGCACACCACTGGCGCTGAGGATGGCGCTCAAATCGAGCCGACTTTGCCGTAGTGTTTGCGCAGGTTTAGCTTTTAAGAGCTCAGTACGACCAATCAACTCGGTTAATTCGCGCACCCCAAGTGCCGCCATATGCTCACGTACTTCGGCAGCTAGGAAGCGGAAATAATTCATCACCATCTCGGGCAAGCCTTTAAAATGGTCACGTCGCAGCGTTTCATCTTGTGTGGCTACGCCAGTCGCACAGTTGTTGAGATGGCAAATGCGTAAAAACTTACAGCCTAGCGCGACCATGGGGCCGGTGCCAAAACCAAAACTTTCTGCGCCTAAAATCGCGGCCTTGACTACATCCAAGCCGGTTTTTAAGCCGCCATCCACTTGCAAGCGCACGCGATCGCGCAGGCCGTTGGCGACCAAGGCCTGATGAACCTCAGCCAACCCCAGCTCCCATGGACTGCCGGCATATTTCACGGACGTAAGTGGGCTGGCACCAGTACCGCCGTCGTAACCGGATATCGTAATGAGGTCGGCATAGGCTTTGGCAACGCCGGTGGCAATAGTGCCGACACCGGGTTCGGATACAAGTTTGACGGAAATTAGCGCTGCAGGGTTGACCTGTTTTAAATCGAAAATCAGCTGCGCTAAGTCCTCAATCGAATAAATATCATGGTGGGGCGGTGGTGATATCAAGGTCACGCCGGGTACCGAATAACGCAACCGCGCGATTTCGGCGGTCACTTTCTCGCCGGGCAACTGGCCACCTTCGCCAGGTTTGGCTCCTTGCGCCACTTTTATTTGGATCACTTCAGCGTTAACTAAATAGTGAGGCGTTACACCAAAGCGCCCTGAGGCCACTTGTTTGATTTTTGAGTTTTTCTCAGTGCCAAAGCGGCGTGGATCTTCCCCACCTTCGCCAGAATTTGAACGTCCACCCAAGCGGTTCATTGCGATGGCGAGGGCTTCGTGTGCCTCTGGGCTTAAGGCGCCAATCGACATGGCGGCACTGTCAAAGCGTGGATAGAGCTGGGTATCGGCGACGACTTCATGCAAGGGGATGGCTTGGCATGAGTCTGTGGCGAGCTCCCACAAATCGCGGATGTGGGCAATTGGGCGCTCATCAACATGTTTGGCGTAGATTTTGTATTCGGCATAATCGCCGCTGCGCACGGCTTTTTGCAGACTTTGTACCACATCTGGGTTATAAGCGTGGTATTCGCCATCATGCACATACTTTAATAAACCACCATGATTTAATGGTTTACGCTTCAACCACGCCATGGTTGCGAGTTGCTGCTGGTCTTGCTGAAAATCGACAAAATCAGCACCGCTTAATCGTGATGGCACGGCAGGGAAGCAGCGCTGCATTACATTGGCATGAATACCAATGGCTTCAAATAAGTGGGTACATCGATAACTGGCGACGGTTGAAATCCCCATTTTCGACATAATTTTGTATAAGCCTTTGTTAATTCCTTTGCGATAATTCAGTACCGCTTGCCGTGCGGACAAATTAATCTTGCCTTGCTCGACCAATTGTTCGACGGTTTCATAGGCTAAAAATGGGTAAATCCCGGTCGCGCCTAAACCGACCAACACTGCAAAATGATGTGGATCGCGCGCGCTGGCAGTTTCGATGATGATATTAGAATCACAGCGCAGCTGCGCGTCGACTAAGGCATTATGCACAGCGCCAACGGCCATGGCTGCGGGGATTGGCAGTAATTCAGGGGCAATTTTACGATCCGTTAGGATCACCAGCACGACCTGTTGTTGTTGCACGGCAGCAATAACTGCATGGCAAAGGTTGTCAATGGCTTGCGCCAGGTCACATTGGCGCGGATCAAAATTGAGCGAAAAGACTTGGTGCTTGTAATAGGTTGGATCGGCCGCTTTGAGCTGTTTTAGGTCGGAATACATCATCACCGGCGATTCAAATTGAATACGACGGGCATAACCGGCGGTTTCGCTAAATACATTGTGTTCCCGACCAATACTTGTGGCCAGTGACATCACATGCGCTTCGCGCAGTGGGTCAATTGGCGGATTGGTGACTTGGGCAAATTGCTGGCGGAAATAATCATAAAAGGTGCGCGGTTTGCGCGATAGCACCGCCATAGGCGTATCGTCGCCCATCGAACCCACGGCTTCTTGGCCATCTTTGGCCAATACAGTGATCACCTGATCGATTTCTTCATAGCTGTAGTTGAAGAGTTTGTGCAGCACCAGCATTTGGGCATCGTCAAACACCCGCTTGCCGATGAGATCCACTTCAAACTGTTCGTAGGGCGTTAAGCGCTGCACATTGGCCTGAAGCCACTGGCGATAGGGATGGCGCGAGCGCAAATCTAAATCGATTTCGTCGGAGCGCCAAATACGGCCCGTTAGCGTATCAATGGCCAACATTTCGCCCGGACCAACGCGGCCTTTTTCCTGCACTTCATCCGGGCTGTAATCCCAAATGCCAACTTCAGACGCTAAGGTGATGAGTTTATCTTTGGTGATGACAAAGCGGGCAGGGCGTAAGCCATTTCGATCGAGATTACACGCCACATGCCGACCATTGGTTAGCACAATGCCCGCCGGGCCATCCCATGGCTCCATATGCATGGAGTTGAATTCATAAAATGCCCGGAGGTCATCATCCATCACTTTATTACCTTGCCATGCTGGCGGGACGAGTAATCGCATGGCCCGAAACAAGTCCATGCCGCCTGCTAAAAACAGCTCCAACATGTTATCCAGCGAGCATGAATCTGATCCTTGATGACTGACAAAAGGAGCGGCTTGTGCCAAATCAGGCAGCAGCGGGGAGGCAAATTTATATTGCCGCGCTTTTGCCCATTGCCGATTACCGGTGATGGTATTAATTTCACCATTGTGGGCTAAAAAGCGAAACGGTTGTGCCAGTGGCCACCGCGGCATAGTATTGGTGGAAAAACGCTGGTGGAATACGCAAATCGCGGTCTCCATTCGGACATCGGCCAGATCGAGATAAAAGCGGGGTAAATCCGCCGGCATCATCAGGCCCTTAAATACCATGACCAGACCAGAAAAACTCGGGATATAAAAATCACTGTCATGTTCGAGCTGTTTTTCTAAGCGACGACGCAGCATATAAAGCCGGCGCTCAAGATCATGATCGCTCCAACCCGGCTGGGCGCTGACCAACACTTGCATGATATTGGGCATGGACTCACGAGCTATGGGACCCAGCACCTGCGCATCGATAGGAACTTGTCGCCACCCCACTAAACTGAGGGTTTCACGCATGATTTCTTGTTCGGCCAATTGCATCGCATGCTGCGCTTTAACCGGATCTTGGCTTAAAAACAGCATGCCTACGCCATACATTTTGCCCAAGGTCCAGCCTTGTTCAGCCGCGATAGCCCGAAAGAAACCATCGGGTTTTTGCATGAGCAAACCACAACCATCGCCGGTTTTGCCATCGGCGGAAATGCCGCCACGATGCTGCATTCGATCTAAACCACTGATCGCAGTCCGAACGATGCGATGACTGGCTTGCCCTTCCAAATGGGCGATCAAACCAAAACCGCAATTTTCGCGTGCTTGTTGATGGTTATACAGCGCCATGACATATCCTCCAAACTCGTGCTAATTAATATAAATTCACTATTTGTGCATCATTATTCTTTTTATGGTGTTTTTTTTATTCTGAAAGAAAATAACGATTTAATGGGTAAGGGTCAATGGCTGTTTGAGTTTTTGCTCTAGTTGTTTAGACGTCTAAATGTCAAAAACAGTCTAGATATACCGAGCTGGTGGTGAAAATGCAAGCATATTGCGCTGGTTTTACGCAGAAAAACTTAGCAAACAGGGATGAAGGCTAAGAATTTTATGTAATTAAATTACATTTAATTGGGGTTTTAAGCGGTTTTTGGGCTGTTTTGCTAGAAAAAAAGCTGCCTAAGCAGCTTTTTTGATCACGAAATATCGAATTTAAGTAATTTAATTATGCGAGGTTATGCGGCATTGTACTATGGTCGCATTTTCGCCACATTATCGCCGTACTATTTAAGCTCGGTAGCCGTTGTCTACACCCTTTACCGTGACCGCAACGGCATCATGGGCGTGTAAGGACTCGTAGTGATTAACGCGAACCCAAAAATCGTCAAATTGCGATTGCTGATTCAGCGCATGTTTCAAACGACGTGCAGCGTCCTCGCAGAACATGAGGTTCTGTCCGTTGAGCCGCGCAAATTCTTGTTCATCCGCACGCTTCACCGCCGCTTGCACTGGCGTTTTTAATGCATCTTCAATGGCATCAATCAGTGCCACAATCGGAAATTCACTTTGCTGCCGGTTTAGTAGAACTTTGACCTGAGCCACCGACCGCTGACTGTGCGGCGTAGCGACTATACCTTGGGTTGTACCTAGCCATTCCACCACAGTCTGCGTATCCAACTGAGAGTGTCCGGCAAATTTAGTGGTAAATGCCTCTTGGATCAGCTGACGCGCTAATGCGGCTGAGCAAGGGCATGTTGAAGAGTAAGGCACATTAACAGCCAACTCGATTTGCAAACCGGTCGGTAACACTTGGCCGGTAATAGTGACTGGATAAGCTTTCCAACCTTGTTTTTCGGTGATTAAGGCTTTACGACGTAAATGCACTTCAAAATCGAATTTAACGAATGCTTGATCGCTAAGATCTTCGTGGCTGGTGATAAATGCGTCGAGTAAATCGCAAAGCGTTTGATGGGACAAACTGGATTCACGTGACAATTCGTCAATCAGAAGATACAAGCGGGACATATGAATGCCCTTGGCTTTCGCATCCTTTAAATTTACAAAAGCTTCAACCCGGGCGCTGACCTGACGTGGGGCTTCGCCCACGAGTGCCAGCATTAATGGCACTTCAATTTGGCTCATACCAACCCGCTCAAGCACTCCCTCGGTGGTCGCGCATGAATGATTGGCGATATCTGGCATGGTTGTCGGCATGACTACTCCAAGAAGAGCAATTACAGTTGTTATCTGTAATTGCACAGCAAAGTTGCAAGAAGGCTGCATTTTAACGCAATTAAATCATCTGTCTTATGAAAAAAATGCGTTGCTGCCATCCATTTTTTCGAGCAATCGAGCTCGAGAGAATACCTGATAAAATTGCTCAAGTATTTTACTCTGTGTTGTTACGGCCTGACAAGTGCGATAGATCACCTCACCCCAGTGGCTGTTTTACAGTTAACAGTGATGTTGATAGGAGGGGGGCAGACCTCGCTTGAATGCTCGCTATGCGTGGTCATTGATTGAAAGGACGGAATTTCGATCACTGACCATAATGATTCGCAGCCGGCAGAAGGGTATACATTTAACTATTTGGTTTACATGCACAATGATTATGGCCTGAGTTAAAAATTAGCCAGCATGTATAACGAAGAATCATGCCACTAAGCGGGCGATTGATGAACGATATGTAAAAGCTGTTGTCATGCGGCTATTGCTGTTCGTGGCCTCTCATTGCTGTTTTAAACATGAAAATTTGAGATTTAGATTTATCTACAATTGGCAAAGATTCCAATACAAGGTAATCTATGCAGCCTATTTTCATTCAATTGACAATTTCAACAATCCGACAAGAAGAGCTTATGAAGTTAACAAAAGGTCTCGGTTCCATCATAGCATTACTGTTATCGACCAGTCATATTGCGGCTGCAGATACCAACAAGATGCCAGAGTTCTCCCTGATGTTAATGGGCGGAGCGGTTAACCTTTGTGGTTCTGCGCAGCCGTCGCAATGTGTGAGTAAGGCAAATATTGAAAATGCCAGCACAGGGCGTCAATTCATGGTTGAAGAGCGCTTTGTTGAAATTATAGGTAAAAGCGCGCTTTGGCAAGGAAATCGCGCTGAAGTTGGCGCTCAGTTACAAGCTATGCTGAAGTTTTTGCAAAAAAAATTGGCAGGTAGTACGGTTTCTGAGCGTGAGCTCACGCGTTTATTTCGTAGCAGTGAAGTCGAGTTCAAAGGTCAATTTTTGTCAGGACGTGAGTTGTATGGCCGCTTAACGGGGACGGAACGTGATTTTTTGCTCGATCAATTGGAAGTCATGCCTGCCCGCAGTAAAAGTGATATTCGCTTAAAAGCAAAAGCTGATCCGTTACAAAGCCGTGATCAACATAGCTTAAAGTTGATGCAAGAATTTGTGGTCCAAGCACAACAAATCAGCGGTAAGCGTAAACCTCGTATTATGTTGATTACCGCAGGTGCGCGCGACCCTTATGCAACCGTGGATTTTTATCTAGATACGTTCCGTGAATTAGGTGCAGAAGCGAGTTTCATCCCAATTAACGCGGCTTACCAAGCCGCTTTGCGTAGCAACGTTGGACTGGATGTTGCGTGTAAAGATTTTTTGTCGCACCTGACTAAAGAACAACCGGTTTATCAACGTGGACGGGTTTATCCTGATCTTATTGAACAGCAGCGTCAATTCTGCCGCGACGGTAGCGCTCGAGCTATTACCGAAATTAAGCGTGCTGATGCCATTTTTATTGATGGTGATGACGCAGAACTTGTTCGTAAAGCGTTGTTAAATCCTGATGGTTCTGATACCGCTGAATTGGCGCAAATTCGTAGTATGTTTGTTCGCGGCAAAGTTGTGATCGCAAGTTCGCAAGCCGCATCGGCCGCTATGGTGGGTGGCAGTTTTGATAGCAAAGCGATCCCAATGTTGACCAATGGCGATAGTCAAACGGCATTAACTGCCGGTGCATTCGACCAACCCGCACCTGTTGTAGGCTGCCAAGCTGATAACAGCTGTGGCAATGGCATCAACGAAGATAGTCTTACCTTTAACGGTAAAGGTGGCCTAGGTTTCTTTAATTACGGCGTTATCGATACGCAGTTTTCTGAGAAAGCTCGGCATGGTCGCTTGTTACGTTTAGTGTTACAACAAGGGTTGCGTTTTGGTTTTGGTATTGATGAGGGCACTGCGCTGATGATTGGTTTTGATAAACCTAATCAATTGGCAGATGCACGTTTTAGTGTAAGTGGTAAAGGTGGTGTTTTTGTGGCTGAGACCAATGCCGATACCCGCTTTAGTGCACCTTTGATGCAAAATGTGCACAGTCATTACTTTACGACAGGTGACCGCTTTAACTTGATTAAAGGTGCATTATTGGCTGATTTTGCCGATTGGAAATTTGCCCCTAGCAATGCGCAAAAACCACTGTTAAGCTCAGGTGATTTGTTCGAACGTGATAATTATCGCAAACTTGCCAATTTCTTGTGTTTGACTCAAAGCCGTGAAGCTGTTGGTCAGTTTACATTGTCAGGCCAAAATTATCGTTTAACGTTAAAACGTGACCAAAACTCAGCGGCGCGGGCTGGTCAAGTATTGTTCGGTAATCAAGAACTGCAATATTGTTCTTATCGCAATTTCGCCATCCAGGTTGAACAAGCGCAATAATTGCGCATCTACCTGGATGATCACCACAGGTAGATGCAGTGCATGGTATAGTTAAACGACTTGCTGCATTAATGCAGCAATGGGGTTATGTTCAGTTAGGTTTGTTGGTTGTTGCGATAATCGTATTTATCGCATCAACTGCTGCCTACGCTATAGGTCTGTTGATTTATAAAACAGTTGCCTGGCAACTCATTCTGGGGGCTGCGGTGTGTGCCGCCTTGGTTGCTGCCGTGTTGACCTTCCTCAACTTTTATTTGATCCACCATCTTAATTCAACCCTAGTGTTCCTCAAAGATTCGGCAACGCAAGAAAAGAAGCTGAATAAAAATCTGCAAGACAAAATCCGGCAATTAAATTTTGAGATCGAGGAGCGTAAAAAGGCTTTTCAAGCCAAACGCCGAGCCATCGATGAGCTTCGAAAAGAAATCGTCGAGCGCATCAAAACGCAGCGTGAACTTGAAGATCAAAGTTTGCTGCTGCGCTCTATTGTCGATACCTCGCCTGACTTGTTCTA
>JACCDR010192337.1_pt1 | contig 27342 bp, 20 predicted proteins | sample 7446431 | NCBI WGS metagenome assembly JACCDR01 (sample SAMN15323443, study PRJNA562643) | freshwater metagenome | isolation source: river surface water | place: USA:Blue River Watershed | collected 2017-08-17 | reverse complement strand
TTCCCTCGGATGGTCTTGGCTACGGCTTGCTTCGCTACCTAAGCCCACAAACCGACCAATCACTCGATTACCAGGCAGAGGTGTGTTTCAACTACCTCGGTCAGTTTGATGCCGACCTGACAGCTACGCAGTTCCGCTTTGCCAAAGAGCTGATTGGGCTGTCTGAAAATCTGGATGAACAGGCAGAGTATGTGTTGGAAGTATTGGGACAGGTTGAGCATCAGCAGCTGACCATCCGCTGGGTATACGACTCTCGCAGACTGGCTGAAAAAACCGTCACCGAACTCGGAGATGCCTACCAGACGGCCCTGCAACAGATCATTGCCCACTGTACCCAAACTGAACATACCACACTGACACCAAGTGATTTATCATTCAAAGATATATCTATCGAAGAACTGGAAAACTTCTTTGATTAATCACGTTTCTGGTGCGAGATAGGAATCTTGTGCCAGAGGATAACAAACGTATATTACCTATTACAACCCATTACCGACATATGCTTACTAGTGCCAACATCCAGAATATCTACAAACTTTCTCCCATGCAGGAAGGTATGTACTTTCATTTCCTGTTAGATCCGTCTTCTTCCGCCTACCTGGAGCAGATGAGTTACACCATTCAGGGAAACGTAGCTATCCCACAGGTTTCTGACAGTCTGAACGAACTCTTCAAACGCCACCATGTGCTGCGAACGGTGTTTAACCATGAGAAAAAAGACCAGGCCTTGCAGATTGTCCTGAAAGAACGAGCTCCTGGGTTTTATTTTGAAGACTTGCGAAAGCTACCTGTCGCCGATAAACAAGCCTACGTACAAACCTACAAAGCCGCCGACAAAACCCGCACCTTTGACCTCACCAAAGATGTGTTGATGCGGGTATCAGTGCTGCAACTGGAAGATGATTTGTTTGAGTTCGTCTGGACGTTTCACCACATTCTGATGGACGGCTGGTGCCTAGGCATTCTGACAGCTGAATTTTTTGAGCTATACAACAGTAGTCTGAAAAATATAGCAGCCAAGCTACCACCTGTCATTCCCTACAATGCATACATTCAATGGCTGGACAAGCAGGACAAAACAGCCGCAGCCAATTACTGGAAAACCTATATCGAAGGCTATACAGAAGCCGCTCAGGTGCCGCCCATTCAACCGTCTGGCAAAACTGGGACGTATCAGAACCAATGCCTGACACTGGCCCTGAGCAAAGACCAAACGCAACAGATCCAAGCCTTGGCCACGCAACAAAACGTAACCCTAAATGCCTTGCTACAAACGACATGGGGTGTGTTGCTGTCAATCTACAATGCCACTTCGGATGTCGTGTATGGCACCGTCGTATCGGGTCGTCCGGCTGCTATAGAGGGCGTTGAATCTATTGTAGGGTTATTTATCAATACCGTTCCGGTACGGGTGCAGTACCAGTCGGAAACATCGTTTGTAGAACTGCTAGAATCGGTGCATGCCGCTTTCATGCAAGCTGAGCCACATCATTATTTTCCACTGGCTGACATTCAGGCTGACAGTGCATTGAAACAACACCTGCTTAACCACTTGCTGGTATTCGAGAATTTCCCCATTTCGGACATGCTGACAGACTCCTCTGCACAGGATACAAACCACCTGCGGATCGTGGATGTGAATGTCTTCGAACAAACCAATTACGACTTTAACCTGGTTATTGTGCCTGGTGCGGCATTACAGCTCAAGTTTATCTACAACGATCGGCTCTACAATCCGGCAGACATGCAGCGGATTTTTACGCACTTGCAAATTCTTCTGAATCAGGTTTGTACACAACCTACCATTCCTGTACGAAAAATAAATCTTCTCTCGGAGGAAGAAAAACAGCAGATTCTGGTAGACTTCAACGCCACCACCCAGGCATATCCAGCGAATCAGACCATTGTCGAGCTTTTCGAAGCACAAGCACGCATTAATCCTGACCAACTGGCCGTAGCCTGTGGCGAAGAAACCCTGACCTATGCCCAACTCAATGCCCGTGCCAACCAACTAGCCCACTACCTGAGAACCACCGAAGACACCCAGCCTAATGACTGCATCGGGCTGCTGGCCGACCGTTCCATAGAAATGCTGGTTGGTATTTGGGGCATTCTGAAAGCTGGAGCCGCCTATGTACCTGTAGATCCGACTCTACCAGAGCAACGCATCCATTTCATGCTCGACAACTCGTCTGTCCGGCTGCTCATTACCGATCAGTTGCACTGGGCACAAACCATTGACTTAGAAGGCTATCCAGTGTTCTCATTGACCGAAAATGCGGCTACCCTTCAGAAATGCAGTGCCGAAAATCCGGAGCCTGTCAACTGCCCCACAGACCTGCTGTACGTCATGTATACGTCTGGCTCTACTGGGCAGCCCAAAGGGGTCATGATTGAACACCGCAGTGTGGTCAAACTCGTCAAAAACACCAACTACACCGACCTGAATACCAGCCACAAAGTGCTGCAATTGTCGAATTTCATGTTTGACGGCTCCACCTTTGACATCTTCGGTGCATTACTGAATGGAGCCTCTTTGTACCTGATTCCCAAGCATGTATTACTCAGTAACGAGTCACTGGTAGGTTACATCGAAAGTTGTGGCATTAATGTAATGTTCATCACCACAGCCCTGTTCAACAACCTAACTGAACTGAGTCCGAACACCATCAGTCGGTTTGAGAAAATCTATTTTGGCGGCGAAGAAGCTTCCCTGAAACACATCCGCAAGGCACTGGCACACCGCCAGAATCCAGACTCCATCGTACACGTCTACGGGCCTACCGAAGCTACGACTTTCTCTACGTTTTACGTCATTGAGTCGCTGCCCGAAACCCAGACGTACGTACCTATCGGTCAGCCACTGGCCAACACCTCTGCGTATATTCTAAATGAAAACATGGCTCCTGTTCCAGTGGGCGTGGCAGGTGAGTTGTACATTGGTGGCGAAAGTCTGGCCAAAGGCTACCTCAAACGTCCTGAGCTGACAGCAGAAAAGTTTGTCAAAAACCCATTTATTACACCCGAAAAAGCCCCAACGGGGCGTAATCCATCAGCACAGGATGAAGCCCTGTGGAACGCCGATGCCCCACGTCTCTACCGCACTGGAGACATTGCCCGCTGGACTCCCGATGGCAATATTGTATTTATGGGTCGCCGAGACCATCAAGTCAAAATCCGCGGCTACCGCATCGAACTTGGTGAAATCGAAAATACCCTGCGGAGCTATGCCCCCATTGAAGATGTACTGGTACTGGCCAAAACTACGTCAGATGGCAGTAAGCAACTAGTGGCCTACTACGTCAGCAAACAAGAATGCAGCCTACAAGACTTACGCAGCCATTTTGCCTCCCTCCTGCCCGATTATATGATTCCGTCGTGGTTTGTATGGATGGAAAAATTTCCGCTCAATACCAGCAGCAAAGTAGACCGTAAAGCCCTGCCAGACCCCACACAAACCACTGAAAACCGGGCTATTACGTACGTAGCTCCCCGCAATGCTACCGAAGAAAAACTGGCCGACATCTGGCAAAACGTACTCGACAGCCACGCACCGATTGGGGTGCAGGACAATTTCTTTGAAATCGGTGGACATTCCCTGAAGGCTACCCGCATTGTATCAAGATTATACAAGGAATTTCAGAAAAAAATAGACCTGAAAGCCTTTTTTGCCCATCCAACCATCGAAAGCCTGGCACAGCTACTGGCACAGGAAACTGAGACTGCCTACGAAGCCATTCCAGTTATTCCAGCACAGCTTTCCTATGAGGTTTCCCATGCACAGAAACGGTTCTGGATTCTGGATCAGTTCAAAGAAAACCAGATTGCCTACAACCTACCTGGGGCCTACTTGCTGGAAGGAACTGTACAAACCGACAAACTGAAAAAAGTCCTGGAATTTATCTGGAAACGGCACGAAAGTCTCCGTACCACCCTGGCTTCTGCGGGCGGACAGTTACAGCAATATGTGCATGAAGCCGATACCTTGCCACTTCCATTCACGATCTTGGATCTGACACACCTGCCTGATGCAGAAGATTTTGTCCGCCAGATAGCCTACGAAGAAGCCCACACTGCCTTTGATCTAGCTAAAGGGCCGTTGGTACACCTCAAGCTGTTTCAACTCAAGCCGCAAAAATCCGTGTTGCTGCTCAATATGCACCACATCATCTCCGACGGCTGGTCTACCGAGGTGTTTATCAAGGAGTTGCTACTGCTCTACCACAGCCCTGAAGCCTTCGAAACCCTGCATCCACCACTCAACATTCAGCACAAAGATTATGTAGCCTGGCAAAACCAGCAGCTGACACAAGATACCCAAAGCCGCCACAAAGAATACTGGAAACAGACCTTTTCTGGAGACATTCCGGTACTGAACCTGCCTGCTGACTTTCCACGTCCGGCAGTCAAAACATCCAACGGAGACAGGCTCTCTCTCACCCTGAGTCTGGAGTTGTTCGAGACACTGAAAACCTACAGTCGTCAACAGGAAGTCAGTCCGTTTATGGTCGTTCTGGCAGCCTTTAAAGCCTTGTTTTACAACTATTCCAGCCAGCAGGACATCATTCTGGGTACACCTATTTCTGGCAGAAATCACCCAGATCTGGAAAATCAGATAGGATTGTTTATCAATCTACTAGCGGTACGAACCCAATTCAACGGAGCTGAAAGTTTTGAAGAACTCCTACGAAAAGTCAGACAAAACACTCTTTCAGCCTACGAACACCAAACCTATCCCTTTGACAGTCTGGTAGATAACCTGAATTTAGCCCGAGATCTAAGCCGTGCTCCTCTGTTTGATGTCATGGTGATGTATTTCAACAGTGACCTAGATACCCTGAAAACCACCCAACCCAACGGTCTGTCAGTACAGGAATTTGATGTTTCCTGGAAAGTGAGCAAGTTTGATTTAACCTTCAATTTCTTTGAAACCGTCAGTGGAATACAGGTTTCTCTGGAATACAACACCGACCTATTTCTGTCTGAATCGGTACAACGCCTGTGGAATCATTTCACGAATCTGCTGCAAGCAGTACTCACCAACAGTCAGCTCAGTTTGGATGCCATTCCGTACCTGTCCGAAGCCGAAACACACCACTTCCTAACCACCTGTAACCAGACACAAGCTGCCTATCCAGCCGACCGAACGATAGATGAATGGTTCGAAATACAAGCCGCTCAAACACCCAATGCCGTTGCCTTGGTGTACGAAGGCAAAACCTATACATACGCCCAACTCAATACCAAAGCCAACCAACTGGCTCAGTACCTGCGTAATCACTACACCATTCGCCCCAACGACCGCATCGGCATTCTGGCCAATCGTTCCGAATGGATGCTGATTGCCATGCTGGGTGTACTCAAAGCCGGAGGAACCTATCTGCCTGTAGATCCGCATTTTCCACAGTCACGCATTGACTATATGCTCGAAGACAGCGGCATCGAACTGCTGCTCGTGACAGAGGAGTATGCAAACAGAGCGTCAAAAAACCTCCTCTCCCTCGAAAATGAGGCTCTTTATCAGGGAGATGGACAAAACCTGCCTCGCCTGCACACCTCTCGCAACGGCATGTATATGCTCTATACGTCTGGCTCCACGGGCAAGCCCAAAGGCGTGGAAATCAGACACCAGTCTGTGGTTAACTTCCTGACTTCCATGCAACAACAACCTGGCATTACCGCACAGGATCGTCTGCTGGCCGTTACTACATATTCGTTTGATATTTCGGTACTGGAACTGTTTCTACCGCTGACCGTCGGGGCTACCATTATCCTCGTCGGGCAGGAAAGTCAGCAGGATCCATATATCTTGCAAGAAATCATTCGACAGGAAAACCCAACCTTCATGCAGGCAACGCCTAGTTTGTGGACAATGTTGCTGCAAACAGGCTGGAAAGGCAGCAAAGACCTCAAAATCCTGACCGGAGGTGAAACCCTCAGCAAAGAACTGGCCCGTGAACTACTGGCCTGTACCAAAGAAGTCTGGAACATGTACGGCCCAACCGAAACCACGATCTGGTCATTACTAAAACGCATTTCGCCTACCGACACAACCATTACCATCGGAAAACCGATTCTCAACACCGAGGTGTATATCTTAAATGCTAAGCAAAAACCCGTGGCCACAGGCGTAGCTGGCGAACTCTACATTGGCGGAGTTGGACTAGCCAACGGCTACCACAACCGCCCCGACCTGACCGCCGAGAAGTTTGTCAAAAATCCATTCGCACCCAACAAACACCTCTACCGAACCGGAGACTTGGCCCGCTGGACAGCCAATGGTGAACTGGAGTTCCTCGGACGACTCGACCATCAGGTAAAAATCCGTGGCCATCGCATCGAACTCGGTGAGATTGAGGAAGTTCTCCTACAATATGAAGGTCTGACACACGCCGTGGTCGTAGCCCATAAGGAAGTTTCTGGCTCGTATGAATTGGCAGGCTATTTTGCAGCAGCGTCTGACATAGACATACAAGTTCTCCGCCAAAGCCTGAAGCGGAAACTGCCCGACTACATGGTTCCGTCGTACCTACGGCAACTGGAAGCCTTACCACTCACCCCCAATGGAAAGATTGACCGCAAAGCTTTACCCAATCCAGACCCAACTGCACGGGTGGCAGTGGCCGAATACACTGCCCCGGAAACAGACCTGGAACACCAGCTGGCAGCTATCTGGGAAGAAGAATTAAACCTGCAAACGGTCAGTGTGACAGGCAATTTCTTTGACATGGGCGGACATTCCCTGAAAGCGGTTCGGGTATTGACCTGTATTCAGGAACAAACCGGCGAAAACATTGTGCTACGCGACATTTTCAACTATCCGACAATCCGCCAACTGGCTACATTTATCAGTCACGGCACCGAAAATCGCAGCCTGCTCATCAGTCTGAGCCAGGATACCACGCAGGAACCCGTCTTCTGTGTACCGCCTCTGATTGGGTCGTCTATGTTGTTTAAACCACTGGCCAGCTATTTCGAAGGACAACACAGCTTCTACGGCTTGCAATGTCGGGGCTTTGACTTTGCCGCACCCTTTGACACCAGTATTGAAGCCGTTGCCCAGTCGTTTGTGGCCGAAATGACCCGTACCCAACCCGACAAAACCCATTTTGTGATACTGGCCTATAGTATGGGCGTAACAATAGCCTACGAAATGGCCAGACAACTAGATCAGAAAGGAATACAGGCCCAATTATTTCTATTGGACAGCGGCGTACATAACACCTACAACCCCACAGCCAGTCAGGAAGCCATCAACCGGGACTTTGATTTTATGGTTGGAACAGAACTTGGCCACCTGATCCAGCTGTCAGATGCCGAACGAATCAAAAAGCTAATGGCCCAGAATTACGCCAACCTGCTCAACTATACCATTGATGGAACCACACAGGCCGACATTGTAGCCCTAGAAGCCGAAGGCAATACTGATCGTACACACATGGAAGACTGGGAGGCCCACACGTCTGGCCAATTCATACATACTTTCATATCTGGCAATCACTTGGAACTGCTGCTGGCGAAACATTTACCTGCATTGGCAGACACATTAAAAGACAAAGGTTTTGTTCACAAAAAATCTGTACGTTAACTAATATGGTAGAGAAAAATCACATTCACCTGGTGTCCAAGCACCCAAACGATGGGGAACAAACCGAACGTTGGAAAACTCTATGCGAATATCTGAATAATCGGCAGCACAAAGGCCTGGGCAAAAATCATTCGCCCCTACATGGCTCGAAAAAAACTCACTTATTGATAGAAACTTAACAATTCGTTAAAAAATGTTACTTTACTATATATTACTTTTGAATCCATACAAACAACAGCCATCTACAAACGTCTATAAATCTGAGAATCACTTTCCACACACACCCATTTCACATACAAACACTAGATCTATTTATTTTTTTAATTACAGATTTAACAACCTAAAAAACAGATATATACAACATATTCAATTGTTGCATTCAGCAATCAGGCTATCATCATAAAAAACCACATCCTATCAATAAAGAAAAGAGTAGTTATAGATTTTAAATAAAAATAAATTAAAAAATTTCAAAATACACAGGTTACAAATATTATTATTTAAATACAAACATACAGTTTTAATCTAAAAAAAAACAGTCTTTAGTATTTTCTAACAAACCGTCCTATCATCAAATTCACTCTTTTTTTTAAAGCAATGGAACAAACAATCACAGCTTCGGTTAGCACCACACCCTTTCTGAAAAGCAAGAAGTTTTTACAAGGACTCTCACTGTTTATAGGTATATTCTTTGTCGTATCTGGTTATGGAAAAGCCATCAATACCGGAGCCTTTGGATACCTGATTGTAGGCTATGGCCTTCCCTTCCTGTTTATGTTGGCTCCTGTCATTGCCGGACTAGAAGTGATTCTGGGACTAGTCATGATTTTTCAGATGGTGCCCAAACGTACTGCCTTCATTTCCATGATTTTGCTGGGCATATTTACCTTGATGTTTGCCTACGGACACTTTATTCACGATGCCAAGGATTGCGGCTGTTTCGGCGAACTGGATGCCCTGAAAACACCTCCAGCTGTTTCTTTTCTGCGTAACTTTATCCTGATCGGTATCTGTGCCTGGGTATATGTTCATTATCCAAAAGAAGAATTCCGGTTTCAGAAATGGAAAATCAACACGTTGCTGGTAGTAGGCGTACTGGTATTCACCATTGCAGGCATCACCTTTGCCAATCCACTGTTTCCAAAAACACCTGCACAGAACACACCTGTCAAAGAATCGGCCATTGCCAACTACATCAAGCCTTCCAAAGATTCTACATACATGCTTTTTGTCTTTAACTATACCTGCACCCACTGTTGGGATGCGACAGAAAACGTCAAAAAATACCAAGAACTAGGTCTGGTAGACAAGATCATTGCCTATGGTGTAGGTGACGAGGCGAGCAAAAAAGCTTATTATGCCAAGTTCAAGCCCAACTTTGAGGCAACCACCCTTCCCCTAGATGAGATTGTGAAACTAACCGACCGCATTCCTTCTGCATATATTATTCAGAACGACTCGATTAAATATATGATGCGGGAAACCATTAATTCACCCTATACTTTCCTGAAAAACAGTGGATTCAAGCAAACGCACAAGCACGAAGCTACCAGTATGACCCGGTAAAAGACTGTAGGGGCGACCCTTGTAGTCGCCCACTTTCCCCACCGAACACATACCTCAGACAGGATTGACTACGGCGAACTTGCGTGTTCGCCCTGTCTCTCACGCATGATAAATCTTTGATAAACAGTCTATCATACCCGCTAAACAAAGTGGACGAATAGGCAAGGAAGCAACCCATGCGTCTCTTCCTTTCGGGGCAGGTGCACACGCTGGTTTGTCTCTATATAATCTTTAACAAACCCATTCGATGAACAACGGATCTAAATTATTCAATGCCAATTTTCTGATTTTGTGGCTAAGTCAGTTTGTCAGTCAGTTTGGTTCGCAGGCGTTTGCCGTGGCAATGCTCTTCTGGCTCAAACACAGCACTGGATCGGCTACGCTGATGGGCACCCTGCTGATGGTTTCTATGATACCTAGCGTACTACTAGGGCCGCTGGGAGGCGTGTTTGCGGATCGGTATGGCCGAAAAAAAATCATTGTCCTATGCGACCTCATCAGTGGAGCCGCAGTGGTGGTGTTTGCGCTATTGTTTTTCGTCATTCCAGAAGCCAAAGATACCATCTTGGTCAGCATGTTTTCGGTATCAGTAATTGTTTCTATCATCAAGGCTTTTTTCACTCCGGCAGTAATGGCCTATATTCCCGAAATCGTGCCAACAGACAAGATCCCAGCCGCCAACTCTCTTGCCCAAAGTTCTACACAACTGGCCATGTTGGTCGGGTTGGGGTTGGGCGGAGTGCTGTTTCGTCTGCTGGGAGCTCCGATGCTGTTTCTGGTAGATGGCATGAGTTACCTGGGAGCTGCTATAGCTCAGTTGTTTATGCATTCTCCAGTTGCTGCTGTGCAAGAAAAAGAACCCAAAAGCTTTCAGCAGTCTTGGCAACAGATCAAAAAAGAAATCTGGGACGGGTTTGTGTATATCTGGAACAATGTGGGCATGCGGACTACCTTTCTGCTGGCCGGAGCCTTGAACTTCTTCTTTGCCCCAATTCTGGTCATCCTGCCATTTTATGTGGAAGACCTGCTAAAGGTAAAATCCGACTGGTATGGGTATCTGTTTGCAGCTTATGGAGCCGGTTCAGTGATTGGATTTTTGGGTGGTGGGGTCGTCAAAGTACCACCCGCCCGACGGGGTCAGCTCATCCTTGTGTTTTTTATTATCCTTTCGGTAGCTACGTTTCTGCTGGGACTGGTTTCAACTCCATGGACAGCCTTCTCGATCATTCTGGTCAGTGGCATGCTAACTGGATACATCAACCTGAACATTATCAACCAGTTACAGCTCACCACTACAGACCTTCGTGGCAGAATATTCGGCAACCTGACCACCTTTACAGCTGGTATTATGCCTATATCTCTGGGACTGTCCGGACTGATCATTGATGCCCTGCACAAAAAAGTAGAATTCATCTTTTTTATCAGCGGCATTTGTATGGCGTGCATCTGTATTGTAGTCTTTTTCATCAAACAGTTTAATGATTTTTTTGCCCAAGAACCAGAACCTCCCGAAGAAGAAATCCTGATACTGGAAGAGGAAGAAGAATTGAAATATTTAGTGTAAATGAAAAGTTTCAGGTAAAAAAATGGCAGATTTTAAGTTGAATAAGCCTAGGCTACTCACCTACTCACTTAAAACCTGTATTTTTTTAACTACCCATCCAATTAATCACAAACCTATAAAAATTACGCACAGACCTGTTGGGAGTCATTGTTTGTCATTTATCAATCAGTCGTTTAAATATATGTCAACTCGTAATCTAAATTCCCATGAACCAAGCCAGCATTATCGTCGAAGAAGCTGCTAAGGCAGTATCAAACTTTGAAAACCACAAGAAATATAAAAAATTTCTCCAACAGGAACGTTTCTACCACACCCTGAATGTAGACCTACCGTTTTTTCGGGTGTATGATGGTGTCAACAACAACCGGATACGCATCAAAAACGATGAGTATATCAACTTCTCATCGTACAACTACCTGGGACTGAATGGAGATCCGTATGTGCAACAGTACACCATCGAAGCTATTCAGAAGTATGGAACCTCGGTATCTGCCAGTCGCATTGTATCGGGTGAGTCTGCCATCCACCACATGCTGGAAAGTAGTCTGGCTCGGTTTATTGGCACTGAAGATGCCATTGTGATGGTGTCTGGCCATGCCACCAACCTGAACGTCATTGGTGACCTGTTTAACGAAGAAGACCTGATTATCCATGATTCACTGGCCCACAACAGCATTCTGGAAGGATGCCGCCTGTCTGGAGCCAAACGCATGAGCTTCAACCACAACAGCCTGGAGCACCTAGAGCAGATTCTGCAAAAACACCGCCACGAATACACCCAAGCCTTGATCTGTGTAGAAGGAGCCTATAGCATGGACGGCGACCTGCCTGACATGAATGCCCTCGTAGAACTGAAGGAAAAATACAACTGCTACATTCTGGTAGACGAAGCCCATTCTATCGGAACCGTCGGCAAAACTGGGCGTGGTATCTTAGAATACAGCCATATAGACCCTCGCCGCATTGACTTGCTGACCGGAACCCTCAGCAAAGCCTTTGCCAGCTGTGGTGGCTACATTGCCGGTAGTGGTGCCCTGATCAAATACCTGAAATACAACTGTCCTGGCTTTGTATATAGTGTGGGTATTTCTCCACAAAATGCAGCTCCGGTTATTGCCTGTATGGAAGTGATTCAGAACGACAATACCCGTGTAGCCAAGCTGCAACACAACGCCGATTTGTTCCGTCAATTAGCGGTACAAAACGGCATGGACATTGGCATGTCCAAAGACAGTCCCATTGTACCGATCATTGTCGGCGATACCGTCAAATGCCTGCGTATCCAGCAATACCTGGCCCAACGACGCGTCAATGTATTCCCAATTCTGTATCCGGCTGTCAGTCGCAAAGGTGAAAGATTACGATTTTTCATCACTGCCAATCATACCGAACAAGAAATAGAATATACCATCAAGAATCTTATTACTGCATTTAACCACGTCTAACCTACCTGCCATGTTATTAAACTATATTAAGTTCATTTCTACCGCCATACGTGTATACTCGTCTGGCGAAGCGGCAAATCTAAAAGGAGATTACGATTCTGTTTCAAGCACTTACGATCAGTTTTACTCTAAAAACCTATCGTCTTGTGCCATGAGTTTGATGGAAAAACTTCCCATCGAGTCTGGAAGTGTCATCGCAGACGTTGCCTGTGGCACGGGTTTCTTTACCCACAAAGTAGCCAAAAAAGTAGGACCTTCCGGCAAAGTGATGGCCACGGATATTTCAGATGGAATGTTGCATATGAACGAACTGAACGCCAAAGCTGCTGGACTGACAAACATTGACTTCAAGGTTAGTAGCTATGACACATTTCTGAAATCCATAGCCAATGAAACCTTTGACGGCCTGGTTTGTGGCTGGGGATTCTGTTATTTTAACCAGAGCCTGTTTCTGAAAGAAGCCTACCGCACCCTGAAACCCAATGGATTTCTGGGCCTGATCGAAAACAAAGACGACAGCCTGAAAGAGATTTTCGACATATTCCAAAAAGTACTGCTCCGCAACCCTACCGTACTGAAGAAAAACGTCAAAGTCAACCTGCCAAAATCGTCTGGCAAGATTGCTAAACAGTTCAAAAATGCAGGTTTTCAGGTCACCAACGACTGGGAAGGCGACATGAAGCTGAAAATCACCAATCCAGATGATGTCATTTCCTATATCCGCAATTCAGGCATTGCCTCTGGATTCCTAGACGCCATTGATCCGACTAAAATGGACAAGCTATTTGCCGAGTTTCACAAGCTGGTAAAGGAAAAAATAGCCAAAGAAGGCTCGTTTTCAGTCATTCACCGCTACGCATCTGTACTGGCTAAAAAATGAGCAAATGAGTACCTGAGTAAGTAACAAGACACACACTCATTTGCTCACGTACTCATTGCCTCACTTACTCATTTATTTACCTATGACCGAACAAAACATTCCTAAATACCCTTTTCTGACAGCTTTACGTGGGGTAGCAGCCGTGTATGTCATGCTCAGCCACATCTGGTACGAGATATGGCCGGCAGTATTGCCACCGTATGGCTATGGCACCCGTCCAGACGGAATCATGCGGTTGCTAACCTCGTGGCTGTATTATGGACATTTTGGGGTTATTGTATTTATTGTATTATCTGGTTTCTGTCTGGCATTGCCGCTGGCCTATACCGATACCTATACAGTTCAATTGAAACGGTTTTTCGGTCGACGTATTCGCCGCATTGTGCCGCCCTATTACGCTGCTCTGTTTTTGTCTATTGTATTGATTTACACTTTTCTGAACGAGCCTACTGGACGGCAGTGGGACATCAGTATCCCGCTGACAGTTTCGGGCATTGTATCGCATGTATTGCTGTTGCAGGATCTGATAGATTCTACCCAGATTAATTATGCTTTCTGGTCTGTAGCTTTGGAATTCCATTTATATCTCCTGTTTCCATTGATTATACTAGCCATTCGAAAATGGGGCAAGATAACAGCTGTAGCAGGCTTTTTTATAGGTATTTATGCCCTGATTGGCACACTTGAACTGTTGGAAGTCAAAGACATTCCACCGCAGTTTATAGGCATTGTTTTTCATTTTATTCTAGGAGCCACAGGAGCTTTCTTTATAAAAACCATTCAAACCCACCAGCTGAACACGTTAAAAGGAATAGCTTTTGCGGCCATTGTATGCATCATCGTAGCCTGTGCCTGGCTCGGATTTGATTTGTCTGAAAAGTATTTCTCTATACTGGATTTGCTCTGTGCCCTGGCCACACTGCTGCTCATACTGGTCTGTATTCATGCGGGACGCATACAAGCCCATCCAGTCCTTATCAGCCTCGGCGACTTTTCATACAGTCTGTACCTGATTCATGCCCCTATTATTCATTGGTTGTGGGTAATAGCAGTACAGGAAATGGCACCTGCTGACCTGAATACACAATACTGGCTATTACTGGCTATTTCCGTTCCGGTTTGTCTCAGTCTTTCGTATGTGTTTTATCTGGCATTTGAAAAACCGTTTATGAATACACCTCAAAAAGTAATATTGGTATCTGGCTAATATTTACAGGTTAAGCAATTTTCTGATACTTTTTTTTCGAATATTTTACTCACTTAACAATCAACTACTTAAACATCAAACTCACACTAACACAATACTATAACAAACTTTTTAGGCTTTAAAATTTATTTTCACTACTTTTCATCATAGTTTTTTCATATTTTTTATTCACCATATAATCCTTTTTTTATGAACAAAGTAAAATCCTTATTCTCTATTTCCCTGATCGTGAGCATCAGTCTTTTGTATTCTTGTACAGATAAAAAACAAGACATTACTCCGCACAAGCAGGCAACCAAAGAAGCAGCCCGAGACATGGCCACACAGGTCACTTGCGACGAGTGTGAGTTCCGCTATGAAATTGACATAGAACGATGCTATGGAGGCATTCCAAGAAGTGTAGATCAGGCCCAGACTCAGGCTCTACCTTCAGGCGGTAATTGTAACCAAGAAGCCTGGCAACGCTACCAGAATTGCCTCAATGGCTACGAAATAGTTACCAACTCAGGCCGCAACATCTGCTATGTCAATACCCGTGTAGACATTGACCGTTTTCTGGGAATACCTGTAGAGGTCAACGTATATGTAACCTTCTATACCGTAGATACCTACACACGGCAAGGAGGCTGTAACAATAACCCTCCTACCACACGGCTTCAAAAACGAGTAGTAGGCACCACTTCTGCCAGCAGCCGGAGTGTGTGGGATGAAGACCGCATCCGAGAAAAAACCCAAAATGCCATCGCAGCCAAACTGGCTGAGCTGGCTGGTCAGGGATATACGCTTCTCTTGACACCCGAAGAGATTGGTAATGATGTCAATAAATGTGGCATCTGATCCACTGTAGAGCCAGGGTGTGTGCCCTGGCTCTACATGGGTATTCATCTGCCTAAAGAACCTGCCTGTAAAAAGATATATTTTACTCATTTTCTCATTTATGCCTTCATGTTACGAGTATTTTTATTAGCTCTTGCCATTACCCTCAGTACATCTGTATTAGCTCAGAAGCAAATTACAGGCACCTGGCAAACAGAAGACAAGGAAAGCCGAATTGCTATTTATGAAGACAAAGGAAAATTCTACGGAAAAATTCTCTGGCTCAAGCATCCAAACGATGCCCAAGGCAAACCCTATACCGATACCGAAAATCCAGAACCTTCACTACGTACCCGTCCACTGGCCGGATTACTGCTGTTAAAAGACTTTGTGTATACAGATGGCAAATGGGACAAAGGAACTATTTATAATCCCAACAACGGCAAACTTTATACCTGTACCTTGTGGCTATCCGAACCCAACGAACTGAAAGTACGTGGCTACTGGGGTATTTTCTATCAGACACAGACTTGGATACGTATCAATACAAACACATCTGGCCTGTAAGAAGCTGTACATAGTCAGATTCAAAAGATTTCTTTGTATCAGATACATAACTTTTCAATAACCATGAACGAGCCAGCCGTTAGCCATTCGTATACAGAACTAAAATCCGGTACTACTTATTCGATAAAACTACTCAGGTACTTCTTTTTACTGACCGATTGGGGAATTATTGCGTATTGGTTAATTACCGCCTTAAACGTACTACCAGATGAGTACCTGTTCAAAGACTACCACAATCCGATTCTGATGAGTTGGAACTGGTCTTTTCTGCCACTAGATCTGGCCGTGTCAGCTACTGGTCTGTACAGCCTCTATCTGCAACGCAAGAGCGATGCCCGTTGGCAATTTCTAGCCCTGATATCACTGGTACTGACCAGTGTATCGGGTTTGCAAGCCGTAGTCTTCTGGACACTACGGTCAGACTACGACCCTTCGTGGTGGATTCCAAACCTGTATCTATTGCTTTATCCGTTATTCTTTATACCTAAACTCTGTGTTGCCCGATGAAATTCCTGTATCTTACCCTAGCTATTCTCTTTGAAGTAATGGGAACTACCTCCATGAAACTGGCTGAGGGGTTTACCAAACCCTTGTACTCTGTACTAATCTTTGTATTCTATATCGGAAGTCTGGCTTTTCTGACTTTATCACTCAAATTCTTTGAAATCAGTGCCGTATACGCCATCTGGTCGGGAGTCGGGATTTCACTGATTGCCCTGATTGGTGTGATGCATTTCTCAGAAAGCCTGACACCCATGAAAATTGCGTTCCTGTTACTGATTGGCGTAGGAGTTGTAGGGTTGAATCTCAGTGGAATAAAAAAATAACCATGTAGGGGCGAATAAACATTCGCCCAGTGTAAAGACACCCGAATAATACGGATAATCCGACACGTTTGTGTGCGTTTGTTCCCTAGCATTCGGGTGCGGGACAACGGGCGAAAGATTTTTCGCCCCCAACAAAATTTTATCGTTTTTCTATACTTTTTGCCATGCATTCGAACCGAAAGATTATCTTTCAGATAGCCTCTACCTATCTGGTTTCCAAAAAGAAGCAGACCATTACCACTGTCCTGACGGTTACATTCGGCATAGCTATTTTCATCTTCATGATCAGTGTCGTGACGGGCATTAACACTTTGCTCGAACAGGTCATGATTGATAATACGCCACATGTGTATCTGTACAAGGAAGTCAAAGCCAGTCAAAACAGCCTGATAGACAAACGGTTTACTAGTAGTATGAATATGGTACACCATGTCAAGCCTGTCTATACCTCCCCAAACCTCCGAGATGGATTTGAGATTATGGAACTGCTCCGCAAAAATCCTGACGTCTACGGTGTAGCTCCAGCTGTAGGTACACAGGTATTTTACGAATTTGGCACCTCTCGTTTCAATGGAAACATCATGGGCATTGATATAAAGGCGGAAGACAAACTGTACCAGCTAGGCAAAAAAATTGTAGCCGGAGACATGCAGAAAATCAACACTGTTTCCAATGGCATCATCATGGGTTCCGGACTGGCCAAAAATCTGAACATCCGCCTCGACGACCGGGTAGACATTACTACCTCAGACGGCCACAGCCTCACACTGACGGTTGTAGCCATTTTTAAAACAGGTCTGGCTGCCCGTGACAACTTCAACAGCTACGCATCTCTCCGCACCGTTCAGAAAATTCTGGGTCAAGGCAAGGGTTATATTACTGGCATTAAAGTAAACCTGAAAAACCTGCAACAAGCCAAACAGGTAGCAGCAGCCTACGAACAGCAGTTTCGCTACAAAGCCGAAGACTGGCAAACGGCCAACATGGGGGTCATTGCAGCCGGAAAAATGCGGGAAATGGTGGTCTATATCGTGGTTATTGCCATTCTGCTGGTGGCAGGATTCAGCATTTTTGGCATTCTGAACATGACTATCCAAGAACGGATGAAAGAAATAGCCGTACTCAAAGCCACTGGCTTCAGCAGTACAGATATACGGAATATCTTTCTGTACCAGTCTATCTTTGTAGGCGTAATCGGCGGACTGCTCGGCATGGGAATTGGCTTTCTGATGGCCCATGCAATGTCAAAAGTTCCTTTCAAACAGGAAGACTTTCTTAATGTAGATCATTATCCGGTGGTATTTTATTCGTCTTTCTACATCTTCGCCTTCCTCTTCGGTCTCCTTGCCTGTCTGATTTCCGGGTATTTCCCGTCCAGAAAAGCAGGCAAAATAGATCCGATTGCCATTATCAGAGGGTAAACCAAGTCCTGTGTATGGACTGACCCCAAAAACTCTCGTTTTTGTCTGCCAATAGGGTAAATTAACGTGAGTGATGAATAAAATCCCTGTAGAGATTTTATTCATCACTCACGTTAATTTACTACAATTTCATCGTCTTAGCCCATGCTTCATATTTTTGTTGCAGGGCTTTTACTTTGTCGGGATATTGACTGGCCAGGTTTTTGGATTCGGCACAATCTTCTTTAATGTTATACAATTCCCAGGGCTTTTGGTTAGGTCCTACCAGTTTCCAGTCACCTTCAATAACAGCCCGACGGCCTTCGTGTTCGAAATAAAGGGTTTTGTGGCCTTCCCGTTTTTTCCCCTGTAAGGTAGGGAGCAGGGTTTTACCATCCATAGATGTAATTTTATTTCCCTGATACACCGTTGGATATTTCGTTCCAGACAGTTCCAGACATGTAGGCATAATATCCATGACATGAGCTAGTTCGTCATTGAAACTACCAGATTTTAGCTTCAGGCCTTTCCAGCTCACAATCATAGGCGTACGAATGCCTCCGCCAAACGACTCAAACTTCCAAAAACGATATGGCGTATTGACGGCATTAGCCCAAGCTGACCCAATACCTGTATAAGAAACCTCCGAACCGATGGTTTCTGTGGGAGCGTTTTTGTACAGCAAAGGTCGGCCATCCCGTGTTGCAGACTGACGATCATAGCCAGGTTTGCCTGGAATTTCATACGAAGCCCCATTATCTGACATAAAGAAGATGATCGTATTGTCTAGTTGTTTGGTTTGTTCCAGGGTTTTGATTACCTGCCCAATGCCCTGATCCATGCGGTCTATCATAGCAGCATGTACAGCCAGTTTCATGGCGTTCATTTCTTTTTCCTGTGCAGATAACGTTTCCCACTTCAAGCCTTCCAAAGGACTCAGTATATATTTTTTAGGATCTACCAGCCCCATCTTCACCTGACGTTCGTAACGGCTTTTCTGCAACTCATTCCATCCATTCAGGTATTTGGTCTTGTACTTGGCAATATCTTCTGGCAACGCATGCAAAGGCCAGTGTGGAGCGGTATAGGCCAGATACATAAAAAACGGTTTGTCTGACTTCGAATAGCCCTGAATATACTCAACAGCCTTACTAGAAAACGCATCTGTGATGTAGTAGTCCTTAGGCACCTCTTTGACAGGTGTCAGCCCGTCTACCAGGGAAAACGGGTCAAAATAATCGGTCACACCCCAGATAATGCCATAATGCTTCTGAAACCCTCTGTTGACCGGATACGTTTGCAGATCGGCAAACGGACGATCTGGTTCAGCCTGATGGTTTATCCAAGCCATGTGGGCTTTTTCCTCAGTCAAGGGAACAGCTTCCGACAAATGCCATTTCCCCACCATACACGTCTGATAACCAGACTCTTTTAACACTTCTGCAATGGTTACACCATTACGGGTCATGCTGGCTCCATTGCGTGTCAAACCTACTTTGTGCTGGTACTGCCCAGTTAGCAGCGAAGCCCGTGTGGGGCAGCAGCGAGAACAGTTATAAAAATTCCGAAACCGAACTCCATTGCTAGCCAGTTTATCCAGATTAGGCGTTTCCACATCTCCTCCGTAACAACCCAGATCCGAATAGCCCAAGTCATCGGCCATAATCACGATAATATTGGGTTTTTTGGCAGCCTTTGGTGGCATTTGTGCCATTACAGAAAGGCTAAAACTGATACTACAAACAAAAAGCAATACTTTCTTCATACTTAACAAAACAGATACACAATGAATACATAACAACGTTTAATTAAATACAGCCTAATTTTCTTTTCTATGTTGGACATCCTTCCTTCCTAAACGATTAACTGCTGCTACAAATTTTCACCCATTTGCTTCAGATGCTGCTTTCAGTTACTTTTAGGTGTAAAAGCCTCCTACAAGCGTTCTACTCCCCATAGTCATTTTTGCCTCGTTGCCCGGCATACACCCGTCCGTTTCTGGCAGGCATACCCCTGTGTGCAAAGGTAAAAATCCTGTAACATAAAATACATAAAAATCTTTTTTACCCACACAACCATTCTATTCGTATACACCATTCGTTTCAGACCTTGCCTGTCTGATTCTTTTTTTATTGAGAACTATCTCCTGTAGGCAGTCTGTTCATACCTATTTTACTCTTTTGAAAAAGGAAGATTACACCTATTTACAGAAGACTTATACAGAAATGATGGATGAATGGCTAAAAACACCTGCGGATGGTAATCCATCTCAGCATCAAGAGATTGCGAAAAGCTTTATTGCTGACATTGCCTATACATTAGAAGTGTATGAAAAAAGCAAAGGTTATACTATTGATTTCCAATATTATAAAGATATGGCTTGGAGCGGATTGGAAGGAACAAGTCTTTTTAAGCAACTCTCAATTGCAGACCAAAATAGAATAAAAAATATGGGGCTGTGTTTCAAAATGTATGATGGAAAAAAGGCATCCTTTTTGTTTTCAAGCCTCTTTCCTGTCTTCCCGGAGGGATCTTCGCCCAAAGACAGCGGCCGTGATATTTGTGCGAAGATCCCTCCGGGAAGACAAAACAATAACTTACTCTAATTGACTGGAGATTTGATGGCAAAATAGTTGTCAAAAATGACAAAACAGAATGGCTTCTTATCTGGTCTGTGCCTGAAAAGTTCAGTCCTGCGGTTGGAGGCTTGTTTTTCCATCATACATTTTGAAACACAACCATATATTGAAGGAGCAAATACCTGTTTACGAGCTAGAAATAGACGTTGTGTGAGAAAAACCACCTATTTTTCTAAGAAAAAGAAAACCATATACGCCTGATGAATCAGATTATTTACAACCAAAATGACCGTCATACATTTTGAATCACAGCCAAAATTAAAATCTGGCCACCGCCTCTGCATTTTTAAGGACATTGTATCGGTTAATGACCATCAATCTTCCCCGTTGAGAAAAAACAGTCAGTTGTTGCTTTTTCATAAAAGCATTCAGGGCATCTCCGTATTCCTGCAATAGTTGAGGTAGAATCACTTTCTTGAAATTCTTGATAGGAATAAACTTGTTTTGTGTGTATACCAAGTAATCATAGGTATTATTAGAATCATACCATAACTGGTCTGTATGGGAAGCAGTTACAGATCTTGCCTGCTTCCAGGATTTAAACCGACGCAGCACCTTCATTTCACCGGCAACCACCACTTCAAAAAACATACGTGTCTTACGAGCATGATTGCGTGCATATAAATGACTTTCGTAGTGCCGTACGACATTGGTATGAGGATCAAAATACTGAAAAGCCAGTACCTGACGTGCCGAATATACTTTTATAGTAGTACCAGTCTGTACCTGAATCAAATCAGTAGAAGCATCAAACAGGATGTTAGTCTCCAATTGTTCGTTGTTAGGTAATATAAGTAATCCTGCATGCCATCCCTGGGCTTGAACTAACTGTATAGATGCGACAAAAAGCATTACCGCTGATAAAATTCTTCTCATAGCGTAACAAAAAGATAACAAAAACGTGGGTTAATTAAGACTTTATGGAACGAGCGGTGTAAGTCAGGAAATGGATGGTTGTATTGAGAAATTCGATGAAACAAAAATACCGTGCTTTGCCTGAAGTACATATTTCATTTGGAAGGGATTCTTACGCAGCAAGGAATTGTGTCAGAAATCCCCAAAGCCCTATGTAGTATTTTACAAAAGTCAGCCAGACTCTGATATCCTTAAAAACCTATAGCTGTTACCTCCATCGTCACCAACAATATCCCTCTGGCCTGAGATAGCCCAAAATGCCTACGATAGAAATCTACAGATGCATACAAACAGCCCTATGGCAGGCTGACAAGAAAGAATAGATTCTCCTGACGACCATAGCAAAAAGTCGTTCCATAACAGAGATACCTTACATGAAATGGATAAAAAAGGGAATTACAACCAATAGCTGAAAAAATATTTAGGGGCTTCTCAGAAGCTGTTTTAAAATGGAATTTGGGTGATTGCGAGAAACTACATAGGCCAAACCAAGCCTTGCCAATGAGCCAATAAAGAGTTTTTTATTGGCTCATTGACTCATTATTAAATAGCTTCTGAGATAAAGCTACACAAAGAAATTATTTTGGTACAACGGTATCAGGCTTGTCACGTCTGAACCATCCAAAAAATCCTTTTTTGACATTTTGTGTAGCCTTGCTGGCAAGTGTCAGGCCGGAATGCCACGTATTGACACCTGCCTTGCGGACAGTCCGCATAATGGCAGTCACTACCTGTCCGGAAGTCTGCAATACAATACTTCGCAGCATCCCCGAAGCTTCTGCAAATGCAGCCTTGCGAACAGCCGTGGGATTAAAAGGTGTCAGTGTTCCGCAATACCGCTTGGCAATGATGCCTACCCGTAACGTCAGAAATGCATTAATAGACCCTTCCAGCAATGAATCCAGAATAAGGCTACTCACCGATCCTAAAAAGGGCACTGACTGTAAGGCAGATCCTTGTAGAATCGTGCCCAAAACTGGTTCAATCTGTTCTGATACATCTAAGTCTTCCAGTTGGGAAGCCAGCAGTGTAGTAGTACCTACCTGTGTATACAATACCAACAGGTCACGAGGGGCTGGACGTTGGTAGTAAATATGGGCAATATTCCAGATCATACGTGTATGGGTAACGAGTACCATCAGGGCATCTAACTTTCCATTCTGCGAAATGGCTGTTGCCAAAAATACATTCCGGGCTGTCTGCTGAATCACTTCATTGGCTTGAACATCCAACACCTGTAAGGCCTTTTCTATGTCTGCAGACTGTGTCCAATCAAAGGTATGCCCGCTCAAACGCTTGTTTTGTGCCAATCGTTTGCCTAGCTTTTGTATATACACATCTATCTCAGACGCATCTGCCGGAGGTGCTAATGGTCGGGGCAAACGCCACAACAAAACCACAGGCACCATAAAAAGTACCAGAAACACTACACTAAGGCTAATGAGTACTACTTTACCGAAAACTGCATTCCAAGAGGAGGCATACATATACAGCTGCATCAGCTGATTAAACAGAATAACCAAAAATGCCACTAGAAAAAAGATACCTCCTATGGTTAGTATTTTACGTAGCGACTGCATGAGTATACATGAATAAGAAGAAAGTATGTAATTTTGGAAAATAAGGTACAAAGAATTTCAGAATACGCCGTAAAAGATCTCAACATTTTTGCTTTTTTTTCGTTTTTTCAGGCAATCTTTATTAGGCGTACACTCAACCACATTTGGTTTCTATGTAGACTTCTCTATTTGCTGTACCCAAACTAGCATCCTTGTACCCAGAAAAGTAATTTATGGAAACTAAAAATTTGTATTTCAACTACTTGTAAAAACAAATTCTATATACGTCTTTTACCCAACGAAACAAAATAGATACACATATCCTGGTTAATTATTCACATGTAACCCATTTTTTTCATGAAATCATACGCCAGAACTATCATTCTAAAAAATAATGCCGGACTGATTGCCGAGTACATGCATCACCACGACGAAATATGGCCTGAAGTGATACCAGCCTATCGTAAAATTGGTATTCTAAACAGACGTATCTGGATGATTGGCCGGCAACTCTTCATTGTCATAGATACCATAGACACTTTCGATCCGGAAAAAGACATGAAAAATCTGCACCCAAAGGCCAAAGAATGGGAAGCCATGCTGGAAACCTATCAGGAATCTATCGGAGATGAAGATTCTTGGTCACAAATGGAACTTATCTTCAGCATGAACGAAGAGTAGAAGCTAAAAAACTGGAGGATTGTAGGTTAAAGAATGGCAAAGCTATTGGAATCAGTTGATTACTCTTGCGACGTATTTTTAACCTATAACCTCATCACTTGAAACCTGACAACCCACTAGTGTTTACGCACCGACAGCCACGTCCGGATCAGGGCAAATGTGGTAATAGCTAAAAAGAAGATAATGATGTAATGCACGTAGTTGATAATCTGCGGAAATGAATGCCCAAGTGTATACCCTGCCAATGGTAAAGAAGTTCCCCAGATGATACCTCCAACAATATTATAGAAAGAAAACATAGGTACAGGCATCTGAATGGTTCCGACCACAATCGGAGAAAATGTACGCACCACTGGCATAAAACGAGCCAGAATCAAGGCTTTGCCTCCATGTTTAGCAAAAAAAGCCCGCGACTGATCCAAGTGACGTTTCTTGAAGAAAAAAGAATCTGGGCGTGTTTCCAGTCCTTTCCCCAATGCACGACCAAAATAGTAGCCCACATAACTACCTATCACAGCAGCCCCTACAATACACACAATCACCATTAAAATAGGAAAATCTAATTGGCGGCTACTACAAAACAGACCAGCTAAGAATAATAGATAGTCGCCCGGCAGGAAAAAAGCAAAAAAGAAAGCATTTTCAGCAAAAACGATAATCGTTACCAATACCAGGCCGCCATATTGAATGATTTCCTTGGAATCAAGTAGTAAGCGGAAAAAATCTAAAATTGAGTCCATCGTGTTGTATGAGTTTCCTGAATATCCTTACTCGACCGTTACAAAAGGTATACAGGCTCCCTGTTCAGTCTGCTGCGAAGTAAACGATTTTTATTCACAAAAGAGCAGTCCTCTCTTGCATGATACATTATTTTTATGCTATTTTTTGTAGACGGGTGATTGAGCTGTTCGTTCTAATCCAGTAGTCATATCTGTTGGCAAAGGCTTCGGAGAGCCATGCAAAAAATCATTCCCGTACAATCGGCGTTGTATCACATTGAAATTTGATACGCTCCAGTCAACAGAGCCGAGCATTCTTCGGCTAGCCGTCTACAAGCACAGGGCTTTATACTCCCGCACTGTAAGTTTTATAGCTTTTTTTGTACCATCTGTCTGTCAGGCTATACTTGGCAGTAGCAAGGCAGAAATGTAATTTCCTGTAAGCCGACCGTTTACAATTTATTGGCAAAAAGAATATAAGAAGAAAAGCAACCTAACCAAAATTTTGCACATTGTAAGATAATCTGTACTTTTAGATGATTTTACGGTTAAATGCAAAAGTATTGGCCACTAAATTCACGTAAATTATGAACATTACTCTTGTAAACTATCTCCTAATACTTCCAAAAAGATTTTTTACTGTATGTGCCAGCCTCTTACTCTACACAGCAGCGGTAGGTCAAACTTCTGTTACCATGTCTCTGACCCACCCAAAATATTCTTTTACTGATACTGTCCGGATGGTAGGCGTGCCCTCAGAAGAGTTATATAGCCGTGCCTGGCGGTGGTTTGAAGAACAATCCAAAACAGATCCGCATTTTTTGGAAGAAGCCAATACCCGCCAAAAGTATTTTGTGGGTACCTCAAGTTTTTATTTTCAAAGCAAAAACAAAGCTGGCAATGAATTTGTCAAGGGGAAAATATACTACCTAGTCAAAATTCGTATTCATGAGGGCTATTATGTATATGAGTTTACAGACTTTATCCATCAGGGAAGAATTACCTTCAATACCATTACTACAGCTCCCAAATACCCCTATCGTCCCTTGGCCGACAAGGAATGGCGCAATATGGTCTGGAATGAGCTCAAAGAAAGTCTGAAAGACAATATGTTTCCTATTATTGGAAGTCTACGGGCAAGCATGCAAAGACCTACTGAAAAATTTACGGAAATTGTAGCCCACCGCAACAGTGAGATTCCACTAGAAGATCTTCACAAGGCTGTGATTACACCTGCTCCCAAAACAGGAAAATACTCTACCTCCTCCAAACAAGTGAAAAAACTGGAAGGAGACTCCAACAAAAATCTGGGTAATAAATAAATGAATAACTAATTGTTTCAGAAACCAGTTACCACCCCATAGAAAAAAGAAGAAAACCCATTTGCTTCAGCAAAGGCTTTCTTCTTTTTTCCTCCTTGACATCTCTTCTCCATTTTTCCTACTGAAGGTAGTATTTCTATAAAAGTTCTTTGTATTTTTCTACGGTATAGAACCTGATTTATCTGGATACCAGATACAGATCACCAACCGCTTGTCCTTTTATATCGCCGCTTGTAAAAGTTATAAACCATCATTCAAAATACAATTCGTTACTTTTGGAGATAGACAAACTATTTTCATACCTAAGCAGTTGTACAAAGAGGTTTGTTTGCACCTAAAGTTCTTCTAAACAGGTATTTAAAACTTATTTAGATGCCGTCTATTTTGTTATTTATATTGTCATACCGTATGAAAGCCTGGGTTTCTATTGGAGTAGTAGTATTGATTATTGGAGGCATTATTTTTTATAACAAAGTTCTTTCCAAACCGCAGAAGCAACCAACCACTTCTGGCGGACAAGCACAGCCTATTTCTATTCAAGGATTTATAGCCAATACCCGCAACTTAACCAATCATGTGGTAGCTAGTGGCACACTCATGCCTGCCGAACAAATAGAACTGCATCCAGAAGTTTCAGGCCGTATTACCCAATTGAGCATCAATGAAGGAAACTCAGTAGCTAAAGGAACCCTGCTGGTCAAATTATACGATGCAGATCTTCAGGCACAGCTTCAAAAACTAAATGTGCAGCGAAACAACCAGGAAAAAATTGTTGAACGTACCAAACGTCTGCTGGATGCGGATAATGTAAGCCAGCAGGACTATGAAGGGGTAGTTACCCAATTAAACTCCCTTCAGGCAGATATTAGCTTAGTCAAGGCCCAGATTGCCAAAACAGAACTACGAGCTCCGTTTAGTGGGGTCATTGGGTTGCGAAATGTGAGTCCGGGAGCCTATGTCACACCGGCAACCATCATTGCCTCATTACAACAGGTCAATCCATTAAAAATAGATTTCTTTTTACCGGAAAAATATGCAGCCACTATAAAACCAAAGGCCCGCATTACCTTTGATGTAGATGGTTTTGAAGAAGATTTTTCAGGACAGGTATATGCCACCGAACCAGCTATTGATCAGAATACCCGAAGCCTGAAAGTACGAGCCTTGGTAGATAATTCGCAGACTCGCCTACATGCCGGGGCCTATGCCCATGTTAAGATGGATATGTCCGAGATAGAAGCTGTTATGGTTCCGACACAAGCCATTATTCCACAGGCACGAGGCAAGCAACTGATTGTAGCCAAAAACGGAAAAGCAACGTTCCTAAACATAGAAACAGGTTTACGGGATGAAAATACCATTCAGATTACCAAAGGCCTTTCTGCCGGAGATACAGTAGTAACCACAGGTGTGATTTTTGTTAAACCGAATCAAGACCTGAAATTTTCAAAAATAGAACATGAATAAAATGAATGAGTAAATGAGCAAGTGAGTAAATGAGTAAATAGTCCTCGTGGACCTCCACGAATCTCATCCACAGCTCTGTTACTGGGCAACACAGTTGCCTCATTTACTCATTCAGGCCGCTGTTCTAGTGTACCGCTGTTCCAGATTTGGAATCTGGAACGAATCTGCGGTGGATTTGCA
>JACCDR012469645.1_pt1 | contig 27355 bp, 30 predicted proteins | sample 7446431 | NCBI WGS metagenome assembly JACCDR01 (sample SAMN15323443, study PRJNA562643) | freshwater metagenome | isolation source: river surface water | place: USA:Blue River Watershed | collected 2017-08-17 | reverse complement strand
CACTGACGTATGAAAAGTAACGGCTTTGACACAGGGTGAAGGCCACTGACGTATGAAAAGTAACGGCTTTGACACAGGGTGAAGGCCACTGACGTATGAAAAGTAACGGCTTTGACACAGGGTGAAGGCCACTGTAATTGATTTATCATGATAAATCCATATTTGTTTTCATTTATGATAATACATCGATAATCGACATGACACACAGGAAACTGATTGTCGAAGGAAAAATCATGGAGATTGGATGCCTTACGGCGGATCTCATTCATTACTTCGACGATAATCGTAACGTATGGGTTACCGCAAGAATTGGACGGAACGGAGAAATTATCAATCGGGAGAAAATTGGGTGTGTACCATGGATGTGCTCGGACTGTTGGGGCAAACGTCGTATGACCGAATGTCCCTGCTGTGTGATGACGATGTGTTCACTTTGTTGGAAGGATTTGCATCGTCTTGGACAACGTAACGAAGAACCTGATCGCTGTCCAGAATGTAAGAACGAATTGTTTGTATGGAAAGATGGCTGTCGTGTACCTAAGAAAGACGTTTGATACACTCTTTTATGGAACTCGATCATTTGAACAAAAATTGAATAGATATACACACTAGTAAATAAAAAGATGACGGGAAGAGGAAGAGTAGGGTTGAAGAAAAAAAGCGTGTATGCAGACATGGTAAAAGACATGAATGCCGAAGAGAAAAAAGAGTATTACGACAAAATGTATAAAGAGCGTACTGCAAAGATGGATGAAAACAGTAAAAAGAAAAAAGCTTCAAGGACTCGGTCTAGTTCAACAAAGGAGAAAAAAACAAAACCTTCGAAGAAAGATAGTAACGGATGTTATTCTGTCAAAGCTCATACTCGATGCTCGTAAAAAACGTAGGAGGGGTACATAAAAGTAATATATGAGAATGGTCTAATGATCAATAATCTAATTTTTCGAAGAGGATGCAACAACAACTCGAAGACATATCATTTGGAAGGTGGAAGGAAGATGAGCGGAAGAGAATGGATTGATCTTACGAAGAGTGATTCGGAGACAGAGACAGAGACAGAGGTCGATGAGGAGATTATTGATCTGACGAACGATACGGACGAGTGTGAGGCCTGTCAGGAACCAAGTGCGATTGAGTGCTACATGTGTCGGGAGAAATGCTGCGCAGAGTGCTGGGATCGAATGTACCTGTTTCAAGTTCCGCTCCGCTGTCCGTTTTGTTACAGTGTGGTCCAGTTGTCAGATGCACTTGGCCCGACCGTACGCACATGTGCACCTTCTCATATGACTGTCTTTGAATTTTGTTGCAACGAAGAATAAAAAAATCATTTACTCAATATGTCGAACGTGTTGGACAAGGAAGAAGAGTGTAGAGACATCGTGTATATGAAGGGAGGTCACATGAGGAAAGAACAGACTCCTATTGAAGCATTCGTATGTGAGAACGACAATACAAGGTTCTACAAGTGTCAACATTGTTTCCATCATATGTGTGTCTACTGCTGGCATCGGGTATTTGTACAAGATCATGGATACCCATGTGGGTTTTGTCGAAAAATTGTATTTCCAGAAGAATAAAAAAACTATTGTTTTTGTCCATCAGTCATCGATTGTCTAGTTCTCTTTTTTCCTTTCTTTTTACCTTTACAAGAGTCTGCTCCTTTTGAAGACGAACAACCACAACCACATCCCTCCTTCGACTTCTTCTTTTTTGAAGGGCTTTCGTTAGTGTCGATAACTTTCCGTTTCTTGACCGTTTCTTGTTTCATTTCCGGACTTTCCGTGACGGCGGGTTCGGTAAATTCAATGCGAGGTGTACTAGGAGTGTTTGTTGCGAACTGTTGCACTCGCCGTACGGGTCGAGATGGAGTACGTGCAACAAGTACTGTCGGTTTTGACTGTATGGTCATGTTATCCCAAGTGACTCCAGTCAATAAAAAGTGTTGCATACGTGTTGCGTTCGGTTGCACATATAGTAGCTGTTTTTCGATCAGGATTCATCATTCTTCGAAACATGAGTCTCTCGACCGGATCGAACAGCGTTGTGTCTTTTGAGATGGAGGACGATGATAGGATGACTGTAGTGATTGATGACATGAGTATATTGACACGATCGGACAGTGTTGTGTCAGTTCAAAGGGATGACGATGGTACACCGACGTTAATGATTGAGTTGAGAACACAGGAGCAACCAGAGGATGAGGAACCGAATACGTCTATGTTTGAAGGGGAAGAAGATACAGTGATTTCTACATCTGATTCGAGTATCGACATGATAGATTTTTCGATCTCTCCTTCAAGACGACCAGGAGCTCAATTGTTTGCAGTGGAGTTGAACGAATCGGAGTTTGATTTACATTCGTTACGTAGACATGTAGTGAGCTATGACGAACGAGTGAGTACCGTGTTTGATCAGTTCTACAGCATGGATGCGGACACGATGTTTGCTCGAGAGCAGTTTATACCTGTACTCAACAATTTCGGAACACAATGGAACAGTGGTTATGTGGATTATTTCACGTTACATTACCCACGCGAAGTTCCTGAAAACGAAGGTTTTGCATGGTTGAGAGATCATTTCTTCCTTCGTCGATTTTTTCCATCTCATCATTCGAAAGCGAGAATTATCAACGTGACGGAAGATCTTTGTGTCGGGAGTCATGTGGATGAGAAAGCGTACTGGAACGGAACAGATACCCATCACCGTATGAGATGCAGCATTCATCCTGCTGTGTATACTCAAGTAGCGATGATGGAGTACGTTCGTACATTGAATGAGGAGAATCGAGGGAAATGGAAGTACTCATGGCAGCACGCGTGGACGATGCGTGCCGAGCTGTTGACGTATCGACGAGATATGATCATTCGTTGTGTATTGAGTGCACTGATGGATGACAATGGAAGTGATATTTACCATGAGTTTTGGATTTGGACGACACACGGATGTGTGAGTGTCTTTGTGACGAATGAGAGCATGTATCGACTCGTCATACGTGTCTTTTTTGAACCATGGGTTACGGAGGAGACTGAACTCTTGTGTGTGGTACAGGTGGAAGAAACGGACTTTCTTCGTGACGCGTACATTGCGTATCCAGCTGTGATTGAAGAGTTTTTGAAGGATCTTGTATGGCATGTACTTGGGTTGTCGATCATTCGCATGATGGTGTTGAAAGATCTGGATTTCAAGGAGGATCTGTGGGTGAATCGTTCATTGGTAAAAGCATTGGTACATACTCCCAACTGGGTTGGACCTGCATGGACTTGCATCTATAAACTGCTGGATTATCACTACGATTCTGGAGATCATCTATTGTTCGAAGTCAATGAAGTCAATGGGGAAGATAGCGATATTGGGGGAGAAATTGCGTCTTCGATTCGATATTGTTTTCCAACGATTGCCTCCACCGGGGTATGTTTTCACCTGGATTTCCGCTTTCTGGCCGGGTTTAGCACGATTCCGTTTGTGGACGTGTTAGAGATCTCTTCCTTTACCTTTACGGCGTTCATGACGACGGAAGCAGAACTGAAAGAGATGCGAGCAGATTGGAGTGTTCGTAAAAGCAGTATCCTTCATTCAGTAGGTCACATGCCAGGTTTTGTTCGTCGTCATGCGCGGATGTATGAAAACCGTATGCCGTATTACATCGTGTTTTGGATGGAAGGAAGAAGTGATCGAACTCAAGATACGGAGTTTCACACGCTTGCAGGCGTGACAGAAGGTCGGTTTGTGGAAGTGATGGTGATGAAGTATCCCAATCACGAAGATTATGTGTCGAAACGAGCTTGTTCTTCACTGTTCAACGATTATCGTTGTTTGGAAAGTGCATTGGCAATGCTGACATTTCGAATGAGACGTTTATTGACATGGAGAGCTGTGGAGTATTTGTTACGTGCAAATACCAATCCTATGAGAGTAATTTCGATTATGAAAGAGAGTCATCGATTGGAGAAGCTTGAAGCAGCTAGAGCTAAGATGAAAGCTCTGGAACGTCTACGTACTCAACGTACAAGCCTGCATATCCTTCATAACGATACTCTGACAGCTTAAACGTGATTGTTTGAATCGATTTATCCATTGGATGTAGGTTCTTGAGAGGACCTTTCAGCTTAAACTTTAGATTCACTGTCCCATCTGCTTTAAAATAAAATGGAGACGTATATACTTTGAGTGCTGGGTTTCGTTGGACTTTAACCTGCCATTGTGCCAAGGCAGACAGAAAGGCTGCACCAAAAATGGCTTCTGCTTTGGAGTACTCGAGCTCCACCTGAACGGTCTTGTAGGTATTGTTACGATACACGATAGGAACGTCATGGAGTGTATAGGTTCGTTCCAAAAAGTCGGAAGGATCTACTTCCATTCCGTAGACCCATTCGATGGGGAGACCTTCAGGGACAATAGGTTCAGAGGGAGTAATCGTAGAAGAAGCCATGTTTCGAATGTAGAAAGGAATGTTTAGTGTTGAAGAGGATTGGGATGAATGGCATAAGTTGTGAAAGTCTTCCTTCGTCGATGCGTACTCTCGGAGAAGGAACGACGCTGTACACTCGTTTGAATATTTGAATTCAAATGTGACTGTACACCCTCACGTGACCGTCCCCGTCGTACAATGACAGTCAGCTCCGTGTCATCATTTTTTGGCGGGTTCGGTACGCAACAAACAGGCCGATGTTTCCAGAGTGTTTTAATAAGTCCGAGTCCGAGTGTTGCAGTCGTTAAAATGATGGCGGCAAATTCGAACAAGAGATAGGCGACCATGGGTGGGGAGTGGTGACCAGTGTCAATTGTGCTAAAAAGTCAGAATGGTCAGGAGTAGACAAGGGTTTGCTCCTCAAGGAGGTCGACCTCGTCGATCTGCAGCCAATCAAGCCAATGCACGCATCTACCAAATCGGAGAAATTGAGAATCGTCGGAGACAATCGAGAAGAGGTAGAGGTCAAGTCAATCAGGGAGGGGTTCCTGCTCCTCCTGCTGGAGGTCCTCCAATCATGGGGCAGGTAGGTGGAGATGATATTGTGTATGATGACGGGTTTCTGGAAGACGATGGCGGAGAAGAAGATCTGCTTGGTTTGATCACGGAAGGGACGATCCGAAATGTACGGAATTTAGGAGCCATGAGTGTCACGTATCACGTCCTTCGTGATGATGTTCGAGGTCGTGAACGATCCGTGCGTCGCAATCAGCAGGAGAACTGGCTACAATTGACAGGTGTATTTGAAGATTTATTGGATCGAGCTTCCGGTGTATTACGACCTCAGGGTGAACGAATTACGACTGTGATGTATGGGTATCGAACGTATGGAGGGCGACCACAAAACAATCAAGATCGACAGGGAGCTCCGATTCGTATTATCTTCCGAAGTCTGAGTTTGACACCGATGGAACGCGCAGCGGATTTGGAGAAGATGTTGACCCAATTACAAGATGTGTTGAATTCCGCAGAGTCGATTACCTTAGAGTTCAATATTACGTTTACGAAATACCCAAACCGGAACCAAGTTCGAGAACGATTAGGACGACCTGCAGCGCTTCAGCTTGGAAAGAATACACCCCGCGGTATTACCAAAACGGGAGTACAACAATGGGTAAAGAAACATCGCTGTATTTTCATCGTTCCAGGACAAGACAACCGATGCTTCTGGTATACGTGCATTCTTCGACTTGCTCAATTATTTTGTGAAGAGCCGTACTGTGTGGGTCCGTTTACGTTACGGGAATCACGCTGGCGTGACCGTTGGAGATTTGTAGTGGATGCATCTCCTCAACTGTGGACACGGGTTCAACGCGTCCGAAGCAGAGAAGCAGGATTACGAGAATGTTTTGAACGATGGTTCTCCGTATCGTCCGAACATGAACAGTGGTTATTGGGGCACTCGTTGATGACCTCCGACGTGCTGAAACAAGTGGAAGAGTGGATGGAACTTCGATTTGTCTTGATTGATTACGGACAAGGTGGTGTCTCCATTCGCGCCCATGAACGTCCTGCTCGGTTCGTCTATTCTGTGTATGGAGCAGTGACCGTGAATGCACACGGAGTGTATGTACACTCGGACTTTATCAAAAAAATCGAACACTGTACTCCACTGGTAGGAAAAGGACGCTTTTGTGATGTGTGTACCCGATTCTACGAACGGAGTACACGATGCGCAGATGAAATGTGCGCAGAGAACGAAGGGTTTATATGTCGATTTTGTCACAGTTGTGATGAACAGTGTGGGTCTTGCGGAGAAGTGACATGTGAGCAGGAATGGCGATTTGGGATGCTTCGCGAACATGACCGACAACAATGCTTCGACTGTGCTGCGATCTTTCGAAGTGAAGCGTGTATGCAACGTCATTTCGAAGTCAAGTGCGTCACGTCTGCTGGACGGATGTGTATGGAGTGTGGAGGGGTTCGTGGAAAGCGTAATCACGTATGTCATTCGTTTCGATGTAAATCATGTCGAGCACAGGTCAAGTATGGAACAGATCACTCGTGTGCACTGGTACAGCCTTCGTTGAAAGCAGAGAGTGATGCATGGGTTGCCTACGACTTTGAATGTTACGTGAACGAAGAAGGGTTTCACATTCCATACTTGGTGACGGTGTGGACTCCTCATTCCTGGCCTCCTCAAGCAGTAGAGTGGTTTACACGTCAATGCGAACTTCATGAAGAGGTGTGTTCCTGGTGGACGGAAGCACTGGAGACACCATGCATGGTGTTCTGGAACACAGCAGGCGTACAGATCTTTTGGGAGTTTTTATTATCGATGACGATGAAAGGGTATACATGGTGGGCGCATAACGGAAGAGGATACGATCACGTCTTGCTAAAGTCTGGATTGGCTACCTGTGCAGGTCTACATTCCTCCGATATCGCAAGAGGTCAAAAGTTTCTTCAATGTTCATATGAGTCACTAGGGATTCAATTTCGAGATTCGTTAAGTTTTCTTCCCTGTTCCCTTCGTCAGCTAGGTGTTGATTTCGCAGTGGATGAAGTGCGAAAAGGGTATTTCCCACATAAAGTCATGAGTGCAGAGTACATGTCAGAGATGGAAGCAAACGGATGGGAAGGAGATCGCCCCTCCTTTGAGCTATTTGATATTCATGAAGATCATTGGTCGTATGCAGAGGCATCTACATGGTATGCTCGTCAACCTCCTCGATGGAATGTGAAAGAAGAAAGTATCGGATACTGTGTCTCCGATACCGTGCTGTTAGGTATTGTTCTTCAATCGTTTCAGAAGGAAACGATGACAATCACCAGCTCGATCACTCGTTCTCCTCACATTGAAGAACGTTTGGATCTGGATCCGCTACAGTACATGACACTCCCTTCAGCAGTGATGAGTTTCTTTCTCAGTCAAGTGCTTCCTATTGAAGAAGTCTACGTGATTGACCGTTACCCGATTGATGCATACAATCGACGTGGACGGTGGGAGGCGTACATGCGCAGCTTGATTCCGGAAGATCTGGTTCGAAGCAGTGACCCGATCAATGCGTTTTCGTGTGTGTTGCATGACTCGGAGCACACGTACGTCTGGAGTGACTGTTTACAGTGGGGGTGTCCTCATTGTTTCTGGGAAGGTGGAATCCACCCTCGTTCTCAAAAACCGTTTGCGGAGCTTCGTAAAGAGCGATACTTTGACATTGAGAAGCATTTAAGAAACGTGTCGCATACATGGGACTGTGAAGCACGAGAGTTCATCCAAGCACTTGGTCAAGAAGAAGACGTGTATCGGCTGGATCCACGGAGCGCCTACAAAGGAGGGAAATCGGAAGCGTATAAGTTTTTGTACAATGGAGCTATTTCAATGGTGGACTTTGTGTCTCAATACCCGACAGTGCTGTTGGGAGAAAGCTATGATCCATTGGACATGAACAGGACCATGCAATGGTATATCCCTACTGGTGTTCCTACCATTGTGTTTCCAGTTCCGGAAGAGTATGAATTAAAGGAGGACGTGGAAGGTGTCGCATGGTGTATGGTACTTCCTCCCCAAGACTTGTATGCTCCGTTTCTTTCCTATCGAACCCCTTCAAAGATATGTACGGGAAGTTACGAAGTCTTGTATGGACTTTGTAAAGCGTGTATGGAAACACGTAACTGTGAAGACTGTGAACACGTAGATGAGGAACGAGAGTTTCAAGGAACGTGGACACTCACGGAGCTTCGGTATGCTCAGAGTATTGGGTACCACATCCAGACATTCTATGAGGTGTGGGAGTACGCGGAGCGGAGCACGTCTCTGTTCCGTTCGTTCATCGCCCCGATCATGAAAGAAAAGATATGTTCCAAGACCTCAGGGATCCTCAGGGATGGAGCGTTCACGGAGAAAGGAGTTCAAGTCCGACAATACTTATCGGAAATTTTGGAATGTCCTGTCGACAGTATTACACCGGACTGGTTTCAAAACCATCCTGCTCGACGCACAGTGGCCAAACTGATGGCGAATGCGTTCACAGGGAAGTGGGGGCAGAAGGAAGAGCAACAATCCAGTCGTGTGTTTCGAGAAGATGAGCAGGAAGCCTTTTACAAGATGTTGATGAGCGGAATGGTGGACGTGGACGCCATTGAGATCTTGGATGACGGATGTGTGAAAGTCGACTATACGGACCGTAACGGGAGCACCAACACGTACAAACGAAAGAACGATGTGGTGGTGGCGCACATTACCGCGTACGGACGGATTATGCTGAACCGGATTGAATGTGCTTTGGGAGAACGGTTATTGTATGTCGATACAGACAGTGCGTACCATTGTCAAAAAGAGGAGCAGCAGGAAGAGGAAGTGTATCAAACAGGTTTCCGTATCGGAGACCTGGAGCTAGAGATGCCTAACGGTCGATGCTGGAAATCGATTGGTCGTAAAAGTTATTGTTACGAGGCGGAGAATGGGGAATGTGTGGTGAAGATGAAAGGGGTCCATTTACAACCAGGGAACACCTTGACGTCGGGAGACTTCCTTCGAGCTCTGCATCCTGGAGAGGAGCTGCAGGTTCCTCAAACCAACTTTAGAACGGAGCGAGCACAAGGAGAAGTAGCTCCTCGTAAACGGACGTATCAGATGATGAAGACAGTGAAGTTTCATCACATTGCGCTGAAACGAAAAATCACGTGGCCGGAAGCGTACAACTTTGATGATGTACAGGAACTGACCACATATCCATTTGGATACAATGCTTAATAAAAAAATAAAAAAATATATTGGTTCACAAAAATAAAAAAGGACTCAGAATGCCTTCTTCTAGAACTATGACGAAAGGTTAAAGTAGGTGCGTTCAAGCTCAGCAAGAGAAGGAGTATTACCTTCGACCGTTTCCTCGTCGTCGTCGTTGTTTCCTTCGGCTTCGTCTTCCTGAAAATGATCAAAGTGTCGTGAAAGTGAGGTGGGAAGGGACGGGGACGGGGGTGATTCGGGAGGAGTGAATCCAGGTGGAAATAGTTCCGAGTACGGGAGGAGGAGGGTATGCTTGACGTGTACTTCATGACAGTTGTTAAGTGCCGGAATGTAGACGGGTACGACAGAGTATTCAATTCCGCCTGCTGGATGGGCCTTGAGGTACGAGTACACGTTGGTGACATCTTCTCCGATAAGATACGTGACCAAGGATTGTCGTTTACAGAAATAGTAGATAGCACCTTCGACATCAGGGAATACCATGAAGTGTTTGGTTTGCGACATTAAGATCTCGTTCTTTTCGTACACCTGAGAATAAGCTGGGAGCAAATCGCGTAGATCGTCGTATATAGACTGGGTCGACACGGAAGGAGTCATAGGGAAATAATTTCTGAGCACTTCGATCGGTTTGCTTGTAGTCGACGTCTATTGCTAAATGATCTATTGCGGGCGTAACTTTTCGAAGTTCCGATCGAGGGACGACAACAGGAAGTTTCGATTCCCGTTGTTGAGCGACGTGGGAGTGGGGCAGCACAGGTGTGGGCGCGTACATGATGAAATTTGAATTTTCAAAACAGAGTCTTTAGTGAAATGATTAAGTGATCGCAGAATAAATGGGTTTGTCGTTTAGATAGTTATCGATACTGTGAGGATTGTCCGGAAGTATAGGCGTGTGACGTTCCGCATCTGGGTACGCAAATGCTCCGGAGACGGAGATCCAGTCTGTCTCCGTGACGAAGATACGTTGTTGATTGGGAAATCTCATAGGTCCATCGTTAAATGCATCGACTGCAGCGAATGGAGAAACACCTGGATTGAAGGAATAACTTTCATGTCCGAATTGGTGTCCGAGATGTAACGCTAGTGCTCCGCCAAGACTGTACCCTGCGTGCACGATCCGAGACGACTCGTATTGCTCTTGAACACGCCGCGTTACATCTTCCGCCATTTTGTAACGTAACGACATCTGTACTTTATTCCCCACGATGGCAGCGTCCGTCGCTAAATCCTCGACTGGTCGACGCTGAAGATCTGTACCGCTATGTACGATGTACACGGTATTGGTCTTGTCGTCTCGGACCACCATCGTGTTTGGACGACTGAGATTTGTGTCGAGCTGAAGTCCAACCGTCGAATCTCGAGTTTGTAGCGATTGTTGCCACTGAAAAGAATCTTCGTAAATAATTTTATTCAGTCGCGCTGCTCGAGACTTTTCAAATTCATCATAGTTCTTCTTCGGAGGTTGTGCACGTCCTCTCATCCAATCCCGTAACCATTCCAGTCGGTTATAATACGTCAACGGTGTCTTGGAGAACATAACAGACACAGAAAAAAAAGAATTAACCTCTGACCAGGGTAGCGTCCTTTTGTATTGTGGCTACACGATCTGCAAATCCGTAAATGTGAATGAGACGAGGTCGAGCCCTACAATGAGGATCCAACGTCAAATTCAGGGTGATGGATCCTGCAGCAGTCGTATCAATACCAGATGCAAAGTCTCCATCGGTCTTTTGAGTAGTAAATGCGAGCACGAAAGAAGACGTGTCACGGTACACATCAAAGTTAGTACGATGATTAGCTGTTGGAAGCGTTCCAGTGATACCATCGTAGTCCCCATAGTCTCTAAAATTTTCTCCAAATCGATACAAGGATTGAGGAGCAAAGTTCGGAGTGATCATGACATTTCCTGTAATGTTGAACAAACTTTCAAGTTCTTGAAAGTGTTCTTGAGAGATGCGCTTATTGTTGTCCAGATTACGGTAAAATTGATATTTGTATCCAGGAAAACGTTGTCCTCCGATTGTGAGTTCGGCTTCTCTTAATCCTCGCATCTGATGTGCTGAAATAGAAGGATAATAATAGACTGTCGAATCAGAACCAGCGTACACAGAAAGAGGATCCGTGATCAACACCATGATCCCCTTCAACGAACGAACTGAAAAAGGAAGAGATATCTGAAGAGGAGCACGTAAACTCCCGTCTGGTACGTTGTACTGATGATACAAAATGGAGCTGTACGCGTACGGAATACCAGAAGGAGAGTTGAATGCATTGAGGTATTGAACCATCACTTCACTGGAAGGTTTGACATACTCGCACAAAGCCTCACAATTTTGAATCACATAATCCCATTTTGGAAGTTGTCGAAGAGCATCAATGACATCATCTGCGTCGGTAGGAGGTGCTACGGTCACACTCCAATCAGGAGGTAGACGACAAAATTCATACGTCACAATTCTACCTAAATTCGTTTCGTTTGTTTTGGATAGAGCCGCATTGTACAGAGTATCATCTGTGATGTCGGGAAGTAGTGTCTTATTCATAGATATTGGCATACATGGTACATTCACATCAGCATTCGGAGTATAAAACCATAGAGATTGATCTCCATTTTCAAAGGTAAATCGTATGACTCCAGAATCGGTTGGTGGTAATCCCAATTCACTAGCTTTTAATTTTGTTCCATCTTCTTTAGCAATCAGCCAAACACTAGGTCGATTTGCTTGAGATTGTTTCGCGACCAACTTCCGTACAAGATTGTTGACTCCCATGTTTCCTTGGATCTCATTAAAAATAGGTGCTTTGAAACAAATACGAGGATCTTGAAATTCAATACGGATGCGAAGAGCAGATCGAAATAGAAATAGAGGAAGCATTCGAATACGGTTAAGAAACATACTTTGCTGAAGTGTAAGCACAATTTCAATTTCATCGTTTGTTTGATTGTTGGTTGTGATGAACTCATCACGTGGTACAGCGGAAACAAGTCCAGTAGGACCTTGACGTCGCTGAATAAAACTATTGGAATACTCGTTGAGGGCTCCTGTCTTGTGGAGTGCGCTTTGACTGTACTTGTTGACGACACATGCGATGTGTCCATAGTTCAAAATAGTTTCAAACTCCGTTCCTTGAGTATTCATGATATGCACAGACGCAATCAATGACTGCACCGATTCATCCAGTTTAGGTGCCCACCCTACTTCGTATGGAGTATCCTGACTGGTAAAGAAAGAAGGTTTCATCGTGAAACAAAATCGAAGAGATTTCAAGTCTAAGAAACTTTCTGCATCCTGGATATCAAAGTCCACGTAAAACGGAAGTCTCGACTGACGGTTGTGTCCATAATCTGTAGGGTAATTACAAGGGATCTTCATCTTACGACGAGACACAATCGTTCCACTGGTGGTGGTGAGTGGCGCCACCGCAAAGGAAGGATTGGGAACAGATTCTACAACAGCTGCCATCGAATATGTTTTTTCTCTTTTTTACGTTTTCTACTGGAACTTAAACGAGCGGTGTATGAGAAACCGCTGGAAAAGGATAAATGAACTGGGATGGACTCTACCAAAATTTATGTGTGACCATGTGTTCAAATCGAGCAGCTTGTTTACCAATACCATGGGTGACATCCGAAATGTGTTGATTGATGCTCTCTCCTCCAATTTTGACATGTTGACCAATTTCGTACGCACCCAATCCGATCAGAGCGACCCCGGCAGCAACCGCAAGGACCGGAGCGGCAGCCGCCGCCAGAGCGATCCCGCCCGCCACTGCTTCAGCACCCACTGCACCAACAACAACATCGGCAGCCGCTGCGCCCACCGCTTCTGCAACTCCAGCAGCCGCATCGGCCGCCACATCTTCTGCTACATCGATCGCGAGATCTTCAGCACCTTCACCGAGTAACGGTTCCAATTCATCAGCTCCTCCTTCCAATTCTTCTACAGGCTCCGACGAGTTGACTCTCGAATACAATTGATCCATTCGTTTTCCAAACGCATCTCCTGCTCGTCCGACTTGAGAAGGCAATTTCGACATAACATAGTCTTGAAGCGTTTTCTTTCCCAAAATAAGTGCTGATCCGCTCAAGATGTCTTCCGCCCCCTCTCGCGCCTCATTCCAATCTACATCCAACCCTCTTGTTTTCTGACGTTTCGAGTCTGGTTGTTTATTGGGATCATTCGGTGTGGATGAATCAATCGAGGATTTTTGAGGGTTGTCGGGAAACCTTGACTGTTTTCTCTTTTCTGGAGGAGTAGCAGGAGGTCCTTGAGTAGGGCCTGGAGGTAGATGATGAACGATGGGGGCAGGGTATCCTGGTTTGGAGTAGCCAGATCGACCGATAGAGATTGACGGGTGATTATGGAACTGTGAAGAGGTGACTTGTTCTCCCAAAGCTTCCTCCGAAGATCCCACGTATTGTAGTTCTCCATTGGATAATGTGTTGACGTACCCGTTCGCACTTGGAGTGTTGTCCACAAAGGTCCCCTCTTTTCCAGAAACCACTACCGAGGTACTCATAGATCTGCCCGAGTGAGTTTAAAGTGAAACGAAAAGTTTAGATGTGGGGGTGTTTCAAAAGGTAATCCGTTTGGGATTGTGATACGGATACGTAACACTGTCAGATAATGAGCTTTCATCAACTGCCCTACTCCCATGTCATCGTTTTCCCATAACGTCCATGAGCCGAACAGCCCTACTGGTACACGCTGGAGTACGTTGGATAAACGACCGGAAGAATGATATGTGGTCATTGGAAAATTGATATGAACGTCCACATACGGAATAGTTAGCGTAGGCGGATACTTGGCAACACTAAGTTCCTGAACAGCGGAACCACTTGTAATACTCAATGTGAAAGGACCGACAATTCCTAACTGGTCGAGTAACGGAGTACGTTGAAATGTAATGGACTTTAAGGAGTTGGCTACCAAAGCTGTACTATCGTAATCAGCAATAATCACTACTTTTTGATTCGTAGTATCGAAATCAAATTTAAACCATCGAGTCCCGTCTGCTCCTGTAGTAGCGTAGTTTCCGTAAATATTGGTCAATCCTGCTTCTAAAGCCAGAATAATTTCGTTAATTGTGTAGTAGTCTTTCGGTAATTCTATCGGAAGCGCTGTATCCACTTCACCCCCTTGCGTGACGTACGAGGTTTCAAACGTATCGTTTACACCGTTGATAACGTTTGGGCTCAAGTTCGCGAATTGCATGCTCTTCAATGCAATGTTCCATTGACCTGACGTATCGTATACGTCATTGAGAATCACCTCAAAATCGTTGGGTGTTCCATTGATACGATCTACGGAGTCAATGTACAAATCCACCATGATGTGCACAGAAAGATTCAGTTAGCATATGTGGTTCTTGAGACCAAGATGACGACAGGAACTCCGATATGGAATGATGCGGTCTTAAGACCACCGGTCTCGAGAGACGGACAAGATGCATCCACAGTGTACTTGGACGATTCGAACCGAACACCTACATCCTATCGATCAGGATTCCAGATTGTATCGAGTGACTCCACGGATCCAAATCAACCCATTGCAATGATGACGGGAGATGTCCTAAGTTTGGCTAGTTCGTTACAGTCATGGATGACTGTGAATGGAACCAAAAGCGGAACACTGGTCAATCTGGATACCATCGGAGACTCTTCCCAGGGTGCAGCGCGCGGATTGTCTGCGGACGTGGAGAGTCCTCAACAGCTAGCTCTACGATTACAACGAGAACAAAAAGAACTTCAGCGTAAACAACAAGAAGAAGCAGATGCCAAAAAACGAGCAGATGAATTGAAAATCGAAGAAGAAACAAAAGCTCGTCAGCAAGAAGTAGAGAAAGAAGAGGCGCAACGAAAAGCACTAGAATTAGATCAGCAACGACTCGATGAAAAGATTCGTAACAATGAAAAAATTGCTGAGAATTTATATAATCGATCGATTGAAATTGTCAATACGATTGAAGACACCGAACGAAAAGGAGATGCAGGACTCTCACAGAAAGAGCTTGAATTCTCCCGTATGCAGCGAGAACAACATTTGAAAGCCGCGGAGTACTATAAACTACAACGAACGTATAGTTCAAGATTGACCAAACCTGAACCGGTCATTATTGACACTATTCTAGGAGAAATTTTACAAGCAAGTTCTATTCGAGCTCGACAATTACAGTTACAGTCTCGCGATGGTCAAGATGTAGAAGAAGAACTCGCGAGATTTGAAGGAGAACTGAATTTTATAGATTACGTGCTCACATTATCCGAACAAGTGCACGCAAATCGTTTAAAAGACGAGTTTCGAATTGTGGGACCTTTACATCAAGAAGTTCGTGCGTCCAGCAATGTGCTTCGACAACAACGAGAGTTTCTGCTGCGCAGACAACAGGATAGGAATAACAAAAACGTTCGAGAACAGCGTGCTGTTGCGATGAACGATGCTCCTGCACTGTTCTTGCAAACGGTAGCCTCCGATAGGGAAGCACTCAACACAGGTACACAAGAACAAAAAGAACAAGCTGCTGAATTTGCGTTGGGGTCTTTGCGAAACTTGTTGTTGTCAGAAGATGCTCCAAGAGATCGTATCCCTCCGTACGTATTGACAGAAGCACGTAAACTTTTGGAACCTTTGTTACAAGACACCGCTTTTAGAGGAACGTATATGGAAGATATTGATGACGTTGTAGATGCGTTGAACACATACGAAGCTAAAAATCAACAAGTAGAAACCAAAGAACAAGAAGATCGTAGAACTGAAAGTCTCCGTGCTCGGAATAGATTACCTGAAACACAAATCAAAGAATTCTACTCACTCTTCGAGAACGGAAACTGGTCTGATGAAGCGACCACACGTCTACAAACGCTTCGCGTTCATCAACCCATTACCAGCGCTATTGAATCCGCCCGAAAAATGTTCACCGAAAATGCTCGAAAGTTGTGGAAGCAAGAGTTCATGCGATACCGTAATCGATTTGTAATTACCGAACAAAATCTGGAGAGTGTGTGGAACAATTTAAAAACAACAGCTACATCCTATATCTTGAATGTGATGACGGACACGTCCAAGAATACGATTCAAGAAGTCGTACTCGAGCCTGTTGATGAAGCACTCAAGAGTTTCGACTATACACAGATCGATGGAGACGTGTTGTATGAAACCATTTTGTCTTGGATGCAAGCATCCCTTTCGTATTCTGTTGCATTCTGGTTTGCAAATCAACTTCAAAACAGTGAAGTCCTTCGAGGATTATTCAAAGAAATCGTAAGTCTGGAAGAGAAACAATATGAACGAATGACAAACACATCGGTTGACATTCAAAATCGATTACGATCGTTTACATTGACTCCGACAGAAAATGATGACGGAACTGACATTGTGATGGAGGAATTGAATCCGGAGGAAGAGGTGGACGAGAAATCACAAGAGAATGCAGAGGACACCGATGAGGTGGGTCGTGTACAACAGATGCTTAAAAATACAAAAGCAAGAATTTTAAAAACGCTTAAAGGTTTAAAAACAGAGGACAGGGATCGTTTAGATCAGCGATTTAATGTAGCCCTTCAACAAGCCATGCGAATCGATAAGAAAATCGATGATATGACGGGAAATCTTCAGAAAGCAAAAGAGGTTCAAGAGGGTTTAAAAGATCAATTAAAAGAAGGCTCTTCGACACAAAAAGAGTTAGGAAAACAGATACGTGAACTTGAAAAATCGATTACAAAGACAAAAGAACAATTAACTACTGCTGAAAAAATACAGGAAGACTTACGAAAAGAAATCGAACGAAAACAAGTGGAGGTAAAAGAAGCCACTGGAGAAGAAACCATTTTAAACTTGAGACAACAAATTGCAGCACTCGATCAGTCAAGAGCTGCAAATCTGCAATCTATACAGCTCGTCACTAATCAGCTGGAGTCCAGTAAAACCTCGTTGCAAGAGACCCAAGACAAATTGCTTACAGTTCAACAAGACGAAGAAAAGGTTCAAGAAGAATTACTCAAGGTTCGAGAAGAGAATGAACGAATTCGACAGCAAGCGCAGATACAACAGCAGAATCTGGAAGCGACTATACAGACTATTAAAAACACAGGAATAGCCATTGAAAACGAACGTAACACGATATCGAATCTGATTACCAGTTTTCAAGAAGAAGGTATCGTCAGAGGATTACCTGTCATCAATGTGGACCCTGAAAACAAAGAAGAATTTACGTGTCAAATATGTGGAGGAATCGACAAGGTCGGTGAGATGATTACATGTTCCCAAAAACATCGACTATGTATGTACTGTGTTGCTGTCGACACAATCTGTCCTCTTCCTGGCCATACGCTGGAGGACGCTATTACGACAGATCAACTGATTGAACGAATGCAGCAAGTGTATCAAAACGGGATACATCAATTTCGACCCTACGAAACGATTATTGTGGATCGAAACTCATTTCCTACAAAAAATCCTTCGTATCGATGGTCACCACAGGAATTATATAACGCACTTCCTAAAATCATCGAGAATGCTCAAACACAATATCGACTCCATCTTGAAGCCAACAACATCAAGGCACAAGAAGCATATGCGAAAGCACACCTCACCATGCGAGTTCGTGACTATATGAAATCAACCAAACTGGACGCGGATCAAGTGTACCAATCCATAGCTGAATTAGAAATTCCGGACGGAGGACGGAATGTACGATTTGATGCGTCGACATATGCACGTGAGTTTAATTTATTATGGAGTTCGTTCGCAGGACCATTACGTTTCGAACAGGGAGTCTCCTTGAATCATCAAGTGCAACGTGCGGATATCATTAATAAGTATATGAAAGAAATGCAGCGTGAAGCAGCAAAGATTCCTCAGACAGGTTTGGGAGGATTTCTACAAAACTTTAAACTCTTAGTAGAAGAATGTATTGTGCACATCGGATACAATACGTTCTCCTTCAATGACACAAATTGGGATGCGTTACAAGCTCGCATGCAACAACAACAACAACAACAACAACAACAGCAACAAAACATTCAACAAATAGGACAAGACATGGACGTCAGCGCATAAGATAGACTCATTTTGTAAAAGCAGTGTATCTTCATGGACAATCAAGACCCTCCTACTGAAGAACCAGAACAACAACAAGGATCTTTCATTATTCCTTTATATGAGTCCCTTCGACAACAATTACAAGAATGGGTTCATGCATATGAGATATTTCGTCATTCTACGCAGGAGCCTTTGTTGATGGTGCAAGGCATCGCAGGAGACTTGACTTCTTTTACGATCGAAGTCTTTCCAAACGTACTCATCATGATCCCTATGGTTTCTGAACATAAAGTGTTCGAGAGAGCACTGGAAGTGACCTATCAACACACAAAAACATGGATTCATCATTTTATTACAAACGAATTAATTCTGAAAGCAGGCGTCTTACCATATTCTGATGGAAGAGTCATACAGTTGGAATTGCACAAGCCTTTGTTCTTAACATCTTTGAATATCGCAACTCCAACAACCCTACGTTCTTTGGTCGATGTGGTTCGTAAATCCCTAATAGATCATCTTGTGTTATATACAGAGCTGGTGTTACAACACGTCGAGGATCAACAACTTCAATACATTCATGAACATTTTCAAAGTTCAGTACGTCGATTGCAGGAAGCACTGACAAAAGAAATTGAAGATGAAGACACAAACATGGACGGTACACCAGTATACTCTTATTTTCTTCCTTCTCTTTCGACTACGTACGATGTTTCGTACGAGCACTTGTTTGAAGACATATTTTCTCCACTTCCATTGGATGAAGCGTTGGTCACTGCACTGAACAACTATAAACAAGACGCGCTCACAGCATTTCTGAATCGTAGGTACTACGTGTGTCTAGATGTTTTGGATGAAGCGATCGTACATGTGGAAAGAACTCGATTGATTCGTCAACGCAATCAATACGAGAAGCAGAAAGATACATTACTTGTGAAACGTAAGCGAGAAGAACAAGCTTTGATTCTTGGGCATTTGACAAAAACAAAACAAGCAAAAGACGAAGCACACTACATGCATAAAGTAGAAGAATTCATTCATATTCTGAAAGGACAGCAAGAACAAACTGTTCCTCGACCTTTTGTTTAGAAGTAAACTTGTTATAGTTCTATTTGTTTCAGCCATTCTGCGGCCCATTCTTGCAATCCATCCATTGGTTCATAGTCTTTTTCTTCCAGTAACTCTTGATCGATTTCAATCGGACCATAGTTGGGAATGAGTTCAGGAAGGGCTGGAGCATTGGGGGCAATGACATCAGGAACCGATCGAGGACGTGGAGGGGCTCCAGTCAAACGTCGGGGAGCTTTCAATCGTTCTCTTTGTGTATGTTTTGATTGTGGAGTTCCCATCGTTAGTCCTTCTCGATTAGTGGGTACGCCTCGGGTAGAAGGTAAATCCAGTGTAGCTTCCAGCCCGCTAATTTCCAAACTTGTATTTTTCCCAGACAACATCAAATTGCTTTGTGCTCGTTGATCGATCAACGATCGGTTAGATTCTTGTAAACGTAATTCGTTACGAGCGCGAAGTACTTCCGCAATCGGAACAGATGTAGTATCTGATTGTCGAACCCGAAATCCAGGTCCTTCGAACGGGAGCACTCGTTTATCATCATACAAATATCGATCCAGCGCTGCATTTCCTTGTGCTTCTTCTGGACGATATTCTATGATATTCCATACACTTGTATCGGATGTGGTCATGGTGTAAATGTACTGCACTTAAGAAGAATGACTATTGGTGATGTCCATACTTTCCTCATATGTTGTGAGTGCAATATCTTTAAGTGATGGACGTGGTTGTTGAACAGACTTTCGCATAGCTTCCTGTTTTAGATACAATCCATAGTTGTCCGTACGTGAATTGGATTGGTGAAACGGATGTATTTTTGAAGGTTTCTCAGGAGGACGTTCATCAATTTTTGAAGGAAGAGACGAGTTGACCAACTGACTGTAGATCCCAAGACTTTCTTCATTAAATGTTCTTAGTTTACCGTTCATGTTGCTTTTCCAGCTGACACTAGGTGTGGCTACAGATGAAGGTAAAATATATTGAAACGAAGGAGGTTGCAACATAAAGGTTGCAGCACCCATTCCGTATCCAGTTCGACTCATCTTTTTAAACGATTCAGAAGCTGCGTTACCAGACATGGCTTCGTTATACTGTTCCACCGTCTCCTCATCCGCGAGTATTGAACGGTCTTCTGCGTCATAAAGCACACCTTGCTGAGCAGTAGTGGTATCTTCTGAAGATTCTCGGGTTTCGGTTCCTGGAGCTTGTCGTTGTCTCGCCAGCGGAATGGAACTGGCGGAGTACGCTCTATCATTATACTTTTGTTCCCCATCCATTTTCTTTCAGGTCTCACGTTAGTCTTTATGACAATCCTGGTGCGGGAGACGCGTACCTAGACTCTATGGTAGCTGGCTCTATCCCTTGAATCATCGCGGCCTCTTCTGGAGTAAAGAGAGGGTCGTCGAATTTGCTTCGGTAGATATCGTTAAACTCTTGCCGTTCATAATCCACAACGATAAATCCAAACGGTTGTGCCCATGCACGCCGTAAGGCTGTCGACCATACATCTTTTGTACTCGTTCGAGAAAACATTTCAAGAATCCATTGAAACTCCGATTGTTCGTGGGGTTCAAACAAAATCCATTGTTGGGTTTGGGTTCGTACACCACGTTCGATGGAAGACATCTTGTGAGCGACATACAGTACATGAATTCCGGAATGTCTTCCAGTATACCCCAAGTCCGCAAGCGGAGCCCACACCTCTCGAATGTTGGTAATGTCTTCTAACACCAGTAGTACGTCTGCTCGATTCCCTGCTTCATTCATCATGTCCTGTTGTTGTTTAATATGTTCGATCAATGCTTTCACATTTTGTTTACTGTACACCCATTTCAACTCTAAACCGTGTAAGGTTTTATCACTTCGATAGGTTGGGCTGTACAACACAATATTATCTTTTTTAAAATACCCTCCATACATTCCAGGTCGACGACTCAATAGATTTTGTAATACCACAGATTTCCCTCGATGTCGAGGACCAACAATCCCGACAAAGAAAGGAATTTCAGGTAAATGGGGATGAATTTTATTTTCTCGTTCTTTCTCCACTGCTTTCTCTTCAGAATTTTTTTTCACTACAGGAGGAATGATTTCGATTCGACCTGATGTGTTCATGACGGCTCGATTTTAAAAAGTGATGTACTTCGCTGTGTCCCCTTTGATAATACGGTTGGCGGCTCGAGCGTCTGGAGAGTCCTCAAACAACAAGGCGTTACGACTTTTAGACTTGGCACGAAGTTGTTGTTCAAACAACTGCTGATTGGTCAACCGTTCCTTTTGAACACGGTTCGCATACACCGGCCCGTTGTAATCCATCGAAAGAGATTCATTTGGTTGAGTCGTTGGTGGGTTCAGCGCGACTCGTTTAGATGGATTCGAAAACGAATCGATCTCTGGAGGAGTTTCCGCTTGACTAGGAATAATCTTCTCCTGTTCCTCTGGGAGTAAAGGCTTCGATGCAGGAAGGACACTACGTAGATCCGTCAACGTCTTCGTGAATTCCGCAAACTTAGCATCCATCTTTTGCTGAATCTCGATCAAATATTGAGGTTGCGTATCCGGCGCATTGGCAAGATCCGTACCGGCTTCTCGTAGACGTTTCTTTTCTAGTTTACTTAAACGTGCTTTCTCTAACGCTGCACGTTGCTTATCCGAAACCGTACGTTTGACTGTACTTGCTTGTGCATCGGATCGGGCTTCATAAGATGCTTCCGTCAGTGTAGGCACATCAGGTGTAGGAGTGACAATTTCAGGAGGACGTGGAATGTCTACATCTTGTAATGCCAATTCAGGTTGTAGACTCTCTTCTTTAGGTTTCTCCACCGGAGTCTTTCGACCTTTGATCTTCGGCAACTCACCTTCTGACATCCTTTCTGTAGATTGACTAAATGATCATTTCGACAATCTCTTGAGAGCATGGTGGTGGTCACGAAACCGTTGTTTACGGAAGATGAACAACCCGTCTCGGATGAACCTACTCCACTGACAGGTGTTGTGATTGTAAAAGAAACGACGGATGTTGAGCAACCACGGTCCACCCATAACCCTGTATTGTGGGGAACTACATATACAATCGTGAAACAAGAAAAAGTGACTCTGAATGACTCGCTCTCCACAAACCCCTTACGTTTTACAATTACCGAAGCAGGATTATATAGTGTGGTGTGGGAATATTCTTTACAGTGGGGGGATGAAGCTCCGATTTTCATACAGGCTTTCGTCAATATCAATAACGACATAGGAGGTGCAGAACGTTATGGGTTCATTGAGATCTGTCCAGCAACTGCATACAATGTGATCAAAGGATCTTCTTCCGCCATTTTGTTTCTTCAAATCGGTCAATTTGTTGAGTTCACCACATACATTGAGGGAACTGGGACGTATCAATTTGATTCTACGTTTCAAAACAGATGTAGATTTTCGTTACTTAAATTAGAATAACAACTCATTTCGACAAAACGAATACATACATGGTGGTGGTCACGAAACCTTTATTTACAGAAGACGAACCGGCTCCAGATCTCGATGTCGACTTCAACACCATCCATCTGTTAAAAGAAAACGGAACTGCCACAACTCCACAGCTTGGCTTTCCAAGTACAAACGATACAGGATTCACAACCGGATTGTATCGAGACACTAACGGGTTAAACATTACTCACAATGGAACCCGTACACAAGTATCGACATCCACAGGTACTGGGTTCTTAGGAAAGATTGGAGTCCCTGCCGGAGCAGCTTCTACTCCATCCATTTATTTCGGATCGGATCCCAATACTGGGCTATATGGAATCGCAACCAATCGGATTGGATTTGCGGCCAACACCACGCTTCAAATGGAAGTCAATAACAGCAATGTGTTGTCCTATCGTCCACTACAAGTTTCGTATAACGCTGGAACCACCCAACTACAGTTTGCAAGAGACGATGGGTCCTTTACTCAGAACTCTATGTTTGTCGATAGTTCCAGAAATTTGAATCTTGTAAACTCGAGTGGAAACAACAAAATTATTTTGAACACGACTGACAATGTTGAGTGTTTGGCAACGCTTCGAGTGAAGCAATTACAAAATGTAGCCTCTGGAACGATCACCACTCCAAAACAAGCTGCGTTATGGTTGGAAAGGGCGGGGGGTACAAATGCCTGGGCTTTCGCTGTACAAGGAGGAAATAATAATTTAGGGGTATGTTATTTTAATGGAACCACATGGATTGAACGAGGGTGGTTTAATACAAACACGACGGCTCAAGTCAATCAGACCATTCAGCATACTGTCTCCTCTAAAGACAATAATTTAAAAGAAGGGTATCTCGTTCGAAGTACAGGAAAGTACAATACATGGAATCCGGATTCTGGAAAAGCCATCAAGAACAAGAATGCGATTACTGTCGACGACGCACTTCCTATTGTTGAGCTCACTACAGTCGAGAAAGATCCGTCCGTCTTTGGTGTGGTGAGTCGATCAGAACGAAAAGGAATTCGTAAACGTGAATACACACAAGGGATCTTTACAGCGGTCTTCGATAGGGAAGAAGATGATGATCGTGTCGTGGTCAACAGTGGAGGAGAAGGAGGAATCTGGGTCTGTGACCTCAACGGAACTTTTTCCAACGGAGACTATATCACGTCTTCGTCCATCCCCGGTATTGGAACTCGGCAAGAAGACGATGTGTTACATTCCTATACCGTAGCCAAGATTACGTGTGATTGTGACTTTAACGATAAAGATTTCAAAGTCAAAACCGAAGACGAATACCCGAATACTAAATTTGCTTTTGTCGGGTGCATCTATACCTGCTAATCATTAAATCTAATCTTCACGTTCAAATCGTATCATGGCTTCTGTACTCGTTCTTTTCTTCCTTTTGTGGTTGGCGTACAACGCGGACGCACACGGGTTCATGGGAAGACCCCCACCACGTGATGTGGCTCAGAGTGCTCCCGGTATGTTGTGGCAATGGTACATGCCGATCCGAGATCCTACTGTTCCAGCCTTTCAATGCCGAGGATGGAAGAAAGGACCCAATACGGAAACCTTGACTGCTGGAGAACCGTTTGGATTCTGGTTCGGAGAACACGCACCTCATGTAGGTCCGTGTTACTTTTATATCGGAGATGATACCGTCAACAAGTGGTATAAGATCTTAGAATTCCAGGACTGTGGAAAATCCTTCGGAGGGAAACAAGGACAAGGACAAACCGAACGGCTTGTCAACGTCACCCTTCCTTCCTGGGTTCCTGCATGTGAAACCTGTGTACTTCGATGGGAATGGCATGCGCTTCATCAACGAGCAGAGAGTGGAGGATCCGTCGAATGGTATACACAATGTGCGGATGTCAAAGTCATCAATCCTCGCTCGTGTCAATTACAAGACGCGGTCGCCATTCCTGGTCATGTTCCTTCGGACCCGAATCAGTATTGGTATCCGTACAACACCGCTACTGGAATGAGACCGTTCAAACATACCCCTCCCCCCATCACCACGTTTACATGTTCTGGCTCTTCTCCTCCGACCACGTCACCCCCTTCGACACCTATACCTACTACAGGAACAACACCTCCAGTACCTACTTCTCCTTCCCCGACAAGTCCGGGAGGGAAACCCCCGTTGTTTTGTACATGTACCTGTTCGGAAACAAAACCCTAAACGGTCACGGACTTCTTCGCGATACATCATCCGCCGTTACAATCATTTAACGAAACAAGCCCGTCACGATCACGCTCAGCGAGCTCTCACCCTGGTCATTATGTCTAACGATCTATCTACTCAAACTCCTACTGTTGATCCACCTGTTGGTCTTGATCTATCTATTGTTGTGGAAGAGAATTCCTCTCCTTCTATTGTGGTCGAAAAGAAAAAACGAATCCCTCGTTCGGAAAGAGTCACCAAAAATGGAACTCCCTACAAGCCTCACGTCTACACCGAAAAACGAAGACAACAATTCATCGAGAAATGTCAAGCTGCCCGAATGCGATCTCTTAAACCCGTTGCTGCGGAATAAAGTGAATCACACCTGGAAAGAAGTGACTGGGAAAAAGGTATCGTTCCAACCTCCTTCGTACGCACCTTATAAAATCGAAACACGTGTTCGATACGTTCCATGTGGAGATTCCTATATTACAGTCGAAGAAGACTTTAAAGTAGAAAAGTTTAAATTTCATTGATCTCACTCAATTCAAAAACATCCATCATTAAAATGTCTTCGAAACTAGTGAATGGAAAACCCAAGGCGTGTAACGCTTCTACCGATGTTAGTCCTGCGTATTGATGATATAAGATTTCTTGAGCTCGTTGTCTTCGTCTTAATCTTCTCCTTCTTCGATAATATTCCGTTAGTAAATCTAGTGCTTCTTCGACACTAAGTTCAGCCTCTTCGACGCTTCGCAGCTGACGTCTAGATTCTTTTTCTTCCATTCCAGGTATCACGGTTCGACAATGAACACATCGATATTGATATACAGATACAGACTCCCGCAGTTTTCTGTTACAGGTCGTACAGACACCTGCTTGACAGGTACAGCACTGAATTAGATCTTTGGTCTCATAGCACACAATGCATTCAGACATCTACCCAATCAAAGACTGTGCGTGCGCGTTCTGAAACACCTCGCTTAGAATACGCCACCTCGACTTATGGAAGAACGGATAAATGATGACTCCAGGACAATCTCGCTCGGATCCTCGCTGACCTTCTCCAACAATACTGTATTGAATCGATACAATACGGCTGATGGCAGCAATGAACGCAGCTTGACGAAAAACAACACTTTGTATTTCTTTTAGTTCGTCGAGTTCTCTATCACTCATATTGTCTTAGTTAAATGAGCCCGCTCCACGCCCACGCTCCAGTGTACCCACAATCTCCCCACGGATCTCGTTGTGCCCATCTCCATTCCGCTTGAACAATCCTCAACTCCTCATGGATAAACTGAAGTAACAGTTCATGACATACTCGAATCCAACGATACGCAGTTTCCGTCTCCGTCTTCATTTCGATCACCAAATTCTCCAATGCTTCCGGTACAGGAAACCTATCCATACCGATAAATGACTCTCTGTCCAGCCCATTAACCTATTCCTATATATAAAATACCAATGACCCCCTCCCTCTGTGTTTTTTTTTAAATCTGTCAACTATTTTGTCAACTCCGATGGTCAACTCCGATGGTCAACTATTATGGTCAACTTTATAGTCAAGGCCGACGGTCAACTTTTATAGTCAAGTCCGACAGTCAACTTTTATGGTCAACTTTTTATTTTAAATATCGAGGGAGGGGGTCAAATATACCCTTAGGTGTTTCACATATATTAAAAAATTTGAAAAATAAAAAACATAGGGAGGGGGTCTATTAGACACTTTCCATATATTAAAAAAGTGAGAGAATTCCACACGATTGCATCAAACCTCCGTACTCCGATCGATCACATCATTCAACGAAGCATCAACATGACTGGAAGAGGAAGAACACAGACCATCCGCAGGGAGATTATCGACCTTACCAACAGTGACTCAGAAGAGGACAGCAAGATGGACTTGATGGATACTCCTGTTCCGGTACTACAGTTCTGGGAACCGTGCCGTCGTCGATGGGAGCGTGTACGAGGAGAGGTACCACAGTTCGATCTCACTGGGGAGGACATCATCATCCGTTACGTGCCTCCTCTGTGTGCAGTGTGTTTCGACAACGTGGAAACGGTTCCGTGTTACACATGTGACCATGGTACCTGTCGTCAGTGTTGGAACCACATGTTCGACAGAGCGGAACGTGAAGATACCCAACTCATGTGCCCTCACTGTCGATCTCACATTGAATTTCTCGAAATTGAAGGTACCATCGTAGGTACCCAATACCCGGTCGAGCTCTGTGAACGATGTAAGGAACCTGCCGACCGAGTCTGTTCCGGTTGCCGTACTCCGATCTGTATCGAATGTTCTTGCCCCGATGACTTGTGCACTCAAGATCAATAAACTCATTTCCATTTATAGAAACACTCTTCCATATATAGTCTCTGTAGGGTACCACAGTGGGGTACCACCAGTGGGGTACCACCCGTAGGGTATCCATACCGTGGTGGCCATCACCCTAT
>JACCDR010386082.1_pt1 | contig 27358 bp, 26 predicted proteins | sample 7446431 | NCBI WGS metagenome assembly JACCDR01 (sample SAMN15323443, study PRJNA562643) | freshwater metagenome | isolation source: river surface water | place: USA:Blue River Watershed | collected 2017-08-17 | reverse complement strand
TGCGTATAATCCGATAGGTGGTAATTTGAAATCAAACTCGAAAACTTCACCGACTTGCATCAATTTATTCCATTCACCAGAAAGATAAACTCTTCGATAAATGTGTTCCCCATCTGTGTGCGGACCACTTGAAACTTCCAGCCGCGAAAACAGTCTTGAAAACTCAGCTCTAAGGTTTGACCTAACTTGTTGGGTTTCAGCAAAATCAAGATTGCCAAACTTTAACTTCTGCCAGAAACGATAAGCTCGCGCATAAATCTGTTCGGTCGGTGATTGTATGGGTTGTTTGATAATCTTCTTTTTCAACTCTTCAACTTCTGATTGCAGCAAGTTGATTTTATCTCTAATCATCGTTGACCCCATACCATCAGCGATGAACTCAATAAGATTGTTGATTTGTTTCTGTTTCTCTTCAATCATTTTTTGATAATCAACTATTGGAACAGCGGAATGTTTGAACTCAATGGATGGCACCATTTGAAAGACAGTTTCAAGCAACTGTTCTTCCATGGGTTGATAGCCGAACTTTTTAGACGAGCATCGCGAACTGTCCGCAGAAAGTTGACAGCAAAAGTATTTGATGTCAGAAGTTTTTGATGAACCGGAGTAAAAACGAAACCGTGAACCGCATTCTTTACAGTATGAAATCGAACCCCATAAATTGCCAACTTCTTCATCCTTCGTTCTTCTCCCGGGACTACGGGTAGCTATCAACTCTTGCGCTCTATCAAATCGTTCTTTGGAAACTATGACAGGGTATTGATTTTCAACAGGAGCAACATTCTTAGCTTTGGACGGAATGTATAATCCGTAAACACCATGATGCGAAAGCGTTGAGGCAACATTTGCCGGGGACCATGCTTTTATTTTCCCGGATAATAATGGAACTCCCTGCGTGTTGAGTTCCCGAGCTATCAAGATTGTTCCCATTCCTTGTATACAGTAGTCGAAAATCTTTTGAACGAGTTCAACTTTCTCGGGGATGAGCAAGTATTCAGATTTATCTTCTGAAACTTTCAACCAAGCAGGACAATGACTGGTCAAAATCTTTTTCGTCTTTCTCTTTTGCGTCCATGCTGCGGCTATTCGAGCTGATTTAACCGCACTTTCCTCATGCGCACGAATAAATGAGGTAATCGAAATAATCAGGCCGATGCCTCTATCTTGTTGGATACGCGCCTGACTAAACTCTTGATTGTCGATAAGGGAAACGATTGTAATCCCTCTTTTGATAATTGAAAGGAACAGTTCAAGAGCTTCATCAACAGTTGCGCGTGAAACACGGTCAAGACTTTCGACCAACAGATAGCAATTGTTAGGGATGACGCCTTCATCAACAGCCCTTAAAAACAGACCTAATCCGCCCCCTTTACTAACATCAGAATTAAGCCCTTTAAAAGCAGACACGCCCAAATCTTCAAAACTTTGCTCAGATAGAGTTAAGTTGTGAAGCTGGGCGTATTTTTTGCTCATTTCAGTCTGTCGGCGAAGACTGTCTGAAAGTTCCTGCTTTTTTGATGAAAAGCGAATGTATGAAAAAGCCAGCATGTGAAGGCGTCCGGTTGGTAGGAGCCTTCATAATACCGTTTTAGTCAAGGCTTGTAAAATTGACTTTGAGATAGGGCCACTTTTTTACCACGAGATTTTTTCAGTTCTTCGCGCTCTTCTCGCACTTTTTGCAGAAATTCAGGGTAAGGAAGCGGATAGCCGATGCCACTCACCTTCGATTTATAAACCCGGACTCTCTTGATAAGTTTTGGAGGTTGAACTTCAAAGAAGTCATCTGGAACATCAATAATGGTTCCGTTTGGAGTTCTAACCTTCATTTGTTTTCAAGACCCGTGTTGGTAATGACCCGCAATCCAATGTTGGCAAGACTGACCACAGTAGTCAGAGTTCCCGGGGGAACTACACCGGTCAGAAGACCGGCACCATCGGTAATAATAGTAAGCGTATTAAACCAAAACACTTTTGATTTCAACAGACCTTTGATTTTTTGTAAGTTCATTTTTGCTCCAATTTCTCAACTCTACGTTCAATTTTATCTAATTCTGACTTCAATGCGAAGTTTTTTTGCTCATTCCTGATTTCCTTCAACATTGAACTCATTTGCTCAATTTGGATTTGAATGACAGAAATGGAACTCTGCGCAGAGAAAAATTGCGAAGCCGTCCAAGTTGTAGCCGCAATAACCAGCGCACCGATAATTTGATGCCAATTCAAGTTCATGTCATACTCCCCAGGAATACAATTTCAGTTGCTGAAACTGCGTGTCCGATAACGAAACCATTTTGAGGCATAGTTCTGTTGCCAGTTGTTCCACCCGAAACGCGCAGTGAAACACCAGCACCTTGGGTAATCACAATGTTGCCAGCAGTGTTGTTGTAAATGCGATAAACACCACCAGCCACAATGTTTGCGGTATTGATAGTGAAACCAGTAGTTGCGTTGAAGATGCCACCATTTACGATGTTGCCAGTTGTATTGATTGGCAGAGTGTGAACCAGCGGGACATTGAAAGTCGCAGCAGTTTCATCAACAGTTGCGCGAACTACAACACCAGCATCAGCAGCAGCCTTCGTTTTGATTTCAACCCGACCCTTTTCGGCGCCCGTGGTATTCGCAACAGATACGCCAGCAACTTCTGAGTGCAGAATTCGTTTGCCGGCCACATTGTTGCGAGCGAAACCAATCATTGAAGTGTTGCTGCCATCAGTGCCAAGACCAGTTGAAGGGCCGACCGAACCAGTCTTCATCGAATAAATCTGGTAATTGGTTGTTGGTGCGCTGTCCGCATTGTTGAGATACAAATCAGCACTTGTATGACCAACTACAAACTTGCCTTGTGTTTGTCCTTCTGTATAAGTAAATCGACCCGCTTCAAAATCTGAGCCGGTGGTATTGCTATCCCCGCCAACTCGGAATGAAATGGAACCAGTTCCCGCAGTTGCGTTCCGAAGAACTTGGAAGGGGGCAACATACCCGCTTTTAGCATCATTTCGCAGAATAAGCAGGGCCGAACCAAGAGAAGTCAAATACCAACTCAAATTGTTGATGTTCGCTGTTCCCGTAGTCGCATCCAAGTTGAACAGTGAATTGTTCCCGGTTGTGGACATGGTAAGCAATTCACCACCAGTTGAGTAAGTGTAAACTCTACCAGCACTGTCGATTGACATTCTACGAACGCCACCAGTCGAAAAATCAAGAGTGTTTGACCCTGAACGATAAAAACCTGTATCCGGGTCTCCGCTGAAACTATAAGTTGGAGCAGCAGCACTACCCGCAACTTGCGTAATCGGCAGAGTTGGAGAAATAGCAGTTTCTGAAATAGTCAGCGCAGTAGTAGCTGAACCGTTTGTTGCAGCATCACCGCCGACACGGAAAGTATGACTGGAAATACCAGAAGTTGCGTTTCGGTTGATTGAATAATAGTTTTGAGTAGTGGTCAGCGCGGCATTCTGAATAAAATGGTTGACCGTTCCAGCCGAAGACAGAGTTGAACCGAATACACCATTGTTCGGAGTTGCCAAGTTTGGAACGGTGAACTTTTGGGTAATACCACCAGTTGAAGCAGTCGTATAGCGATACTCAACACCAGTGTCAAGATTGAAATTGAAGCGTCCTGAACCCAGTTGCTCGAAGCTGATGTTTCCGTTTACACCAGATGAGCGGTTCAGTCGGAAATCGTAAGTTGTTTGCCCGGCTGAAGTCAGGAAATCAACTGTCGAACCACCGTCGCCAGTTCGACCGACACCAACTTTCATCGAACTCGTGCCAGTAGTGGCAGAAGTTTGAACGACAGGAGCAGAAACAGAAGTTGTGAATTGACCAACAGCACCATTTACGAAAGCAGTTGCGTTGATGTTTTCAGCATTTACATTTGTTGAATTGACCGCGACAGAACTAACAGTTTGGAAGTCAGCAGCGCCTGTAAATGTTGAAGTGCCAGAAACTGACAGTGTTGAAAGAGCAGAAGTTCCATCAACTTGAATTGTTGGAGTTTGGATGCTATCGAAAGTTGACGCACCAGCATCAACACCAGCAGCAAGAATGTTGCCACCAACAGTAAGAGCACCCAGAACCGTAGCATCGCCTCCAACACCAAGACCGGCAGCACCCAACAGTCCGCCAACAGTTGCATTGTTGTTGATGACAATGTTATTGCCGGCAGCATCTGTAAAACCTAAAAGTCCAGCATTTGTTTGACCAGTAATCGTCAAATCTCCGCCAACAGTAGCAGAGCCGAGAACATTCAAGCCAGACTTAAACCGAACATTTCCTTCAACTTGCAGATTGTCGCCAGTGTCAACAGTGGAACCGATGATAAGATTGCCGCCGACGATGCGCATACGCTCACCACCACTAACAGAAAAACCAAGAATGTTGGTTCCGGGGCGGTATAGACCAGTAGCAGTTTCGGAGTTGAAACCGAAAGATGGGTTTGATGCTGAACCATCCGCCAGTCGGAAAGGGCCAACCATTCCGCGTTCACCAGAAACGGGAAGACTTTCGGTAAGTGCTAATTCAATGTCTGATAGAGTTTGATTTGCCCAAGTTGAACTAATGACTTCATCTGGTTCGACCGCAGGCAAAGGTAAGGAGTAATTTCCAGAACCATCACGAGCCATAAAAATCCTTCAAAAAATGTATTTAGTGCCAAAAAGAAAAGGCGCCAAGTGGCGCCTTTTTCATTCATCTTCACCATCTGGTGAGATGATTGGAGTTCTTGCGTATTTCAAACTCTTTTTCAGAACTCGTTCGTAAGTGTCGAGTTTACGTTTTTGTTCTGGTGTAGGGTCATCAAGTCTTTTGCCTGCCCTGATTTTTGGTGAAACAAACGGAGCATTCGCAAGTGTTTCTAGGTTCATCGCGCTGGCTTTTACTGATTTCCCGGCATCTTTTGATTTACCGGTAATCGTCCAAGGTTCAGCACGACGTTCATAGTTGACATCTCGTTGTTCCTTGGCGGCTCTGGTGAGTGAAGTCAAGTCAACGACTTTCTTAGTTCCATCGGGTAGTTCTATTGCGCGACCACCAAGCAATTCATCCATACCTTTATACTTGTTGCCGGTAGCTTTATTCAAAATCTTAGCAGTTCGGCCAACCACTTCGGCACCACCAATGACCAAAGGTGATGCGAGCATGAAACCGCCAGTTCTTGCAAGATTTTGCATGTCTGAAATAGTCTTGTCATTGGCCGCCATACGCTCAACTTCACGATTATTGATTTTCAAGGCATCATGAACATCTTGATAAGGTGCTTTACCAGTGATAAATCTTTCAGAATACCGCTTCGATGATAGAGCTTTTTCCCAGTGATTGATTTTTCCCAGTTCATTGGCGTCATTTTTGGTTGAAACCATGACATCTTTCAGCACGGAATACTTCGCATACTTCTTGTTAATTGCCTCCAATGAGCTTTTCAACTTTGCCGGGTCGAAAGCAACACCATCAGGAATAGCGCGAACCTTGGCCCCATCATAAAAAGCATCATCGACAATTTTAGCAAGAGCAACTAATTGGTCGCGAGCAAAAGCATCAACGAAATCCGCATTCCCAGCATTGAAAGCTTTTGAGCGAACATTTTTGAGCAAATTATGAGCATCACGAAGAGGGACAACAGAAGTCCTAGGAACTTGCTGCGGAACCATCATTTCCACATACTCATTTTTAGGTGTCATCTTCTTTTCAGTCGCAGTTCTTGATTTTTGCAAGAACTTCAACGTCGGTTTCATCACTTTGTTCCCTTCCGCATCCCTAACAGGAACTTGGAAAGGTTGCATGACTACATTGCCATTTTCATCACGAACTTGTTGTCTGGCCATCCCACCAGGACGCTGAACATTTTCATACTTCGGAACTTGGTTGACGTAATCGACAATTGGTTTTCCACGGAATGTTGCAATTGGAACATTGTTTTCATCAACGACATCAAAATCAGGACCACGCTGGACCTTTCCATCTAAGTCTCGCTTGTAAACATTTCTCGGCGAAGTTTCAACATTTCCATCCGGACCAATTTTCTGTTGTCGGACAACTCGCGGTGGAGTAGCTTGATACGCAGTCTTAGGACGGAAATCAAGTTCTGTTTCAGGAACATCAACCATCTTCCCTTGAAGATAATCTTCACGAATTGGAAATCCATTTTCATCCCGTAGAACTTTTCTACCCGCTTCCATTATCGGAGAACCATCCGGCCCGAGTTCTTGACGACGAACCATTTTCTTAACATTGACTGTCTCATACAGAAGTTGGTCAATGTCAGCCAAAATGTCAGCAGAAAAGTTCTTCCGGAAATTAGGGTCCATCAACTGTTGGCGAGCAGTTTCAGGCATTACGAAATCATTACCATCAAGTAAGTTATCAAATTCGTCTGACAAGTTTTTACCAACTTGGGAAATCCACTTTTCGTTGATTTTGCCTTGTTCTGAAACTGGAACACCGAAGTCCATAGCGAAGCGTTCTGAAAGAGCCCGAGCACGAACATCGTCATCCAAAGGAACATCACGCTTGGCAAAAACTTGCCCAACTTTCTCCGACATGCGAGGACCAAACTTTATTGCCCCTTCAACAGCGCCAGCACCAGCAACACTAAGAGCACCACCAAGCGCAGCATTTCCTAAACGACTTTCCTGCGATGTGATGGGATTGAGCGCACCAGTAGCAGCACCACCAGCACCAGCCAGCGCGAGCCTTCCGGCTACCGTAGCACCCAGGGACGTGCCACCAGTCAGCACCGCACCACCAACCGACGCCACTACATCAGGAACCATTCCGCCAACGACACCGCCAACAGTTCCTTGCAGAGCAATTCGATTAGGGTCCACTCTGCGAGCTTCTTCCTCTGCTAACAGTTGACGTTCGCGCGCAGGGTCAAAAGTGAGCATTTGCCGAGCACCAAGGGCATAACCTTCAAGTTGGTCGATAACACCATCGCCAACATCAGTTAGAACATTGGTTCCACGACGTTTCTGATAAGCATTCAGACCAGCTATCGAACCGGGGACAAGAACTTGAAGGATTTCTTGATTAGATTTTCCAATCGACTTTGCATACTCAATTTCTTCCTTAAAACCCGGAAGAGTAGACAGATACGCAACTCCATCAATTGGGTCGCCAGTTCTTGCAAGACGAACCGCAACTTCTTTTTCTGCTTGGGGTTTGAGACCTTCAATGTTTGAGTTGACATAGATTTTAGTCTTTTCAGCTTGTTCATCCTGTTGAATGGTTCGCATGATTGTTTCATCATCAAAACCATTCTGCCGAGCCATTCTGATTTTATCCCCATACTTTGCATTGAAAGGGGTGAAATCAAATTGAGGTTGTTGCGGTTGAGCTTGAACTTGAACTTGCGGGCTTTTACCACCAACCATACGATTATAGATGTTGATGATGCCTTTTCCGTGATTTGGGTCAGTTGCATAACCACCAGCACGAAGACCCTCAGTGAACTCTTCAATCGTTTTCGCATTATAAGCTGTCGGATACTTGCGTCTAAGCAGGTCAAACAGATGTGCGTCAGCCTCTTCCCGAGTATTGAAGTTGCGATAGTTATCATTAGACCCTTCACGACGGTCATAGGCACGAGTGCCACCACCTGAAAAGTCTTTGATGTTGTAGACATTATTCTGGCCAACAGTCTTTTTATTGCCCCAACCAGTTTCTTGAACACTTAACGCATTCGCGAAAAGCCGGAGCCTTTCTAATTCATCCATTTAAAAACTCCTTCACCATGCACGACCACCCGGGGAACGTGATGGAGTTCCGCCAGAAGACACGGGAGTATTTAAACCGGCCGCATTAGTTGCTTTTCTGATGGCCTCATCCGCAAAACGAGCAAGTTCAGCTTTAAGAGCAGCAGCATCAAGACGTTCGTAGTCGAAGTTGGCAACACTTTGGAGATGTGCTTCAAGTTCTCGTTTAGTATCAAGCACCTTGTTTGCTGAAACTCCCATGCCTTGGAAATCCGCAATGATTTGAGCGACAATTTGGTTTTTCGCAGCATCAATTCGGGAACGCGCGGCAGCCGTATCGGTTGACATGCCAAGAGTTTTATTCAGCAGTGCTGAACCACGGTTGAGCATACCGGCAGCAGCTTGTTCAACATCACCACTGGCAATGATTTGATTGATAGTTGCGGCAAGCCGTTGAGAAGTTTGAATGACTTTATCACGCGCAGCTTGTTCGACTTTACCTTCCGCCGCAACTTTATCGCCTTCGGCAGTTCGACCGCGAATGAGTTCGGTTGAGCCATCGTCATAATAAACTTGCAGACCTCCCGCAACAGGCTCGCGATGGACAGGTTTGCGACCAGTTTGACCACCAACACGGACCAACTGACCATTTCCTGCGTCAATGTAATCGCCTTCCTTGTAGACAGTTGGACGGGACGCATCAGCAACGAAACGATTGGTCTTAGTGTTGAACACCCTGTCTCCAACGGCCATGAAGTTCTTGCGGTCATCTTCTGGTGCAAGTTCGGCCATGTCCATTTGGTCAACCAACTTGCGTCCCTTTTCGCCAGAACGAATAAGCATTTGACGAGCTTGTTCTTTGCGGTTGTCCAGTGATTGACGCAGAACACGACCCTGCTTTTCCGCATACTCGCCCATAAATTGTTGATTAGCAGCTAAATCTTCATTTGCTTTTCGTTGGCGAGCTTGTTCTTCCATGCGTGCAAGTTGTTCGGAAACAGTGGGGACCGATTGACCAAAACCCGGACCACCTTGACCACCCCGACCGCCACCAACTTCGGCCGCTTGTTGAGCCGCAACAGTAGGAGGAACGACAGATTGAACAGCACCAGGAACAGCAGCAGGTTTTACTTGACGCTCAATTTGTTGAGGTGTCATTCCTGAACTACCAATTTCATCAATACCAACATTTTCACGAGCTTGATAACCAAAAGTTCCGGGAATTCTGGCCGGACCATTTTCACGATAAATCTTCATCGTGTCTTGAAGGTTTTTCTCATCAATTTGTTGATTTCGATAATCAATAAGTTCCTGAGCTGATGGACCACCTTGTTCCCCACGACCGGAACCAGTGGATTGACGCAGGACTTTTCCGCCAGCTTTTTGAACTTTGCCCTTCGGCGCTTTTGCCGGGGCAGGTTGTTCAACAGGTTGCGGTGCTTGTGGAACCGCAGGAGCATCTTCACCATAAGGCACCAGAGGGTCAGCGGCGAACGCACCAACATCCGCAACTTTTTGGGCTTGCCATTTTTCTTCATCAGTCGGCTTGTCCCGAACATCTTTCAGCGCCTTGATGCCTTCCTGATACAACTTGTCAGAAGCAGCATCAAGTGCTTCCTCTTCCTTCATGGAATTGGCGAGCAACTTCGCACCAGCTAAGTTCGTGGCAATAGTTGCGAGTGTCGAAAGTGGTGAAGTCATACCACCAGAAACTTGACCACCTTGCATAAGATTGAATTGACCACCAAAACGGAAGTCATTCAGTTGTTGACCAATAGCACGCTTTTGACCAATCTTTTTCTTTTGCTTGTTGTAATCAAAGTCATCCGGTAGTTGTTGTTGTTTTAAGAAATCAAACATTACATACCCCCAAAAGCGCCACCACCCAGCAGTTGAGCCAGTCGGCGCTGTTTTTCATTTCCAATAGCACTTTCAGCACCAGAGTTTTTCTGCGCAAGATAGCCCGCACCAAGGCCAGCTATTAAACCGTTGGCAATGTTCAAACCGCCAGAAGCAGCATCTGGCGAAGCATTTTGTCCAGCTTGTTGTGCTTGTCCTTGTAGCATCTGAGCTAACATCTTCTTCTTTTTCAAGTCGCCTTCTTGTGCTTCAAATGGCACCGGTCCCATGTCGGCAGGATTATCAAAAAACATAAAAAATCTCTTTCAAAAAATGTATTTAGCGGAAGACAAAAAAGCCCGGGATTGCCGGGCTTTTTATGTTTGTGAGTAAATCACTTCTTCTTTTTCTGGTTGACTTTACCGTAATCAACCGCAAGATAACCGGTCATTGGGTCTTTTACGGAAATGTCTCGGTTTTCCTGTGCCAGAACACCATGGGCTTTACCCTTCATACCAAGTGCTTCACCTTGCTTGTTCCATTCCCAAGTATAAGTTTTACGACCACTATCAGTTTCACCAGTTGGCTGAATGTTCTTTTTCAGATTTTTATCTGACATCATGAACATCATTCCTGCGGTCCCGGCCAAACTTGCCAGTGAAGAGTTGACAGCATTCGCCTGAGCAGCACCAGCTTGATAACGCGCATTCTGTTGAGCAATCATGTTTTGTTGAGCACCAGCATAATCAACACCACCAGTAGTTGCCTGTTGAGCATAGTTCTGGAACTGGTTAGGGCCAACTGGCGAAGTTCCATTCATCAATGCCTGATACTCATTTAGAGCCCGATAGCGATTATCAGTAGCCTGCGCAGACATTGCTGAATACCTTGTCAGAGCATCTTGCATTGCTTGGGTTCGCAGGTTGTTATTGCTATCACGGATACCCATGTTCATCTGAGCTGCTGACAACTGATTTTGATAATCTTGTTGATTTATCGCCTCTTGTTGTAAGCGTGCCTGATTGGTGAAGTTCAGGTTATTCGCCTTCCAAGCTTGTTGTTGCATAGCATTGGAATTATCCATTTGTTGCAACTGTGCGTTGGTAGTTGCCTGTTGAACACCAGCATTGAACCGGTCAACATTCTGATTGAACTGCGCATCCTTGGCAGCATTTCCAGCTTGGAAAGATGTCAATGCTTGGTTGTAGCGTTGGTTCTGGTTCTGATTGTTCTGATTAACCAAATCAGCATTCATACCAAGACCAGCCAGATAGTTCTGATACGCTTGATTTTGGGTATTGAATTGTTGAAGTTGGGCTTCATTTCCGAACTTAGCACTTTCAACAGCTTGACCATAGCGTGCTTGTTGAGCGGCATTATTCTGATTAACCAAGTCGGCATTGGCAGCATTTCGAGCAATTTGATTTTGGAAAGCTTGGTTGTCCATACCAAATTGAGCTTGTTGCGCAGCATTATTCAACTGGAAATTATTGGTTGCCTGTGAATACCGTTGAGCTTGTGCTTGATTATTCTGAGCAGTGGCGGCAGCATTGGTATTAAATGCTGATTGGTCCATGCCGAACTGTTGGGCACGAGCATCATTGTTCGTGTTGAACTTGGTCAGAGCTTGGTTAAACGCAGTATTCCGCGCAGCATTCGTATCATTGATTACTGATTGGTTGAACTGCTTGGCATTCAGGTTGTTGGCGTATGCTTGGTTCTGTTGGCCAAATCGTTGAGCCTGAGCCGCATTAGCAAACTGCGCACGTTGGGCATCATTCTCAAATTGAGCTTGATTAGCCGCATTGTTAGAGTTGAACAGAGCTTGGTTCTGTGAGAAAGCTTGATTATTAGCGGCAAGATTGGTATTGAACGCATCTTGTTGCTGACCAAATCGTTGAGCTTCCGCAGCATTTCGAGCTTGAACGCCTTGCAGTTGAGCACCATAGTTCCCACGAGCAATGTCAGCGCCGGTTAGAACTGATTGATTTGCCAGTTGATTAAGTTGCTTGGCTTGCGAGTTATAAACCGCACTCATCGCGCCCTTGGCAGCTTCGCTATCCACGCCGAGACCCTGCAGCGCCATGCGATTAGCTTCCATGTTTCGAGCACCGGCCATGTCATCACGCATAAAAGCCATCTGACTTTCATAAGCAGCTTTCGCATACTTGTCGGAAACACTTTCATCGAACTGCGGAACATCAGTTTGAACGCGACGACCACCATCATTAAACTGCTGTTGGCGCATGTTGACACCATTGGCTGACAGATTATCAGCTAAATTAGTATCAAGTTTGGCCTTTGAGTTAATCTGGTTCTGAATGTCTTGGCCCTTGTAAGCGAAGTTCCCCATTTGAGAAACGCCATCTTGGTTCAGGGCCTTCACACCGGCAAGATTATCATTCACATTGGTATCAAGTTTCTGGCCAGAAGCGAACTTGCCAACATTGCCGACAGTTCCAACACCAGAAAGATTATCATTTACATTCCCGTCAATCTTGGCATTTGATGAAAATGCTGAATTGGTTCCGGTGTAGTCTTTGATAGTCCCGACATTCTTCAAATTATCAGTCAGTGAAGTGTCCAGATTGGTCTTGCCATTGAAGGTATTAACCTTGGTGTTGACATTGTTGACTGTGCCGACATTCTTCAAATTGTCGCTAACATTGGTGTCCAGATTGGTGTTCTGTGAATTGAAGGCACCAACCTTTTTAGTGTCGGCAACATTCAGCCTGTCCAGGCCGCCAGCAAGGTCAGTTGATAACTTGGCATTACTGTCATACGCCTTGACGGTCTTGATGGTTGAGGTATCTTGCTTCGGCAGATTTTTCAGATAATCCTGAACCTGCGGCATGTTCGCAGTCTTGTTGAGACTGTTCCGAGCTTCATTCGCTTTATTCCGCGCGGCAGATGCCAAGTATTCGCCGGCCAGTTGTTGGTCCGCAGCAGTCTTGCGCAGAGTTGCGTTAGGGGTTTCAGTCTGCGTCCAAGTTTTAGAGATAAACTCATTTTTAGTCGGAGCATTACCACGGGTCTTAGGGTCGGCCTTTTCCCAGTCGGCAATAGCACGAGCATGTGCGCCTTGGTCATAACTGTCTTCGCTTGTCCAACGAACAGAACCGTTTTGATTGTTTTGATTGACCCGATTTGAAGCCGTAGCAATGTTTGCAAAGTTGAGATTGCTTAGGGCCGTGGCCTGAGCTGCCCCAGTTGTATCAACTGCGGCCGGGGCTTTTGGACTTGACGCCATAAATTATTCCTTCAAAAAATGTATTTATGAGAACTTAGATTTCAGCATCCAATCGGTTCTGGTCATAGTCCATAGAACTCCATCTTCGTCCCCGAATAGATGCGGACATGTTCCGGATTGTTGATGACCGAGCTTCCTATGGATGCGGTTCATTCCGTGGTTCTCTTTGGAAGTCCACATCAGCAGAACTTGTTTCCCTTGTGTTTCAAAAATGAATTGATAGACGGTTTTGATGAACGCGGGAGAGACAAATCCGTTGACAGCCATTGTTGCTTCTACTGAATTATTTTCAAAATGATTGAAGATTACAGCAGCATGGACATCACCATCTTTACAGTTGACCAGGACGGCGGTATCACTCGGGATGAAGTTTCCGCCATAAGGTGCGATGTTGCTGGCGATTTCGGCGGCTTGTCCATCATAAAATACGAAAGTTTCATAACTCATGACAAGATACCCCCAGCTTGAAAAACGATGTCGGTAGAAGTCCAGACTGTCTCAGTAATGACTTGTAGGACTAAGATGACTGAAACATAAGTTCCCGAAGCATTAGCACCTTGCCAACGAGAAATAGAAACCGCATTGCTACCCCAAACATCCGCATCCCATCGGCTGGTGTCCCATAGTGAAGTTGTCCCTGCGGAAATTGATGGAATTGAGTTAGGTGGAGATACATCAAAATCAGTCTTGACTGACATTTGAAGACTGTTTTTCGTCGTGGTGGAAATCAAATTGACGCGAACCAATGACACATGCTTGTTGCTACCGGGTTGGCCCAGGGTAGAGAACGCCTGCTGAATAATTGCCGAATAGCTCTTTCCACCTGAGCCAGTTCTATCAGCACCATCACGGTAGCCAGTAAATGCTTCCCAGACTGTGCCACCACCAGCAAAATAAATCACGCCATTGAGTGATGACCAACACACCGCAGGAAGCCCAGTGAATAAGCTCCAACCCAGTGTTTCAGTTTGAAGAGCAAATTGAACGGAACCCGCTAATGAAATCTGAGGAATGTTGATAAGCAGTAGATTTTCATTTGGAACTGAAATGGCATCAAAACCATGTTTAGTTTTGAAAGTTCTCACCAGTTCACCAATTGTATTGCTGATGTTATTAGAAATTGGGCTCGTGGTAGTTGAGTTCTGCAAGTAGGAACTCAATGGAAAAACACCACGTTCGCAAAAGTATAGAACATCACCATCAAATGGGATAAATGCTTTCGGGGCAGGGGGCGCAAGTTGCCAAACGCCATCATTGGCGAAAGATGAAGCAACAGATGGGTCTGAACCACTGAAAATTACTAAATCGCCTTCTGTTGACACAATGGCCAACCTGTTCGCAAGACCTGAACCACCATCAGAAGACCAAGAAACGATTTCTTTGACTACACCACCACGAGGAAGCAGACCGGAAACATCAAAAGTAGTGAGAGCACCACCCAGGCTATTGATGGGACCATAGGCAATTCGTGTTGAATTACGAATGACGAACCATAGACGTTTCTGATGGACAATCGGATTTGTCAAATCAGCGAGAACACCAGAATAGTTCCATTCACCAATTGCTGATGGAGTTGCTGAAAATGTGAAATCAATCCAATTCGTTCCATTGAAAATTGTGGGAACTTGGAACTCATTCGCTGCAACCAGAAATTGGCCGCCCTGAGTTGACATCTGGACAGTGCGGAACTTTGAAGATGTGTATCCGGTTTTATCTGGAATGACTGGTGTTAGCTCACTGTCAATTGAATACGTCGCATCTTTGATACTGCCATTGTCAACGACGAACAGTCTGTCAGGAACAGTTCTCGCACCGACATAACTGAACATACTTTCGATTTCAGTAAACCCATCTTTGTGAAGAGAATAGCCCTTCCGAGCACTAACACCAATACTTGTTGGTATAGCATTAGTCATCTGAACCGCGTATTCAATTGGCATTGATGACAGTGGGGCGCGGGTATTCAGTCCACCTGTTGGAGATGGAATTGAAGTTGTTTGTGAAACTTGCCGAATGGGTTGTCTAATCATAGTTGAACGACCTTGTATGGAAGTTGACGTTTGGTGTCTTCACCGTCAAAACTAATAATCGGTGCGGGAACATCACGCTGTTTTGCAAGTTCAAGTTGAGTGTTGAACTCTTGTGTCGCAGCAGAAGTATCAAGCCCCTTCGCTTGTAGCAGTTTCATCTTGGTAAAAGCGACAACTAATCTGGAACTGAACATTGGGATGTCAGCATCTTGTGTAAATGTGTTCTTCCAGAAATCACCGGCATTTTCTTGAATAATGTTGTTGGTGATGTAGACAAATCGCAGTTGTCCGCCTGTTGTAGTTGACGGATAAATGTGCAGCCTATCCCCATACACTTGGAAAGTCAGGTAATTTGAAGTTGTCGCAGTGGTAGGATTGACGAGATTTTGGAAAGTCATGTCGGAAACTGACCCTGAAACATCTGAACCTGCCACCATTCCTGATGTGTAGGTAAATGTGCCGGGCAAAATGCGGTCCAAATCAGTTGGAAGTGTGTAGCTTTCCGCACCCGTCAATTCAATAGTGTGAACCTTTTTGAGACACTGCCAGTCATGTTCGCTCAGAAGTTCTTCACAAGCAGATGAAATCAAAAATCGAACTTGCTGAAACAGTAAGTCAGAACTCGTCATCAGGTTAGTTGGAACCTGAAATGAAAGCTCACCACAAACTTGTTTTGAAATGTCTAACAGTGTCTTGCGCATAATTATTCCTTAGAAGTGCGGGCAGTCTTCTTAGGTTCATCAAAAGAAGGGACTACCATTTGAGTGAGGCGGTCAAGTTGCTCTTTCATCTTGGCAATCTCCGCATCACGCCTTTCAATTTCTGATTGATGCTTCATGATGCTGGCTTGACCGGCCTGAGCATCGAGCCATGCCTTAGCCTTGTGTTTCAGGCTTGCCATGTTGACGCGAGCGATAAGGCCATCGGCAACTTCCGCGAGTTGTTCGACAGAATGAATGTTCAGGTTGGCGAGTGTGCGAACTTGTCCGGCTGAAATCTGTGGCCACATTTTTAGTGGAGTTCCTTCAACATCAATACGTTGGCCCTTCTCGAAAGCTTCCCATTCGCGGGGAAAACGGAACTTGTGGCGGTCAGTTGCGTAATCGTAAATTACCAAGTCCTTGTTGCCGGGAATGACGATGTGGACGAAAACAACATCTTTATAAGATACAATCCCAGTTGCTGCGGTCTTTGCGTCATCTTCAACAGCTTCTTGGACGAAACGGACAACACTCCGTTCATCACCAGGAAGACGACCGAATTGATTGCGAACTTGGGTATCATTGAACTTTGCCATGTGAAAAACTCCTAATCATGTTATAAAAAATGTATTTACGAGAAAAAAAGAAAACCCGCCAATTGGCGGGTTTTTGTTTTCTAACTTAGAAAATCTTAGCCTTGGATGACGGCATTCAGGGCCAGATTGTTGCAGGTCAGGTTGCCATACCACTTCATACGCTTGACAGTTGCGTCTTGGTCGGTAGGAGTGCCGTCGAACTGAGCAATACGGTCAGCACGGAAAGGACGCAGCTTAACAGTATCCAGGTTCAGGAAGTATGACACATCGGTTGGCATACCAGTTGCGCCGAAAGCATCATTTTCCAGGAAGACAGGAGTTCCGTGGAACATGATTGCCTTGAAGCCCATGTTGGTATACTTCTCGGAGCCAACAGTTTCAAAACGCTGTTGAGTTTGCATAGCAGTCATCAGCTTGAAATAGTGGTCCTTGCAACTGATGATGACATCAGGTTGTTCGCTTTCATTGCGGCCGATGCCCAGATACAGGTCCAGGAACTGGCCGTAAATGTTGGCAGCAGTCAGAGCGGTGCCGGATGAAGATTGGTGCCTCCACCATGCGTTATCTGCGCGTGAGATACCGCCATAAACGCCAGTGGTGGTTGAAATGGGCAGAACAGCGCCGATACCAGTCAGTGAGTTAGCAACTGAACCATCACCATACAGATGACTTGAAATCAGGTTGGTCAGACCGGCTTCGGCTGACTTGACGCGGGCTTCAACGAGGTCCAGCATCTTTGACTTGCCTGAGTTTTGAGCAGCTTCCAGACCGGAAATTGAAATGCTTGAAGCATACTGAGCAAAGCTGAACTCAGCCATGGTCAGGTTCTCGGCAACATTGGTGTTCAGAACGTCATAGCCGCTATAAGCTTGGGCGCCACCAGAAGCGTCGGCATACATGATGTTTTCGGTAATGGTGCGACCGCCATCAAAAGTTTTCACGCCACCTTGTTCGCGCAGAACATGCAGCAGAGCGTTTGATTTGGTTAAAACGTCGGTGATTTGACCTGAACGATTTTCAATCGCAACAGTCAGAAGGGTATTAAAATCCAGAGCCATAAAATCCTCTTTAATTAAGTTTTGGGAAGCGAAGTATCAGAAACTTCGTTTATGATTTTCTCCGCTTCATCCTTAGAAGGACTTTGCGGGGTTTTATCAGAAGGTTGACTTTCAACCTTCTCGATTTCTTTCAATTTCCTATCATTGGGTTTTGGACGTTGAAGTCTCGACCCAAGGAATAATTTCAGCAAAATCATTATTCATTCTCATCGAAAGCGGCTTCCAGAGCTTCACGCAAACTAACTGGTCCCTTCTTCACCTTGACGGGTGCGGAAGATTGTTTCAGTCCGGTTTTTGCTGCTTGCACCGATTGTTGAGTTTTTTGTTGACGTTCTCGCAATGTCTTTTGGACACCATCATTCAATTTGATTGCCAGCTTGTAGGCTTCTTCCAAGTTATTAGCTTTTCCTGAATTCAGGAAAATTGCCATGTCGCTCTGAACTTCTTTGAAAAACTCATTTTTCGATGCGAAATCTCTGATTTCTGCTTCAAGTTCCGAAGTATTTACTGCCGGAGCAGGTTCGTTCCGGGGGGTGCTTTTTTGCTCAATCTTTTGTTCAAGAGCTTCAAGCTTTTGGAGCAACTTTTCTTCTGTTGAAGGTGCTGGACGTTGGGAGATTTCATACAGTGCGTTATCCAGTTGTTCGAGGTCTACCTTGAACATGTCGCAAAGATTAGCAATCATCCCCGCTTTATCTTCCGCTGAACCAGTTGCCAGCGTGCGAGAAACGCCCATCAATTCACTGATGTGTTGATAGGGGTTGATGTTGTATTCTTGGATAAAATCAAAGTGTGGTGAGAGTGCTTCCTTGAATTGATAGGAAATGTCTCGTTCCACTTCTAACGTGCCGATGTATTCGCGAACGTCGTCGGGAACTGGCGCAGGTTCATCAGTGGTGGCTGGTTCCTGAGGAACTTCTTCACCTTCTGGTTTTACCTCTTCATCGGAAACTTGTTCATCATCGTCAGTTGAGCCGGTTTCCAGTTCGTCATAAATCTTTTCCAGCGCACTGCGTAGGTCCGCACCACTGTCGGAACTATCATCATTTGGCGCTGGTTCTACATCAGTTGAAGTATCAACTGGAACATCATCAAATTCTTCCATTTTTAATCTCCTAATTCAGTCGCAATCTTTTCAATCTCTTGGCGACGTTGGGTATCAATTTCTTTATCTACCAGAACTTTTCGGTAATTCGCTTCACTTTCAACATCTGAGCCGGGAATAAGACCATTTTTTTCCATGTGTCGCTCAAACGAGGTATGACCTTCATGAACTGTTCCATCTGAGCACCGGATAATTCCTGAAATTGTTTGAGCTTGAACCATTGGCGTGTCTAACATTCTTTCGGTGGTAGTGCCGCACATTGGACAAACAGGCGTCAGGTTTCTATTTTCGATTTTAGAAAAGAAAGAAGAGCGTGAACCACAATTCGGGCATTTAACTGAGTAAGTTGGCATTTATTCTCTTCACCTAAAAACTTATTTAGGTGAAGAGAAAATTAACTTAAAAAATCGACGGAACTTGAATTACGCTCTGACGAACACCACCGTAATTTTGTAGGATGGTCAGTGTTTCCTGATTTGCTGGACCGTGAATGTGGACGCGAAGTTCTTGGTCAATAATCAGTGAAAATTGAAAAACGCAATCTTGACTGACATCTGAAATTGACATGGCATAAGCGAGTTCTTTCACGATTTCATTGATGCGTTCTTGGGTAAGACCGTCAATGATGGGGAATAGAACTTTGGTCTTAGTGATAAGATGAAGATAAATCTGTTGGAATGTCATAGTGCTTTCCTGTGTTTGAGTAGTAGCAACAGAAGAAGGAATTCTTCTTCCTCTTCTTTTAATCTTTTTAATCGGAACTCTTCGACGAATAGTCTGAATACGTCAATTCTGATTGTTGCGAAGTCGTTGACGAAATCATCCATCTTGAACTTTGTTTCATTCAAGATTGCGTCTTTGATTGCGTCAACTGCCTGTTGAGTTGGCATTCCAGAAGCTTTTTCAATAATTTCTTCTGGAATTGTGGTTTCTTCGACAACTTCTAAACGCTTTTGACGCGGTTTGCGCCGAAATGGTAGCCAGCCACCACCAGGAAGAGGCGAGTTCAGCTCTTCCTCTACCTTCTTGATGCTGGCGTTCAGCCCGATGACGTTGAAGCCTGCGGTGTTCATTCGATAATCATCAATCTTAGAAACTCATACTTGCCGCCGAATAATCGGGAATACAGGAAAGTGAAGGTATCCCCACCATCGTTGTATTTCACGACCCACATTTTCCCACCCAAGGCCGAAGCTGCGGTTCCGTGTGGGTATGGGCAATGAGCCAACAGTTTATTTTCGAGCGAAACCGGGTCAAATCTCCAATAACGACCAGTCATAGCGACCATGTGATAAATGTATCGTCCGTCAGATGTTGTATTAGAGTTTGTAGCTAATGGGTCGCCATCAAACATGTTGTCAAACTTGGTCCAACCGTTTGAGGCGATGTCATAAACGTCGAAGCCTGTGGTTGCTGGCGTTGAGCCAGCCGGACGCATTGAAAAGATAAATCGCCCGTTTTGGCCACCAGCAATACCGGCACCGAATGAAGGCGTATCCCATCCAGAGCGGATTAATTCACTTCCTCCTGACGTTGTGCCCATGGTCAGCCCCCTTGATGGTGATGGGGTCAGAGTTGTCCAGGTATTTGATGAAATAGAATACTTGTAGATGCTGGCCGAAGATGTTGAGCCGCCAACGACCATCAGCGCATCACTATCACCACGGATTTTGAATGTTGAAGTGCTGTCTGGTGTAGTTGTCCAGGCAGAAGCAACAGTAATCACGTTTGATGCTTGCGCGGTAATTCGGCGAATTTGACCGGCACCAGTTCCACCAGTGATAAAAATCTCTTGGTTGGTGAAGTTGTAGCTTGAAGCAGCGGCTGGCAGTGTTGCCGTGGTTGCAGCAGCGAGCGTAATAGTTCCTGAGAAATAATTGTCATCCGCACGATGAAGGGCAATCAAGTCAGCAATAGCGCCAGTTGGGAATGCTGGCGAAGTTCTGGAAACGATGGTCTTTGTGGCCAAATCAATGCAATACAAGTTTGCTCCTGATGTATGCCAAATCGAACCAGTAATCAGATGGAACTTGGTTGCGGAAGTGAATGCCGCGCCTGCTGTGGTGGTGAAAGTGAATACCGAGTTGGCACCAGTCGTATAGGACTTGATAACGAACTCTTGGCCGGCATTTGGACCTTCAATAATACGCACAGTTCTACCGACAATACTTTCCTTGATTGTCAGTGTGGTAGTGATTGAAGTTGTAGTTCCGGCAGTTGCTGACAGCAGAATTGAGCCGGCAGGAGCGGCGTATTCGTAGGCGCAATCTGTCGTTGCCGCACCGGCCGAAGATGAAAATGAGCCGGTCAGGTCAACAATTTGAGCGAAAGAGTTTTGTTCAGCATCAAATCTGTAAATTGCTGCGGTGCCGGCGCTCGGCCAGTGAAAAAAGAAATCGTTTTTGAAATAGGGACTTATAAAACCAAATGAGTTGTCCCCGTTGGAAAATGAATGCGCGTAGCTGTTTGTGCCCATCAATTCCCATGACGGAACATGTAAAATCGGGCGAAGTTTAGAAGTTGTTGCCATTTTTATCCTACAATAATTTGCTGATAATTAATTCTCGACCTGTCAAACAGTTCCAGTGCGTTTGAATACGTGGTTGAACCCACTTGAACACCAAGTTGAACATTCGTTGTCGCAAGTGCTGTGGTAGTGTCGATTTTTAATAATGCTTCCGACGCATCAATCACAGTTCGACCAGTTGCATCCAGTCGTGGAGTTGGTTTTCTCGATAATAGAATGAGGGTGTCAAGAATTGCTTCGAGCGTTTGAGTATTTACCGTTCCGCCACCACCCGTTCCATTTTGCAGTTCTACCAACTGATTTTGGAGAATAGTCAGGGCTTGGTCTAACTTGCCATTGGTGGTTTGAATTGACGTGTTGACCGTATCAACCGCAGTCTTCACTTCACCCACTGAGGCATTCACCGCATTTACAGACACATCAACAGTGCCAACTGAGGTGTTCACATCATTTACTGAAAGATTGAGTGTGTCGATACCATCAACAGTCAGTTGTTGACTTTCAATTGCGGTCTTGATGTCCAGCAGGTTGGCATTGACATCATTCAATTTCAGATTGGTTTGATTTCCGTAAGTGATGATTGAATTATTGACTTGCGTATCGGTTTGTCCGCCGATGTTGTTCAGGGCATCGAGTTGATTGCTGGCAATGCCTGACAACAGTGTCAATTGCTCAACTGTGTTGAATGCTCGGTTTTCGAGATACACCAGTTGGTCGCTGATGACATTCAGTGCTGCATTCTGAGTGTTGATAAAACTCGCAGTAAGACGAAGTTCGACGATTGACCCTATTGGGAACATGTCTTGTGTGAGACTTCCTTCCAGTGCCCGAGCACCAATAATCAGAGTGTCGCCGGTTCGACCGATAATTGATAAGATTTCACGGTAATCGGTAGCAATTCGGTCTTCTACTGTGATGTAAAAGTAATCACCTTCATTGGTAATTTCCGGAAAAAGGGCACCAGTGCCCGGAGAAACTTGCAGTTCTGTCGCAAGTCTGTCCAGTGGTGCCGCGAGCATCGTCAAGGCGTTGTTTGAAAATAATTGAGCCATTTAACTTCCTTTATTCTTGGTCAAATTGTTCTGGTTCAATTGTGCCGACCAGATTTCCGTTTTCATCCCGTGATACTTTTACAGTCGCAGGCTTGTTGATTTGAGATACAACATTATCCATGACTGACTTCATCATTTCAACAGTTTGAACCGGGGTGATGATTTCTTCATCCAACTTGGCTTGAAGTTCGTTAATCTTCTGTTCTGAACTATCTTGCTTGGTGAGTTCCATCATGAAATGGTCATCTTGCATCTTCAACTTCTGCGCATCAATCAGGGCCTGAGCTTCTGCTTGTTCCCGCATGATAGCCAGCTTCTCGGCGTCAATTTGTAGACGTTGAGCTTCTATTGCCAACTTCTGCTGTTCATTTTGAAGTTCAAGTTGTTTCAGTTGGAATGCGTGTTCCAGCTTCATTTGCTCAATTTGCATCTGTTGCTGCATCTTCATCCGGTCAGTCTCTTGGGACATCTGGTTCATCATGACTTGCGCCTTGATTTGTTCCATGGCAGGGTCAGGCTTCTCTTCCTGAGGATTGGCCATCTTTTCGGCTTGGCTTGCGGAATACTGTTGCATAGCAGTGTCTAACATGCCTTCAATTTCCCGTGCCCCACGAGTTCCAGATACAACCCAACGTAAGAGTTCCATAAAAATCGGAGCTAATTCAGGAACTTGTTGAGCACCTTGAATAGCTTGCGGGATGTATGAACTCAGTTGTTGGAGAACCATCGTCTTTTCCATCGTATCCCGCTCAAAATCAGCAGCTTTCAAACTGTCAGAACTGACTTCCAGAATAAACATACGGGTGAGTTCATCACTCAGAATTTGCAGGGCAGGGCCGATAAATTGCTGGTCAGCTTGTTGAATTTCCCCAATTCGTGAAAGCAGTTGTTCGGGTTGGTAGAACCTACAAATGAAATGACCAAAGCACTTGATGATGTAGGTCAGTGTTTCTGAAAGGTCTGTTGACTTAGAACCCAGTCGAACATTTGAGTATTGTGATTTGAGCCGGGTCGCCGCAGCACTTTCATACTGGTTTGAATTGACACCACGAATAATGTCAGAAATACCCGAAATCTGTTCAATTTGCTGCAACATTTCCGCGCGGGTTTGTTGAAGTTGAGCCAGAACCGTCGCCATTTCTTGAATTGGCAGAAAACTGAATGAACCAGCAAGTTGGCCCTTTTCGGTGAAACTTGACCAGTTGGACACCGGCACCATGACACTATCGCCAGCAGTTTCAAGCAGTTGCCGAACCTCAGGATGTTCAGCGTTATACACGCCAGCTAATCGGATTGATTTTGACAAACGAGCAATACGCAAATTGACTTCTTCCAGACTTCTATACTGGAACTCTAACAGTTGGAAATCTGATACAGGAATAAATTGGTCATTGCTGATGTTGGCAAACAGTGGATGGACCGGGAAGAACTCGGGCAAACCATACGGGTCATCAACTTCATCAAGAACATCTTCACAACATTTCACAATGTAAAAAATCTTGCGAGTGTCCTTGTCCCAGATTTCCCATACGCCAACTCTTCCTTCTGAGATTTCAGTGTTATCTTCATCTTCTGGATGGCCATCAAAATCAACATCACGAGCCTTTTCCTTGCCGAAACGCTCGATAAAATCATCTTCTGTCATCCAAACACGACGACCCCACCAGCAAACTTCTTCCCAATTTCGTGCTGGGCTCCAACGAACATCTTTCCAAGAGCAGAATTCAACACCAACTTGTTGATTTTTGATGACAACAGAACCTTCCGCCAGTTCATCAGTCTCTTGTGAACTGATAATTTCCGGTTCGGCAACATCAACATTGTATTTGGCATACAACCAGCCAGAACCAACTGTCAGATAGTCTTTCAGAGCCATCTTAGTTGCGTTCTTGAATGAATTATTCGCACCAATGTCAAAAGTAATAGCTCTTTCGAGAATTGTGGACGCAACTCGACCAACTTGATTACTGCTGTCGGAGAACTTGCGTGAAACTGTCGGAACGGGCAGGCGTGCGAACAGAGCCGACATCAACACCGACACATTGGAATTGAAAAGATTGAACTTGAACTTGGTCCGGCTGTTCTTTTTAGTCGGAAGATAGATTTCCGAAATCTTTTCACATGTTTCAAGATAATTTTTCAGAAAATCATCCGAGGAATTGAGCTTGTTCACCCAATCCGATTGTTTGTCTTCATTCTTCATTCAATAAGCCCAAAAAAGGTATTTAGTCGAACCATGAATGGTCCTGAAATTGGTCGCCAATGCCAAGATAGATGATTTCCTGTTCGGTATAACCATTCTTCCGGGCTTGTTGGTAGTTATTCGGAATGCCAGAAACTACCGTTGGCTCTTGACGCGGTATTGAGTTCTGTAAATCACTGGCTGAAACCGACAGGGACAGGTATCGGAAGGCGTCCGATGGGTGAGAGGCCCAGTTGTGTATGGGTTCTGCGGAAAAACACTGGTGCGTGTCGGACCACTTGTAAGAATAAGCAGTGAGTGCTTCTCTCAGCTCGAAAGTTGGGAAATTATTGAACCGACAAATCTTCAACATCTGTCTTGCAGCGTTGATGCCCGACTTTCTCGACACCTCAGGAACTCTTCTGGTGTCAAAACCATGCTTCCAGAACACATCTTGGAGAGTTTTGCCATTGATAAGATGTTTGTCATACGCATCATGTGGAAGCCATGCCTCTTTCAACTTGTATCCCTTGGTCTGGGCGTAATCTTTCAAGTCAAATAAAATGCTGTCAATGTCGTCATTGAGCCACTGTTTGCAATCAATAATGTCAACATTTCCATTTATCACCTGATACAAGATGCAAATAGTGGCATCCCGTCCCAAATCCCAAACGGTTTTCAAATCAGCCAGTTTGTTATGGAATAATTCCAGAACCCTACCATCAGCTTCCGCCTGAGCAACATACTTTGATAAAATAGAACCCTTGTTCCCTGACGTAAAAGATAAATTGAACTCCTGCTCGTAATCTTCTTCCGCAAGTTCATCACGTTGAACTTGTAATTCATCTTCCGACAAGATTTTTGTAATTGACACCGGAAGGTTGATGGTGAACCACTTCTCAGGATTTTCAATTGATTTCTTGTAAACCCGGTAGAAACTGTTCCCCGTGCCTTTCGGAGTTCCAGACATGACAAACCACCCCTGCCGGTCTGCCAGTGCCGGGAGGATGACCGTAGAAAGCAATTCCTGCGGTGTATCCTGCGCTTCATCAATGACAATTCCATCAAGATAGAAACCGCGAAGTGCGTCAGGGTCATTCAGACCGAAAACTCTGATTTCCGACCCATTCGGAAAGATAATTGACAGTGTAGTTTCTGAGACTTTGCACGCAGCCAGCAAATCATTACCAATAATGGTCTTGAAATGCTTCCAGATAATTGTCTTCGCCTGTTTCAGAGAAGGAGCACAATAAGCAAATTGAGCATTGTGCTTCTTTGTGTTCAGCGCACGGACTACCATGTCCGCAGCAAGTGCGAAACTCTTCCCAGCACGACGATGTGCCAAGACAAATGAAAATCTCTTCGTTCGATTATGGAAGGGTAGGAAATAATCCCGTGGTTGGTAATTCAGCTTCATAATTCAATAATGTCATCATCTTTTTTGTCCTTGACCCTGCCCAGTTCGTCTAATTCAACATCATCCAATGGATTGGAACCAATTGGTGAGACAATCTCAATCTTCTGAGTGTTGATGTTCATCCCGAATGCAGTCGGTCCTTCTTTTTCATTAGTCATCATGAACTTTTCATAGAACTTCCCAGGATTTTGAGAAGCCCATAAAAGATACCCAGGAACACCACCCATCAGCGCAAACACTGCTGAATTAGCAATAGCCATTGATTTTCTATCAATAGCCTTGAACTTAAAATCTTCTGGAACAGCAACACCAGCTTCTTCCAATGCATCACGAATTGAACCAATCGCAAGATTGCCACGCAGTATGTTGATGGTGTCCGGGTCCAGCTCTTCAAATTGAGGCACCACCGGAGCAATCTGTTTTTTATCCGACATAAAATCTCCCAGTAAATAATCTATTTATGGGAAGCTATGTCAGGGGATAATTTCAGAAATAAAAAACCGCCAAGCACCCGCATGTTGAAACAGCGCGGGGTTGGCGGTGATTTGGGGAATAACCTGACTGTTCTACTTAATCAACTCGGCCTTGTTTCTCCCATCGTTCCCAAGAAATGGCGAGGGAAGGAAAATGAATACTGGGACATGATGAACCAACGTGTTGATGAAATGATGGTCCAGGTCAAGCAGTTCAATCAAATGTTAGATTTGTTGGAGGAAAGCAATCCGGAATTGATGAAAGATGCTCCATGGTATGAAGAACGCCAAAAGTTCAAACAGAACCCAGAAAGTGAAGAGTTGACACGGTATCGACTGATGGCGTGGTTGCAGAGAAATCCAAATTTAATAATTAACAGATGTCTGTTTGGAAATGGGAAAATTACCAGAAGCAAAAAAGCACCCAACATGTGGAGACATAACAGGAAAAAGAGATTACAAGAAGAGGCTTTGAAGAAGTTGATGGAAGATGAATTTGAGAATGGGAAATGAAAAAAGGCTCCGAATTGGAGCCTTTTGTTTTTTAATAATCGGTTTTATCGAGCATCACAGTATGCCTGTGAAAAATCGAATTGTTGGCGTAAGATGACGTCCATTGGAACTTTTTCAATAAACTGCTTATACCATCTATCGATGCTATGATAAAGGCGGGCTACACTGAAAATGTCCTTCGCCCTAGCGTCAAATCCCAGCAAACTACTATAAATCCAATTACAAAATAAATCCATGTCCTCATCACTAACACCAGCAGGAGTTCCAGCAAGTTTGATTTGTTCCTTGACGAGTGCATACAAGCCATCACAATCTGCGTAATCATCTAACTCACTACCAAACACAGTTTTGCCATTGATTACAAGGCGCGGCATGTGCAAGGCCGGGTCAATCCCATGCTCAATGTAGTATTGCGCAAATCGGTTGTTATTGATGTAGTTGCGGTAAAAATCAACCGTCTTAGCCATCCCCTCGTCAGATACAACAACTTCTTCACACACGTCAAATGGGCCGGAGTTCGGTAGACGACGAAGAAACTTAATCTTGTTCAGTTCAATGTGCATAAAAATCTCCTGTGATAAAAAAGTATTTAGGTGTTCAATTTTTGGACATAAAAAAAGACCCGACGGGCCTTCAAATTGGGAAATTATTGGATGATTGAGAGAATAGGAAATTATTGGACAGTGGCATCAATAGGAAATTGGGAAAATAATAAAATTGGCTTCGTTCACAACTTTGCCTATAACATCTTACCAGTGAATTTCCGACCCACCACCCCCTTCAACAGCACCCGGTTTGAACTTTCCCAATTTTTCATTTCAACTTTTCCAGTATTGCCAATTGTATCAATGCTGGTCAAGGGTCTCGATGCGGTCTGTCGGTTGCTGCTGTCCGATGATGCGACCATGAGAGAAGTATAGG
>JACCDR010039464.1_pt1 | contig 27376 bp, 49 predicted proteins | sample 7446431 | NCBI WGS metagenome assembly JACCDR01 (sample SAMN15323443, study PRJNA562643) | freshwater metagenome | isolation source: river surface water | place: USA:Blue River Watershed | collected 2017-08-17 | reverse complement strand
TATGATTGGCTCTCCTCATTTAAAAGATGTCCCAGAAGAAAAGTGTAGAAAAATATATTCTGAATTAGTTTACCACGTAACAATGGTAGCTTGCCCAATAGATGGAATAGAGGTGTTAGATGGATGATTATTATTATAGCAACGCTTACGCATACGCGGGTGTTGCTCCCTACTGGTGTCTGTAAAACACTAGGCATTATTATGTAGGGTGGTGCCGATGGGTTCAATTCCTACAGCACCCACTGCTTCGCAAAGGAAAATCAATGATAGAATCAAAATTAGGACTAGGCCGGTATCGCTTTCACGCAGCATATCCTGGCTCAATTGAACAGATACAATCTGGCGATAAAGTCTATATCAACTTCCCAATCGAAAGTATACTAGTAGTATGCTATGATTCAGGAAGAGAAGTATACATAGGATTCAATGCTCCTATTGAACTTATGAAAAAGATAAATGGTATGAGTATAGACGAAGTATTTTGTCATACTATAAAGACTGATGGGCTTAACGACAAATATTGTTTGCCTAGCTTACGTTTTGGCAAAACAGAATTTAGGTTTGCATCAGTGGAATGGTTTGATTCTCGCGTGAACAGGTAGGACTATGTACTTTAGAATCGTTGTTACTGGCTGTAAATTTGATTTGTATATGGAAGATAGGCAGATTTTAGATGCTGTTGATTCTAGAATACTTTGCACATATGTACTTGACAATGTCAGAGACAATGACATATTTGAGTATACCAACAATCAAATCGTCAGTGGTAGTAGCGCTAAAGAATTTTATAGAGCGGCATTAGACAGCTTGGATAGAAACGACCAAGGATGGAATTATTAATTTGGTCTGGCTGGCGTAGCCCGTGTATTATAACTAGAGGAGAGTGGCTGGAGCCGCCTCCCCCTTACAGGAGTCAAAATGAATATTCTCTTATCCTTATCGCTGAGTAGTGAACTCGATTGGCCTTGCCAACGCGATTAGGATTTCGTACCCCATCTCGAACGTGGGAAGAAGCCTATCTGCTTATGGCAGGTGGGCTTCTTTTTTTATGGCTTCGCCTATTCGGAAATCTATTCAGGCGTAGCCGCAAGTCTTTGATAATTCGGTACTTACAGCTTCCAAATCTATTCAGGAAGCTATTCGGAAGGTTGGCAGAGCGGTAATGCTACTGTCTTGAAAACAGTTGACTACTAACGTACTTAGTAGCGAGGGTTCGATTCCTTCACCTTCCGCCTTGACAATCGAAATGGCGAAGCCTATAATGAGGCAAGCCCAACAACGGAGGAGCCACAGGTGAACGCCAGAGTTATTCATAGGATGTTGAAGCTTGCTAAAACAGCAGAAACAAACGATTTTGTTCATGGTGTTCTTAGAGGATATGAGGCCGCCCTTGAGAATAGAATTCCTATGGAACTAACAGCGTTTTACGAACAGGCTGAGCGTCAACTTAAAGAGGAACAAGTTGTGTGTCTGAACACAAAAGATTATCTGTAACAGAAGGAAGTCAGGTAGATATTGGCTTTGCTACACTAGTCCGCTAAACTAGGCCGGGTAAAACCGGTGAATGGGTTCGATTCCCTCGGCTTCCGCTTAGGAGGATATAAGGAAATTATTTATGGAGGATGGGCGAATGTATTGGAAATCTCAGTCATATATAGATACAAACAAAAAGGTTTATAGTTTTCATGATAATGTTACCTATGACCTATATTTGGAAGAAAGATGTATCTTTAAACAAGCACCAGCTAAACAAGTATACGAATACATAATCAATAATGTAAAAGATAACGATGTTTTTGAATGTTTCTTTGACCCAGCTACAGTGATTGGGACAATAACAAGTAATATGTTATCTGGAGTTTCCATCAAAAAAGAAGCTAAACGCTTTTTAAATAATATGAATAAGCAAGCTGAACAACAAAGGTCGCAGCTATGAGAACCACGCTAGTAATTATCTGTCTACTTCAGCTATACATCATGATAGGTATGGGCTTCGCCCTGCTCATACATATCAATGAGCCGCCAGATAATATTCCTATTGATGATGTAAGACAACAAACGGTTTGTGTGGTGCTTGGCTGGCCAAAATATTATATGTACTACCGTGAAAACGGTGCTTGGGATGCTTTTAAATAATGGCCGGGTAGCCCAACTAGCAGAGGCACAAGTCTTAGAAACTTGTTAGTGCGAGTGCAAATCTCGCCCCGGCTACTTAATATGGGGAACCTATGGATTGTAAAACAAACTGTGGCTTTAAGAACAGCCTGAAGAAAGAAGAAGATGGTTTTTATCACTGTCATTGCGGTGCTGTTATAGAATATCACGATGAAGATAATTGGAGAATAATAAGCAGGAAGAGGAGGACAGATATCTTCCCAGATATAGTTAACAGACCTGAAGAGGTGAAAGACCACCCAGATGATACAATTGCTTTCTTTGTATTTTGGACATATTTAAGTTTGTTCTTTTGGATATTCATTTTCATATTATTAGGAAGACTATGAAACATATTCTTTTAGTAGGAGTCCCAGGAGCGGGGAAAACAACGCTCGGAAGGAAGTTGCCACAAGACGTGAAGGTTCACTACGAACCAGCGGGCGAACGCAAGAGTAAGCTTTGCAGCACATTAAAAATTACAACACCACTACGGCTCATGAATCAGACTGAGTCCACCCTTATTAACTCACTGTATTTTACGCTGATGCATATATGGGAAAGACTAGGTGAGCGAGAAGACGACTGGCACCCCCACCCTCTGCTTATAGACACACATGCTAGCTATGGGTTGCCCGATAAAAGTTTTGTTGGGCTATTACCAGAAAATGCCAAAGACGAAATTGGCGCAGCTATCTTATTAGAAGCGCATCCTGAAATAATAGCTAAGCGTAGGATAAGCAGAGGAAGGGCTAGGGACTCAATTGATATTGACTTTATCAAACAAGAGTTGGAGGCTGAGCGTTATTACCTCAATAAGTTTTGTGATGGCAACTTCCGTATTTTGACCATTGACAACAGTGATGACTGGCACTATGATAAACTTGTCAAGTTCACTACTAGTGTAAGGAAAAACGAATGCTTAGGAGAGACGTAAGGTTTAATGGTGGGCGGGGAGCAATCCTATGCAATCTCTGTAGGGCGATTGTTAAGTCAAATATAACCAGAGAAGAAATTAATGATACCACCCCAGTTTTTTGTAAGCCATGTGAACTAAAGGGCAAGCCGGTATTAGATGATTTCTATGGTAAAATAGTGAAACTAATTAGAGTTAAAGATGAACATGACTACGAGCTAAATGAAAATAAACTTTTTATTATTGAGTTTACAGATGGTAGTAGTTTAATTTTTAGTACCAATCCAGCAGTAGTGGAAATTAAACAACGGCCCAGTGGTGAAACTGGTAGTACACAGCAGACTTAAAATCTGCCGCTTCGGCGTGAGGGTTCGACTCCCTCCTGGGCCACTGTAGGACTGTTAGTATGGTAACTATGATTCCCCTTATAGGGAAGACAAGGGTAAGCAACGGAGGGGCATATGACCTAAAGTTGCAAGGTTCGATTCCCCCGTCCTACATTTAAAGATTACTATTTGGAGGACTTATGTCTTACGGATACCCACACTATGATACGAATTGGAAAGAATATACTATTGAGAAGGTCACAGAAGAAGATAGTGGGTGGTTAGTTCAGTGGGGTGGTAGCTGGGGCGGTAACTGGGGTATCTTAGTACCTAAGACCAAACCATATCCAGTAATACCTCGCGTGGGTAATACACTTCGATTGTATGGTAGTGACCCATATGGACCGCCACCCTACGGTATGTTTGTTGAAGGACATAAAGTTTTTTACAACAAACCCATCGCTGATAAAGTTGGCAGGGAAATCAAGGTTGGTGACCTAGTAATGTATGCTAGGTCGGTTGGTCAAAGTGTAGGTTTAAAGCTGGGTAAGGTAACCAATATTACTCCTAACAATAATATACAGGTGATAGGTCTAGATGATAGATATACTAACTTTGAACTTGAAGAGAAAGTAGTAACGCTACAGTATCCAGATAGGATGATTGTGATGGACAGGGCTTCCCTTCCTGCTCATTACGTAGAACTACTCGATAGTTATTAACGGCCAAGTAGCCCAACTAGTAGAGGCAACAGACTCAAACCCTGTCCAGTGTCGGTGCAAATCCGACCTTGGCTACTAAAAGGAGAACAAGATGATACTCCAGTATTACCTAGCTAGTTTCTTCGGCGTGGCTGCTTTTCTTGTATCTCTTACTCAAGCTATTTTTTGTGATGAGATAGAAGAAGCAGTAGCAGAAGATGATTTATTTAGATATAAAATTAGATGTCACGAACATTCTCCGTTTATGCCATCGCTTAGTAAGAAGACTCGCCAGATGTTAGCCGCAACATTTAGGGCGAGACTTTGCAGGTAAGAGACTAGTTAAATCAAGTTCGGGCCACTTCTTAAGAGGACACTCTTGGGTGGCCCATCTTGCTTTTAATGGGAGGTGACAACCACACTGGATACAGATTTCGTCCTGGCGCTCTGAACAAGTTTCGCAAATAGAAAGTCTTTCTTTATATACTTCGTCCGACACATCAAAGCCACCCTCGCTTACATGGCGTATACACGCGGTAGCGAAAGTAATAGCTTTCTTTACACAAAACCTTCCGTCATATCCAGCCGACTTACAGTAGCGGCAGATACCGTCTTTATAACTACAGGTAACTAGTGTTTCCATTAATACGCCCCCATAATAATCCTGTGTTATTCACATAACGGTTTCCTTCTGCCATGCTGATAGCATAGTAAAATGCAGAAAAACGTGCTGCTGTGTGGCCGCCACGATTACCAATACATAGTATCTGCCCACCACTAACGCTTTCAACCGCCCAAATAGGTACATCATTACCAGTAAGATGATAGCTATTAGGGCCTACAACATAAAAGAAGTCATAGTCAGCACGCCATATAGTTGTACCACCATCAATTCTAAATGCTCCAATATATACTAATGAAGTTGCTCCATTATAAAATAGGTGAAAATCACTATTTGTAATACCAGTATTTAATGGGCTTGCGTTAATGGCTTCACCACTAAAATTAGTTAACCAATATACGTCGTTGTAAAATGATGGCGAGCCTGTTACTAGATTATTGAAGCTCATAGTAGAACCCAAGTCACCCAAAAATAGATTAGCATAAGTGTGTGCATTTATTGTAAACCCAACTGGACTAGCTGGAATAATAACTTTTTTACCTGCAAGTAAATGCTCGCTGACTTTATCTACCATATTAGAATAATATGTTGGATTATTTACTATAATATGATAACAATATGCCATGCTTACAATGATAACATCATATGCACTTAAGTCTGTTGTCCAGCTATGGTCGCCAGCGCCCCAATAAATGATATCATAGTTATCAAAAAAGTCTGCTGATATTTCGTGGTTAGATGAATCTTCAAAAGCCGTACCCCAAGCTATGTAAATATTAGCAATTGTAGTAGGAGCCGCAGGAGTGCAACAAGGCCGACAAGGATTAAATAGGAAAGGCATATTGACTCTTCATGTCGGAGGTGTATAATTGGTATGTCATATAGTATCTTACACTTTAGGAATCATCAATGGCAGATACAGATAGACTAAATCAAACATTCGTAAACGCATTAGAGTTTGTAAAAAACCACCAGACCCCTCATGACGACGGTGAAGTGCAGGCTGCTATTGAGGCGTTTAAAGAGCTAGCATATGACTCGCAGTTCCAAGAGAAGTACCGCAAAAAGTATATGGAAAAGTTAGCCATTATCAATAGTATTAAGTATGGCACAAAGTTAGCAGAAGAGGCCAATGCTAAACAAAAAGAAGATGATTTGTCTATACAACAGCCTCAACCGCCAAAGACGAGAAGTACATTAGAATGGTTTTTAAACATGATAGGAGCATCTAAATGAAGTACGTATTAACATTCGTTGTCGCCCTGGTTATAGGTCTATTTGCTGAAACAACCTTTCGGGTTGTTGAGAGGGTTCAAGAATGCCTTCCAAAATCTGGAAAGTGTTGTATGGTTAAGTGCGATTGCGATAACTGTCCATGTTGTCCTGCTTGCCCTGGCACTAACAAGTAAGCAAAGCTATGAAGACTATAATCGCAGGAAGTAGAACTATAACTAACGCCAGTTTTGTTAATGAAGCCATTAGCAAAGCTGGTTTTGTTATTACTGAGGTAGTATCCGGCTGTGCTGCTGGTGTGGATACATTAGCAGAGAGGTGGGCAAGGTTGAATAGTATACCCATTGCCTCCTTCCCTGCTAATTGGAAGGGTCACGGTAAAGCGGCTGGCCCAATTAGAAATCAAGTAATGGCTGAGTATGCTGACGCCTTAATCGCGGTCTGGAATGGGAAGAGTAGGGGCACCAAAGATATGATTGAAAGAGCTACTAAGCTTGGCTTGAAGGTATACGTTCATATGGTGTATGTTCCATAGCATATTAAGCTTATGGGGGATATACAATGGCCGACACAGTAAAATATACAGACCCAGGAACGGGTACAACAGTAAGTACGGAAGAGCTAACCGTTAAGGGTGTTCTACAACACGTCCAGCGCATGAAGATTGCCGTTGGCGGTTCCGGCGTTTATAAAAACGATTTAGATTTCGGCGCTGCGGTTACTGCTAATAGCATACCTGTTAATATTGCTAGCGACCAATATGTTCCAGTAGATAATTTTACTTGGAGTATTTCAACTCTAGCTAGAACATATATCTATTCTGCCTTATCAACACCCGCCCCTACTGGCGTGGAGCATGGAGTTCTAACTCGTTTATGTGGGCCAAGTTATAACGCTTTAGGTGCTAAAGCTACTTATATGGCTTCAACGAACGGTACAGTTACAATGTCCACCACTGCTGGTGTCGCTACCAGCCTAGGCTATCTATGGCATCCTTCCTCTGGCACGAAACGTGTATCGCTACAAAAAATGCTCCTTACTTTTGCTGGAATAGGAACTGGTAATTTCAATATTTTAGTTAGTAGGATTACGGCTGAGGCAGGCTCTCCTGGCGGCACCTCCCAAAATATTAACGCACAAGACCCATCAGATATTAATAGTCTATGTACGTTTAGGACTGCTGCCACCGGGGCACCTACAAGAGTATCTGGCGATTGTGTTGCTTTAACATTTAAAGCTGATGCAGATGGATATGTCGATTTAGCTAATACGTTAGAAGGAAAAGGATTAATTTGTAGAGCTAGTCAGGGTGAGGGCTGGGAAATTCGTGCTATACCCGGAAGCTTATCTTTGAGTGCATCGCCTCACTTCGCCTTGGCGTTTGAGTGGAACGAGGGTTAAATGTGGTTTGATACCAATCAGATTCCATTACGGGGTGCCTGACCAGGCTGGACTTCTAGCCTAGTTTGGGCTTTTATTATTAGTGATGCTATGATATGGTTAGCCTATATGGCTATTCCAGTAATGCTTATTTACTTCATCAGACTAAGAAGAGATATACCATTCCCAAATCTTTTTTGGATGTTTGGTTTATTTATCATTGGTTGCGGTGGCACCCATCTGATGGGAGCATTACTTTTTTTCCAACCATATTATAACACAGCTTTAATTATTAATGTTTTTACAGCAGTTATATCATGGACTACTCTAATACAACTAGCATATACATTGCCAGAAGCCATACAGATGAAAACCCCACAAGAAATACAAGATATGACCCTCCATCTAATGCTTCAAGAAAGAAAGTATTATACTGTTTTAGACTTTATTAGAGAAGCAATTGTTACAACAGATGATGAAGGAATCATTATGGATTGTAATAAGGCTACTGAAGAAATGTTTGGTTATGAAGCCCATGACTTAATTGGTAAAAGCAAAATGAAGATTATACCAGTTAACCTAAGAGAAGCTTTCTTCCAAAAGAATAAAGAATATGAGCAGGAAGAGGGGCCACACTTCGTTGGGAACATGCTTGAGCTTGATGCTATACATAAGGATGGTCACGCCATTCCCGTCGAGCTTTCATTCAGCCAGATTGTTACTGAATCAAATACTATATACATAACCATCATACGTAATCTTACTGTTAGACGCAAGATGGAGAATAGGATTAAGCTATTACATCAAAGTCTGGAACTGAGATTGAAGGCGTCAGAAGCTCTGGTATTCCAACTACTACATGACCTGAATGCTCCCCTGCGTATCATTGAAGGCATGTCAGAAATTATGTTGGAAGACTATAGTGCCGACCTAAAGCCAGCCGCGCAGGATTATCTTAAAAGAATATACGATGCATCATTACGTCAGCGTCGTCTAATTAAAGAGATGGTTAGGTTAACAAGCGTTACATTTCCTAATATCAAAGTTAATAAAACAACAGTTAATCTTAGCCAAATATGTGATATTATATTAACTAATTTTAAGATGGCAGAACCGCATAGAAAAGTTGATATTTATGTACAGCCTAATATGTACGTAGTTGGCGATAAGGAATTTCTTGAGATGGCTATGATGAATATGCTAGACAATGCCTGGAAGTTCACACAAAAGAAAGACCAGGCCAAAATTGAGGTTGGATGTTTTAAGAAAGACGAATTAGATGTGTACTATATTAAGGATAACGGCGCTGGTTTTGACATGGTAAAGGTGGATAAGCTATTTAAGCCCTTCTCCCGCCTGCATGACAAGGCTGAGTTCGATGGTAATGGAATAGGTTTAAGTATTGTGAAACAGATAATAACGCTCCATGATGGAGATGTCTGGGCTGAGGGAAAAGTAGGAGAAGGAGCAACATTCTTTTTTACGATAGGAAAGAAACATGCCGCAAACACTTAATGTTTTATTATTGGTTGAAGATGATGAAAATGACATCATTATCACTAAAAGAAAAATCGCTAAAGCTAATCTACTAATCAAAAATTTGTTGATTACTAGAACGCTTGCCGAGACTAAAGAGCTTATAAAAAATCAAGAAATAGATGCTGTACTATTAGATTTGAATTTGCCAGATAGTGCAGGATTGGACACTTTGGATGGTCTTAGACCATTATTCGATGGCATAATCGTTGTACTAACAAGTATAGACGATGAACAGGTTGGTATTGAATCTATTAGACGTGGGGCAGATGAATATCTTGTTAAGAGTCAACTAACCGACCAAACACTAGCCCATGCTATATTCTATAGTATAGAAAGACGGAAGAGGTGGGCCACACTTTGCAGAGTAACAGAGACTCTAGATAAGTTAGATAATGCGCTAAAGAAATAAGAGGGGGAAGTCCCTATGGACAATATGCCTGTATGGGTTACTGTAGTTGTTGGCTTGTTGACAGCATTAGGTGGTGGCTTAGGAGTTTGGATACTAAATTTGTATAATAGTAGAAATAAACACCTGCTTGATGAAGACAAACAAGACCGTGACATTAGAATGAATGAAAACGAACAGGCGTTCAAGATATATAGAGAGTTAGTTGATACACTAAAAAAAGATGTTAGCAAACTTTCTGTTGATTTGGCTACTTTGGAACGTGAACGCTTGTCTTGTAGAGAAGAAAACGCTCAACTTAAAGCAGAATTGCGGGCACAGGGCAAAGAAATTGAATACTTGAAACTACAGGCTGGTATCAAGACTAATCCGCTGCATGTTCCGCCATTAATTGAGGAAAAAAAATAACCCAAGCGTCCTTAAGGGGCGCTTTTTCTTTAAGGAGTATCTATGTTTAATCCGCTAGTGCTAGTTATTGTAGCTGTTTGTTTTGTCGGCCTGGATAGCGACTGTTGGGAAGATAGAGAAGCTTGTACTAATACAATTATAATTTTCAACAATAAGCATAACCTAAATTGGTATATTAATATATTTAGTAGTAAAGACCCAGAGATAAAGCGCAGACTAAATGGTATACGTAATAATTACTATAGCCCAACCCCGACTGTTGGGTTCAATAAATATCTACCTAGATTAGACTCTATACATTCTGAAGATGATAATGATTGGCAGAGTATATATGAGGCGTGTGTAGACTGTGAGTTTTGTTATGGTCAAAATCGTTGGGAGTATAAGATGGAGTCTGCCGAACAACTTGACTATAATATACTAAGACTTGGCACCGCCGCATATATCTATAAGCTATTTGAACGTAAGACATCTAGAGAAAAGATTGTTGAAATACTAAATAAAATGGCAGAAAATGAAAACAAGAATAAATTTTTTACTACTAAACTGCCAGAGTATGCGTTATCCAATCCTTATGGTCCGTGTGGTTATATGGATAAAAATGGTCCGCTTAAGCTATTGTTTGGCATCTTCCCTGCAAAATGAACACACAACAAAAAATACTATTAGATAAACTAGAGATAGCCCTAGCCGGTTTCATACTTGATGGCAGGAAAGAACTGGTAAAAATATGGGTGCCTATTATTGAGGCTCTACATAGAGAAGAGTTTGTCTGGGCTGTTATCCTTGCTGCCGTAGCTGATGTGCCTAAACCGCTAGTAGAATACATTAGTAAAATACTTAAAGTAAAGAGGGTAGAATAATGCTACTTCCTAAAGTTGAGAAAGACATTTTTGCATCTGTAGGACAAAGCATGGAAGAGGATAATGATTCAGACGCAGAATTTATAATGAAATATTCTAAACATTTAGAAAAAGTAAACCCAGTTATACTGACATTCATATCAGACTGGTCGGAAAAATCTAAAGGAAAATCGTTTTTACGCCTTGTCATCGGCATGCTTACAGTCTATCGTTTACTAGAGAGTCAAGCTGAAGCCGAACAAATGAACAGGGATTTTGGAGGGGAATGTGAGGAAAAAGATTAGGTTGTCGGAATTAGTTAGACAACTAGAGGATGATTTTGATTATCAATACCAGTATAACCAAACGTTAATAGCTAGTAAGAAACAACTCAAGGACGATTTAAAAGTAGCTAATCATACATGCGATATTTTAAGAACAAAATGTAAAGCGGCTACTAGTGAAGCAGATATGTGGTTTTATATGTGTATTTATAGCTGGGGGGTTATAGGTGTAATTATTGTAATGATGGTTACAAATTTATATCATTCATGGTGAGACTATGAGCAACTGGGTTTTAACTGAATGTGTAGGCCACCCTCCAAAGGAAGGTGTGTGTCTAACCGCTGAAGAAGTAATGGCTATATATAATGCTATTAGCTGTTCCTGCTTACCTGAAGTATTGGCAGTAGCTAATAAATTAAAGCCTGCAATTGACATCATTAAACACGACACTAGCAATGGAATAAAACGATGGGAAAATGAAGGCGGCGCTTGCCCCTGATAAATAGCCGCTCTGGATGGGCGGCTTGCTTTTTATAAGGAACTATAATGGGGAACAGGAAACAACTTAGTGCAGAAAAAATATTCAACTGCTTTTTTCCAATACTATATCTATTGATTACGGGCAGGCTATGTGGTATTATCATAGCTTGGCCACTACATTTTATGGGTATTACATGGCAAGGTAGGCTAATTCATTTCAAAACCACAAGAAAAAAAGATATGTTTTCCCCTCTCTGGTTTGAGGGATATATGGAAGTACTACGGTATAGTACAGTACCACGGGCACATATCACATTAAGTTTTAGCAGGAGAGAGAGGAATGGATATAAACGTAATATCACCAATTAATCAACTAGGATATGGAATATGCGGACTAAATATAGTCAAAGCTTTAGCCGCCAACAACGACGTAGCTCTATGGATTATAGGCCAGGGCGAAGCTCATCCAAAAGAGCATGAATTAATTAGAAAATGTATTGATAATACTCATGTATTCAACTGTAAAGCCCCCTGTCTACGCATATGGCATCAGTTTGATATGGCTCTGCATGTTGGTAAAAGACTTCATGCTGGCTTTCCAATTTTTGAACTAGATAGGTTTCAGCCGGTAGAGACGCACCACTTAAAAAGCCTGGACTTCATCTTCGTATGCTCTGAATGGGCAAAGAAAATATTATTAGCTAATAATATAGGTAGTGAAGACACTATTAAGGTAGCGCCATTTGGAGTAGATAGAGAGATATTCAAACCAATTGGCGATACAGAATTCGCTGATGCTAATCTAGCCAAAGGCACCACCTTCTTAAACATCGGCAAGTGGGAAGTGCGTAAGGGACACGATATTCTAATAGAGGCGTTCAACAAGGCATTCTCTCCTGCTGACAACGTCCATTTAATAATGAATTGTTTCAACCCATTTATTGGAGACAACAACAACCAATGGACTTCTCTGTACAAAAAGTCTAAACTTGGTGATAAAATAACTATTCTTCCTAATAGACTTGAAACACAAGAAGATGTCGCTGCTCTCATGAACTCCGTCGATGTAGGTGTATTTCCTGCTAGGGCCGAAGGTTGGAACTTGGAGCTATTAGAAATGATGGCTTGTGGTAAAAAGGTTATAGCCACCAACTATTCTGGTCACACACAGTTCATAAATAGCCAAAACTGCATGCTTATAGAAACTGAAGGTCTAGAAGACGCTTATGATGGCGTCTTTTTCAACGGCCAAGGACAGTGGGCAGAATTAGGTGATAAGCAAATCGACCAACTAGTAGAGTATATGAGGCAATGCCATATACAGAAACAAAATGGCGAAGCCATGTTTAATGAAGCTGGTCGCGCATTGGCTATAAACTCGCCGTGGTCAAAAACAGCGGCAAAGATAGAAGTGGTCTTCAACCATGAAAGATATAATTATTAGGGAGCTATTAATTAGCGACCTTACCAATGAGAGTGGCTTTTTTAGCTCATTAAGTGAATTAGCCCCAGTCAGCATAGACCTTGACAAAGCCAAAAAGGTCTTCTATAATAGACAGCATGCCGGGGTGCGAACCATTGTAGCGGTAATTGACGACGAGATAGTCGGGACCGCCTCAGTAGTAATTGAACCGAAATTCATTCATAATGGCAAACTGGTTGGGCATATAGAGGATGTTGCCGTAACGTATGATTTTCAAAAGCTAGGAATAGGCAAGAAACTCATGGATGAGATTGTAAAAATTGCTAAGGAAAATGGTTGCTATAAACTAGTGTTGCATTGTGATGAAGATAAAGTCGCCTTTTACAAAAAGATTGGATTCTATCGTATAGATGGAATGCGTCTAGACATAGGAGGGAATTGATGGGTTTTTTGAAAGACCTAGCCGCTGGCGCAAAAGCAGAGGGTATCTTACAAGCTATCCTCGCTAAGCACGGCCTTCCAAATGAGCCTAACGCCGATAGAAATAATCGTTTTGATATCAAAGCAACCTTCCCAGCAAGACCGGTAACCTTTGAAGCCAAGTTTGACTTATATTGCGCTCGTAGTGGTAATATCGCTATTGAGTTTTTCAATCCTAAGCAGGGGAAGCCCAGTGGGATAAATGCTACTGAAGCTGATATCTGGGTGCATATGATTACTAAACCTATGTCTGTATGGTTCACCCCTGTTCCTCTGCTTAAAGAATTTACGCTAACACAAAAGCCATTCAAGTTGGTTTCCTGTGGTGGTGATGACAACTCCAGTATGTATCTATACAAAAAAGATGTAATCTTTGATGCAATTTTTACTAGAGTTGACGAGTGTACAACAGACGAGTTTATGAGTATTATGAATAAATTATTAAGGAGTTAGTTATGCCGATGTTACTGATTTTAGCGTTAGTGTTTTTGCTAGTAGCTTTAGGTGCCAATTATTTAGGTTCTAATAATGTTGGCGAAACAGCCATGTGGATTGCTAAAGGCTTGTTTATTGTGTTTGTTATATTGTTAGTTGTAGTTATAGCTCTTTCTCTGCTTGGTACGCCTTATGATGGAAGACTTAACTGGCCCTTTCATTAAAAGCGCCACTATCTTAAGAGCCGTCCAGTGGGCGGCTCTCTTTTTTTGGGCTTGACAGAAGGAGGATTTTTCACTATGATGATAAGAGTAATTTTAGTTGTAGCCACACCTTCTAAATCACAATTCTTGACTTTCAATAAACACTTACCTGATATAGAAGTAGATGATAATAAGTATAGGTCATTTGAAAAAGTAGCAAATGAGTTACGAAGCTATTATCTAAAAAATGGCGATTGGGTGCAACCAAAGCTGCTAACAGTGTATGAACAACCGGGTTTAATACATATAGCTTATGGTATGATGTTGCCAGATGCAATTGAGACAAATCATGGTGCAGAGTGGATGAAACTGCCAGAGTTGATACAAGAACAACATCTAAATAGAATAGATATACAAATTATTCAGGACGCTTGCGGGAGGTTATAATGTTTGAATGGTTATTTGGTTCTGCAAAGAAGGAAAAAGAAGAAGAACAAGTAATAGAAGAAGAAACACCGCCACGTATCACCTTTGAGGTTCATAAGGGCGGGGAAATATTTATCTATTCATCCTGGCCAACACCAACAACCAGAGAAGATGCTTTAGATATAACTAGAGCTATGGCTAATATGATTGTTTTGACACAAACAGGACGGCTATTACATGCTGTGCAACGCTCTGTTATAGATTACGGTAGGGCGTCTGATATTCAAAAAGAAATGTCTAAAAATATCATGATGGCTATACAGGTTATATTAGAAAACCAGGGTAATTTACAGTTGCCTTTGGATGAGCGACCAGTAGTTTCTCCTTCTGAGGCTTTTCAGGTTAGAGGAGGAAATTAATGATTGAAGCAAAAATTATTGCAGATAGCATTGGTCCCACCAGTAAAAGAATAACAAGCTTTATTCTAACATATCCAAGATTCATCCACTCTGAGCTAATGACACACAGATTGTTTTCTAGAAACGCTGCTAGCTCTAGAGCTATACCAATTGAAAAGGTAATTGAGAGAGTAGTTAAAGAGCCTGCTATGCCCATATTCTGGGGTAAGAATCAAAAAGGTATGCAGTCGAGAGAAGAACTCGAATTTGAAGATAAAGAAAAAGCTAAAAAGGAATGGTTGTTAGCAGCAGGAGATGCCGTAGTAAGAGCTAGGACTCTACACAAAATTGGTGTCCATAAACAAATTGCAAATAGAGTTCTTGAGCCATATATGCATATGGTAACACTTGTAACTGCCACAGAGTTTGGTAATTTCTTTAATCTAAGAGTAGACCCCGAAGCACAACCGGAATTTGAAGAGCTTGCTTATCAAATGTTATTAGCATATGAAGCAAGTAAGCCTAAGCAGAAGAAGGCTGGTGAGTGGCATCTACCTTTTGCCGATAAGTATGTAAACAAAGCAATGTCGATAAAGAAGTTACTCAAGATAGTCACAGCAAGAGCCGCTCGTATTTCATATGCTAATTTTGAGGGAGACTTTGACCACGAAAAAGACTACCTATTGCATGATTCCCTGCTAATAAACGGACATTGGTCGCCATTTGAACATGCGGCTAAAGCGATGAAAACATTGGTTAAGTCCGGTAACTTTATAGGTTGGAAGCAGTACAGAAAAAAATTCAAAAACGAGCATCGAAGTCAATTCGACGCGCAACAATTAATGCAGAGGAGGGGAGAGGCATGGAGAAAAACATCGTCTGGCACAAGTGGATTGACCCCTTCGCAGAAGTAGCACCTGCTACCGAAGATAATGATAATGACGATAGTAACGAGTGGAAAGACTCGTATGAAAAATTTGAGGATATGGTTGGTAAGTCTATGGAAGGGCAGAAACAACCTCGTAACTATCAAGGCCCTCTTATGATTGGGCCAATGGGAATTATTCCAATGAACGAGAATAATTATCCTAGTAAAGTATACAACTTTTGGATGGGACATACTAACTTTAATATCTGTCCTCGTACCGCCCTTCAACTAGAAGCAATACCAGGCGTCGAAGCTTTAGATGTATTTACCAGATACAGATTTAGAATAGCTATTGGTAGAGCCTTCAATGAAAAAGCCGTAATGAGAGATATTGAGGGAGTTCTTTGTCCTAAAGATATAGTTAAGCGAGAGAGAGGGAATATCAAACCCTCTAAGGATAAAATAGAAATTCTTAAAAAGCATTTAACTAATAAGTTTCCGTACTGGATTATCTTGAAGCTACCTAATGGCGCTCTGGATACTAAAGGCGGTGCTAGTAAAGAAGAACTAATGGCTCTTAACGGAAATATTGTAGCTACATCTTGGGAGTAATTATGCGTAAACAAGTCAGCAGTGAGGAGTTCCTTGCTGCTTATGGCGATTTATATGCTACGCCAGACAAGCTAACACAAAAACAAAAAGACAATCGTAATGTAATCAGGAAAGTAATTAGTAAGTATAATGGCTTACTAACCGAAGAAGAATTAAACGATTGCGGTTTAAATGCTCTGTGGCGTTGCCTGAGTTATCACGAAGAAGGCAAGGGGAAAAAGTTCACCTCATCCTTATGGACATTCACGCACTGGGAGTGTTGTAGGCAGCTAAAAAAGAAATCTTCTGATGGGATAAAAGCAATACCCATTACAGATATTGATATAACACAACCTTTTAACGAAGAAACTCAGCATATTAAAGAATGTCTAGAGTTACTACCTTCGGAATATAAATCTTTGCTTACTCAGTACTTCTATGATAATAGAACTATGGAAGAGATAGGCAACTTACGCGGTTATAGCAAGGAAGCGGCCCGTCAGAAAATAAATAAAGCGCTTCGTAAGTTAAGTGAGATATATACAGATGGTGTAGTATAGTTTATGGAATACGTTTACTAAAGGAGATATTCAATGAGCGTACACAAGATAAATGCAGAGAAGCCAGCAAACATTGTAGGTAGTGATAAGGTTGTTGCCTTACTACCAACAGCCACACCCTTACTTGACGACAAGGGCAACCCACTTCCACCAGATGTTTCTCTAGAAACTCAGCGTGATAATATGGTAGCTGCCGAAGAGGCCGCCAAAAAGGCTGATGAAGATGCAGAAAAAGACGTGGATGTACCACAAGAAGGTGAACCAGTAGACCCTGTTGTTGTACCACCAAAGGTAGTAGTTAAGGATAAGGTCAAGGCCCCTGAACCTACACCAAAAAAAGTTGACCTAGATGTTAAAAAGGATGATAAGAAGTAACTAAAAGGGCCTCTGCAAAGAGGCCCTTGCCATTTCTCCGTGTGTAATGTAATATTGATTGCATATTATTAGGAGAGATTTATGGCTGAATTCACGATAGAGAAGGTAAGACCGCAACTTCAATTATTAGCTTTGCTGGCTAATGGTCTTGACCCATATCTACCTGATGATGAAACACTAAAGACTTTAATCAAGTTTACAAAAGATATGATGGTAGAAGAATGGTTTGCTAGTTTCGTTTGCTATACATTTAACACTTTTAGAGATAAGCCCCCAACTCGCGAGCAACTGGCTGATGCGCTAGAATTTTTTGCTAAGAAACTAAGAGCCACTGCTGCCACTTTTCCCGTACAGGGTCAAAAAGTTGAAGGTTAAATTAGAAAATCTTGACACGCCACATCTCTCTAGAGAGTAAGGCCAAGGCGGCAGCGTCGAGTAGCTAGTTTAAGCATGCTTTTACCCTAAAAACTGCCGCCTAAAATAAAGAGGAGTGACAATGTTTAAGTATGCATTTTCTGTAGTTGTAGGATTAGCTTTCGCTCTAAGTGCGATGGCCACTGAGTTTGTTGTACCAGAACAGAAAATCACTGGTGCTGATAAAGTACACAAACTAGGAAGACTAGTTAAATTAGATGTAACAGGCGTCAAGGATAAGCCGGAACATTATCAATCTTCTACATATAAGTGGAAGATTTATGAAGTTCTATACGATAATAATAGGATGCCATATATATCTGCTCTGGAAGATACGGTCGCTGTAGATAGCGGCGTGTTTTTTGGTGCTGGCGTAGAAAACAGAAAGCTTACTGCTGAAGTAATCATTGTCCATACATATGTAGTTAAGGATAAGGATGGTAAAATAACAGAGGTTGGTAATAAACTAAATGTTGTTACTACTGATGTTAATATAGGTAGCGAAACGCCTGGTCCCGGCCCAGGCCCAGGCCCCGGTCCTGACCCAAGCCCAACATTTCCAGATGGCAAATTCAAGCTATCTAAAGTTGTATATGATATAGCAATGAAAACTGTAACAGTAGATAAGCAGAAGGGGGCAGCAGCCGTAGCAAATGGCTGTAATGCTGTCGCTGCCAGTATAGCCGCTGGTGTATTAAAAGACCCAGCCGAAATTCTAAAGACTCTAAGAGAGAAGAATAATGCTAATCTTGAAGCCCAGAATATTAAGCCTGCTACTTGGGATGCTTTTGGTATTGAGCTACAAAAAGAGTTATTAAAGCTGTACAAAGATAAGAAACTTCTAACAGTATCAGACTATGCCGACGCTTTCAAAGAAATAGCTGATGGCCTATCAAAAGTAAAGTAAGGGAGTTAACATGAAAGAGTTTCGTATGTTCAATAGCTTAGCTGAGCAGTCTCAGGGTATTAGTATAGCTACAGCTTATAATATGGGCTTAGTCAAAGGGTGGGAACAGTCTTTGGCTGCTGATGCTTTTAATATTATTAGTCAGCAGAACAATAGGATATATTCTCAACTATCAGACGAGTTCGTCAAATCCGGCGCTGGCAAAAAGATGTTTCTTTATAGGATAGTCAGACAACTTCTAGGTCAAGATACAAGAAACTATCCGCAGCAAATCGGTGATTGCGTCAGCTTCGGTATGAAAAATGCTATGGAATATCTTCAAGCTACTGAGAAATTACTTAAGGGTGACTTTGAACTATTCCGCCCTATCTTCCCTCCTTACTTATATGGCACTGGCCGTATTTATATCGGCAATGGTCAAATGGGGAATGAGGATGGTTCATTAGGTAGTTGGATGGCCGATGCCGTTATTAAGTATGGTGTTATTCCATCAGATGAGCCAGGAGTCCCATCTTACTCTGGTAGCGTAGCTAAGCAATTCGGCAATAGGGGCGGTGCTAGTTACCTAGATAAGTGGAAGCCACTAGGCCAGCAACACCTAGTTAAGTCTGCCGCCAAGATTAACTCATGGCCAGACCTAGTAGCCGCTATTGTTAACGGCTATCCATGTACAGTAGCTAGCGACCAAGGTTTCACAATGGAAGCCAATGCTAACGGTTTCCACCGTGCAAGCGGTTCATGGGCGCATCAGATGTGTATCATTGGGGTAGACGATGAACACCCAACACCATATGCGTTAATTCTTAACTCATGGGGCGATGCTCATGGCCACCTACAGGCATTTGATGACCCTAACGAAGCACTACCAATCGGCGTTCTTCGTGTTGAAAGACGCGCTATCGAAGGTATGATAAGACAGGGCGAAACCTTCGCCATTAGTAACTTCGACGGATTCCCAGAGCAAGCCTTGGATGAGGCCCTATTTAAGATTGTAGGTTAAAATGAGATATATCATATTAATCTTGATGATTGCTGGCTTGGCTAAAGCGGCTGAACCTGACTTTAGCCTAGTCGGCACTAGTGCGCCCCCTAAGTTATCCTACTCAGAAAAAGTTCGTTTGTTAAAACAAAAGAAGTACGGATTTATAATGCCAACTATAGTTGGTAAAACAGACCGCACGGTAGAAACAGACCCAAAACCATCAGCCCCAGATGATGAACCAACCACCCCAAAACCAGATGGAGAAGGTTGGCAATGGGATAAGCAGAAGAAGACATGGTGGAGATATAACGCCGAACTTAAGTTAGTCACACCTGTATTCACACCTATGGCCTCTCCTCCTGCTTATTTTAGTAGGAATGTCTGCGGGCCTTCTGGCTGAAGGTAGGTTTATTTTTCCGTAGTTTGCGGAGGCAGTGATGAACTTAATAGAAAAAAAAGCTTGGGCGTTATCAGATGAACTTGTGGCCCGTGGCGTAGATAAAAAATATGCTATTGACCCATTAACAATTTTAGCTATAATTCAAGTACTAATAGAGCTAGTAAAATTAATGCAGTGGTGTCAGAAGACGCCGCCTTCCGCTTTACAAATTGCTAGAAATCCCAATATAGTACAACGGTGGTGGCTGAAAAGAACCGCTCTTGACAAGTTGGGCAGGGAGATGTACAATAAAATCGGCAATCAGGTATTAGACGGTGTCAAAACCGTTGCCGAAAAATCAACTGTCGATGACATGATAGTCATGTATAAAGAGGTTGAATAGATTCCGGTGGGGCTGCGACAGCCCCAAATTTTGCTCAATGCCGGTAAGAGCTAAAGGAGGTCGCGCTGTGATGTATTCTAAAGGTTTCGTAATAGCTATTGTTTGTCAAGGTAAAATCAGTCAAGAATCAAAAGATGGTATTGTAGCTATACCATTTATGTCTGAGTATGCCATTCGGCTTCGTAATAAAAACAACAGACGGGCCGTAGCTTTTGTTCGTGTTGATGACGAGCCAGTTGGTAATATTGTTGTTAATGCTAATAGTTTTGTTGACCTTGAGTGTCCAGTTGATACAAGAAAGAACTTCAAGTTTGTTTCTGCTGATAGCGGTGAAGCCGTTGACTTCGGTAAGAACAATAAGACCGATGGTAGTAATGGAGTTATTCGCGTAGAATGGAAGCTGGAGCGTGAGTATCAGCCGCCAATTTATACACAACACTTTAATAGCGGTAACCGCCCTAGAAACTGGCACGCTGGAGAACACTTCAATAAAGGTATAGTTGGTGGTCAAATGCGAAGCGCAGTACCAACTAGTGCTGGTTTAGGTTTTATGGATGATGCGGCACCACGTAGCGAAGGCTGTACTGTAGAAGGTAGAAACTCTTCTCAATCATTCCGTAATACGCATGTTGACTTAGAAGCTGGAGAAGGTGTAATTATTCAATTGGTGCTGAAGGGTTTTCAGCAAGAAACAAAAGTGTATACTTGCCACAACAGAGGTTGTCCTAAACACACAGAAGAATTTAATATTCAAGACCATTTCTGTAACAAATGTGGTAATCGCTTAGCTTAAGCAAATAAGAAGAAGGAAGCGTAGTCCACAAGGACTGCGCTTTTTTCGTAAACGGAGGATAATTTATGCGTATCTTTTTTTTCGGTGCCATCATATTAGCTGTATCTGCCGCTATCGTACTTTCCGCCGCCCCTCCTGTAGTAGACCAAACCCTATATGAAAAGCTAGACTGTCTATCTTTTAGTATACATGCTGGAGATAATGTTGGTTCAGGAGTTATGGTAACACGTAAGCGGGGGAAAGACAATGTTCATTTTGTCTGGACGGCGGCCCACGTCCTTGCTCCTGCTCAAGTAGTCAGGAAGGTTATTGACTTTAAGAAGGGTGTATACAAGTACGAACTATTCTATAAAGATGTAATGGTTGTACAAGAGAAGTATGAAGATGGCAGGGCTGTTTCCAGAACTGGCTATATGGGAAGAATAGTCAGATATTCAGATGCTACATATGGTAAAGACCTAGCTTTAATACAATTATATAAGAAAAACATTACTACTGATAGTGTTGTTTTCTATAAAGGTGACCTACTAAAAATAGGCGTGTCTATTACAAATATAGGTACTGTATTAGGTAGAGCAAATAACACTTTTTCTGAAGGTATTATTGCTAGAGTAGGCAAGGTTAATAGTAAGCGCCAGATTCAAGACCAAGCCTCTCTCTTTGCCGACTTTGGTTCAAGTGGCTCCGGCATATTTCATAAAAGAAGTGGTAATTGCTTAGGTATTTTACAAGACAAACTGGATGGCACCTCTGGTATAATCTGGTATATACCTAGCAGAGAAATAAAGAAATGGGCACAGAAAACAGATTGTTTGTGGGCTTACGACAACTCTAAGCTACCTAGCGATAAAGAGATTTTGTCAAGAGAAATCAACGACGTGGCAATCGAGCCTCCTGTTGAAAAAATGACCTTGACACCGAAGCCTTGATTCGTCTATACTAAAGCGCAGGGCATGGTCGCTCTGCGCTTGTTCTATTTATGAGGAGTTATGAACGTAACGACCAATGGTGGTTTGCCTACGGCTGACCCAGCACTTACAGAAAAAAGATTATCTACAATATTACGACATATATCTAATGTTAGAGAAGACTGCGAACTATTAGGTAATAAACTAATTGAGCAGGGAGAGATGGATACGGGGCGAAAGCTTATAGCCAACGGCCTTATCCATGATAATAGCAAACTACACGGGATTGAATGGGCTTATCTTCATCAAGATATTTTAGAAAAAGAAGAGCTTTTATTTAAAGCGGCAGCAAAACAGCACGTCCATACCAACCCGCATCACCCCGAATACTGGGGCGATATAGAACAGATGCCGCGTGTGTATGTCGCAGAAATGGTCTGTGATTGGCACGCCCGCTCCTCTGAGTTTGGTACAGACTTGAGAGCGTGGATAAAAGAGAAAGCTTTTACTAAGTATAAAATACCAATCAATGGCAGAATACACGGGGAAATTAAAGAGTTTTTAATATTACTCTTGGATAGGAGGTTTGCATGAAGACTTATATTTTAAGACGTAAGACTGATGGGAAGTTTAAAGATAGAACAAGAAACGGGTGGGATAGCGATATAAATAAGGCTAGGATGTATAATAGAAAATGCGACGCAACCAATTCTGCTAATTGCCACTGTCCTTATGGTCATGAGATTCTTGAACACAAAAAACAACTTCAAGTACAATACAAAGTTGTCGCGACAAGACAGGATGTACCAAACCATGCTACTAGAATAGGTGAAAATGTATTCCCTACACGACAAGCCGCTGAAGCCTTCCGTATAGAACACGCTAAAACATTAAAGATGCATGTAGATTATCTAAAAATAGAACAGTATATTGCCTACGCACCCTCTCTCCCTCCTGCTCAATATATTAGACCAAGTTGGCAAGATTATTTTTTAGGGCTGGCCTTCATCGTCAGCCGTCGCAGCCACGATATCCAGACTCAACACGGCTCTATTATAGTTGATAGCGAAAATAGAATTCTTGGTACTGGCTATAATGGCTTTGCTAAAGGCTTAGCTAATGACAACACTCTTCCTAACACTCGTCCCGATAAATACGACTGGATGCTTCATTCTGAGGTTAATGCCCTTGCCAACTGCACGCTACGTCCGTATAATGCAACGCTATACATAACTGGTGAACCGTGTAACCAATGTTTAATGCAGCTATGGCAGAATGGAGTAAAGAAAGTTATTTGCGGCAGTCTATACGGATGGCAGCAAAACAATGAGAAGAGTAGAGCGGTCTTTAACGAGTTTATAAAACGCAGCGGTATGCAGATAGAATATGTCAAGCCGGACCTGACGTGGATACACAGTCTTGCTGCTGATTTACCCAGGTTATTAAGCAGGGAGAAGACATGAATGTGTGGCAAGCTAATCAAATCCACATGCTAAGTTTATATGTTAACATATATCATTACCATCAAACTGTGGCGGTAACATCGGGAGGGTTTGACCCACTACATGCCGGGCATGTACGGTGTATTTTATCCTCAGCAGAACTTGCCGATATCCTCATTGTCGTCGTAAATGGCGACAATTTTTTGTTACGCAAGAAAAAATATGTGTTTATGCCCCTAGCTGAGCGTATGGAAATCATCGCTAGCCTCAGAGGAGTAGACCATGTGGTAGCATGGGACGATGGTACTCAATTCGTAGCTGGCGCACTAGCTATTTTAAAGCCAGACTTATTCACTAAAGGTGGAGATAGAAGTACAATCGAATCTATAGCGGAATGTGAGCGTAAGGTTTGTGGAGAAATCGGGTGCAGGATAGTTCTAGGTGTCGGCGGCAATACAAAATCCCAATCATCTTCCGCATTAGTAAAAGGTAGTCAAGATGTCTATATTCACTCCGAGAAAAACACTTAAGCCATATGAATATCCAGAGGCAGAAGAATTTAAAAAGGCAATAAATAACTCTTACTGGTTAGTAACAGAATGGAACTTCAGTTCCGATATACAAGATTTCAAAGTAATACTCAATCCAGTACAACGCAGCGCAATTAAAAATACCCTACTGGCGATTAGTCAGATTGAAGTAGCGGTCAAGAAATTTTGGACTAAGTTAGGCGACCGCTTCCCCAAGGCAGAATTTGAACAGGTGGGTATTACCTGTGGTGAAAGCGAGGTGCGTCATTCTGATGCCTACTCACACTTGCTTCAAGTATTAGACCTAAATGCTGACTTTGAAAAGCTATTAGATAATAAGGCCATACAAGGGCGAGTAGATTACTTAAATAAGTACCTGGCTGGTGCCAACGAAAAAAATGCAAAAGAATATACTTTAATGCTCACCCTGTTCTCTATTTTTATTGAAAATGTTAGTCTGTTCAGTCAATTCGCCATTATCAAATCGTTTAATAAACACTTAACAGTATTAAAAGACATCGACAACGTCGTACAGGCTACACAGAAAGAGGAACTGATTCATGCTCTGCTGGGTGTCTATATCATTAATGAAATCCGCAAAGAGAAACCGGACTGGTTTGACCACACATTTTACGAGCAGATAAACAGGGCTTGCAAGAAGTCCTATAAAGCAGAGTGCGAAATTATTGATTGGATTTTTGAAGCTGGGGAGTTAGATTTCTTACCCAAAGCTACTCTAAAAGAGTTTATTAAGAATCGCTATAACGATAGTATCAAAATGATTGGTGGTGGCTCTATTTTTGAAATCAATCAAAGAGTGCTATCACAGTTACACTGGTTTGAAGAAGAAATATACGCTCAGGTCAAAACAGATTTCTTCCACAAGAAACCAGTAAGTTATTCAAAACGTGTCCAGTCATATACCGAAGAGGATTTGTTCTAATGTACAAGTGGCTAAATGCTAACTCACGTCAGTTTCTAGCAAAGGATTATTTAGAAAATGGGCAAAGTCCTGAGCAAAGAATAGAAATTGTTTTTAACACAGCAGAGAAGATTCTCAATAAGAAGGGTTACGCCAGTAAGGCGATGGACTACTTCTCTAGAGGATGGTTCTCACTATCAACTCCCATATGGGTAAACTTCGGTAACGACCGTGGGTTGCCCATTAGTTGTTTTGGTTCATATATAGAAGATGACTCTGCTTCTATCTGTTATACGCAGTCAGAAATCAGTATGATGTCTAAGCATGGCGGTGGCACCGCCGCAAAGTTCAATCTACGTGGACGCGGCTTCCCTATCAAGGGTGGGCGTAATGGCAAGACGGGCGGCGCTGTCCATTTTATGCAATGTTTTAATACAAATATAAATGTCTTCAGCCAAGGAGCAACCCGTAGGGGCAGCTTCGCCGCTTACCTTGATATTGACCATCCAGATATTATGGAGTTCCTGACTATTAAGTCAGAAGCTAGTATTATACACGATATATCTTTCGGAGTTTGTATCCGCGACTACTGGTTAAAAGAAATGGTTGATGGAGATAAGCAGAAGAGGAAGGTGTGGGCTAAAGTTCTTGAGTGTAGAAATAACCACGGCTATCCATACCTTATCTTTCTTGATAATGTAAATAGAAATACTGTTGACGTATACAAAGATTTGAAGATGTGGATTTCACACTCTAATCTTTGTACAGAAATCTTTTTACCTACCAATCTATTAGAATCTTTCGTTTGTGATTTACTATCTCTTAATCTACTATACTATGATGAGTGGAAGGATACAGACCTGTACTACATAGTAGTCTGTTTGCTTGATGCAGTCATGACTGAATTTATCAACAAGGCCAAGAACTTCCCATTCATGACCCGCGCTGTTAGATTTGCTGAGAGGCATCGTGCCCTTGGAGTTGGTCGCCTTGGCTGGCATAGTTTATTACAAAGTAAAATGATTCCTTTTGAAAGCATGGAAGCAAAGCTATTAAACACCGAAATAGCTAAGACCATGAAAGCCGGGCTATGGGCCGCCTCTGCTGAGATGGCGAAAGAATATGGAGAACCTGTTCTACTAAAAGGGTATGGGCGTAGGCATACAACACTGACGGCTGATGCTCCAACTACCTCGTCTGCTTTCATATTAGAACAAGCCTCTCCTTCTAATGAGCCTTTTACTAGTAATTATAGTGTAGACGATTTAGCTAAAGGAAAGTTTTCTTTCAAGAATCCAAAGCTAGAAGCCTTACTAGAAAAGAAAGATAAGAATACTACTGAAGTATGGATGAGTATACTTAAAAACAACGGCAGCGTACAACACTTGGACTTTTTAAATAAGCAGGAGAAGGATGTATTTAAGACATTTATCGAGATTTCTCCTATGGAAATTATTGTCCAGGCGTCTCAGCGGCAAAAGTATATAGACCAAGGACAGTCTATCAACCTTATGCTTGACCCGAATGTTTCAGTTAAAGATAAGAATACTCTAACACTAAAAGCATGGGAACTTGGGTTAAACTCGCTATACTATCAGAAGAATGTTAATGCGGCCCAGCAGTTGACTAATAGCATTTTGAGTTGCACTAGTTGTGAGGGATAATATGAAAGATAATAATGGTTGGCTTGAGTGGGAGTGGGAGCCTTGGCTGTTAAAGTGTGGTATACCAGACGAAAAAGATATACCAAAGGATATGAAGAAACTTTATGATATGACCCCACCTGATGATTTCTTTGATAAGATATTACAGGATTATATGATAACAGTTCCTCCGTTTCATCCTGATATCGGTCCACTAAACACAAGCTGGAAAAATATTTGTACTAATCCAGATAGGGCCTCTACCCAATGGGCATCAGCTAATAATGTTGCCGCAAACCTATTGGCTATAAAAGAAAGCCTGGAAAAGACTAAACCCCGCTTTGACGTAGTCGTTATGATGGAGTCACTATGGCCCTTCTTCCTGCTTAAGTTTGAAAAGACATATGATAAATTAACCGATTCTATAGTTGGTATGCCCGTCTATGTATGTAAAACACCTGAAGAGCTTACTGAACTAGTACACACGTTGGAATCACGGAAAAAGAAAATTTTATTTGTGAGGGATGAAAATGATAAAACACATTACGGGGAACGTATTGACCGCGTCTGTAGATTGCATAGCGCATGGTGTGAATTGCAAAGGGAGCTTCGCAGCGGGAGTAGCGAAACAGATTAGAAATAAACACCCTCTTGCCGCTCAAGCTTATATAGATAAGTTTCTACATGAGGGCTGGAAGCTTGGTGATGTTCAGTTTGTAAAATTGCCTGGGGGGTTGACTATTGCAAATTGCGCTACACAATATGGGTATGGTTACGCTGGTGACCAGAGAGTTTTTGTAAATTACGAGGCTGTGGCTGCGGTGTTTACTACACTAGTTAAATATAGCGAGTTAGGTAACAGTGTAGCTATGCCAAGAATTGGCGCGGGATTAGCAGGAGGAGATTGGAATATCATTCTAAAACTTCTTGAGGATGCCGCTAAAGATAAGGACGTGGATATCACGGTATATAGCTTATGATTACTATTTGTAAAGCTAGAGG
>JACCDR012225517.1_pt1 | contig 27393 bp, 26 predicted proteins | sample 7446431 | NCBI WGS metagenome assembly JACCDR01 (sample SAMN15323443, study PRJNA562643) | freshwater metagenome | isolation source: river surface water | place: USA:Blue River Watershed | collected 2017-08-17 | reverse complement strand
CTGTCTTGGGCGCCTGGGCGCACGCTGCTTGTCGCCAGGGTCACAAGACCCTGGACTCCTCCCATCGCGCGCCCATGCATCCCAACACAGGGCGCTGCGGGCGTCGCCCTGGTGAAATATCCGGGCTGGCCTGGGCAACCAGCTAGATCGCCTTGAACGGGTTTAGGAGCGGCACCCCGAAAGAACTGAAGTCGCCTGTGTTCCGCGTCACGACAGTCAATCTATGAACTCGCGCAACGGCTGCAATCATCGCGTCCTCGTTGAGCGTGTCTGACTTGCGGTGAATCAAGGTTGCCCACATCCTGAAGGCAGCGCCGTCCATTGGCAATACGTTGTACGAGGCGGCGACCAAGTCCACCCACTCCTGCAGTTCCTGAGCCTTCGACTCGTCTTGCTCCCGAGTCACCTCCACCCCAGCCTGCAACTCACCCAACGTCACCGCCGAGATGCACAGATCTGCGTCGTCTATGCTGCGGATCCAAGTCAGAACCGCGCCGTGCGGCCTGGCCTTCCTGAGTTCAGAAACAACATTGGTGTCGAGCAAGAACACCATCACCTCACATCCGCAGGTCGCCGACGCAATCTGCCTCTTTTGGGGATCGGGATGTCCATCCTTCCGCGGTCACTGAGCAGCAACTCCTTCAAGCTTGGTCGTGCCGTCGCCTGCATCCTCTTCCAAACTTCAACAGGCACAAGCACCGCAGCCTCCGCCCCTCGCTTGGTTACCATCTGAGGGCCATCAGTCATGCAGGCATCCAAGAACTCACTGAACCTCGCCTTCGCGTCTTGAACCGGCCAAACTTGCATCACCGTCTCCTTATCAAACTGGTCAGGTATGTAGTCTATCGCCGGTGCGGCCTAACCCCTCACTCAAGCGGAGCACCAATGGCAGGCCACCGGGCCCGGGCCGATGGTACTCCGTACTTTCTCACCGGCCCGGGCCTGGCGTCCTGCCGTTGGTGCCCGCTTAGCTCGAACGTTAGGGTGCGCCGTGAAAAGGCGCTGTTTACCAGCGGGTGCGAATCCCGCCTGGTAACTTTCGCTCCGGCCGGTGGCAATTGGGGGCAGTCGTGGAGGCCACGAAGCGACTGTAGCCTTCGGTGTAGAAGGTTTTTTAGGGGACTTGGCGATCGTGCAGGTCGCAACGAAGTCGCGCCACAGCCGATTGATCATGCGGGCTGATGCGCCCTGCCGATGAGGCACGCCTAGGCCCAGCAGCCGCCTATTGGGTGGGTTTTTGGCGGCCGCAAACAAAACGGGCCGAACAGCCCGTGTTTGTTGGTTTTTTGGCGGAAGCGGTGAGATTCGAACTCACGGACGGTTGCCCGTCGCCGGTTTTCAAGACCGGTGCAATCGACCACTCTGCCACGCTTCCTGGTGTCGACGCGCGATTCTAGGCGCCCGGCGCCTGGGTTTGCGGGCAGCCTACTTGCAACAGTTCACGCCGGTCGCCGTCCACGCGCACCGCGCTCAGGGCGCCGCCCCAGACGCAGCCGGTGTCCAGCGCCAGCAGGTCAGGGCGGTTGATCAAGCCCAGTGTGCTCCAGTGGCCAAAGGCGATGGGCTGGCCCTGGCTGTGGCGGCCGGGCACCTCGAACCAGGGCATGTGGCCTTCGGGTGCGCCGCCCGTACCTTCTTTGCTCTTGAAGTCCAGCACGCCGTCGGCCGTGCAAAAGCGGATGCGGGTGAGTGTGCTGACCACCATGCGCCAGCGCGCCTGGCCTTGCAGGCCGGGTTGCCATTGGTTGGGCAGGTCGCCGTACAGGTGCTGTAAGAAGCCGCCCAGACCGGGGCCGCGCAACACGCTTTGCACCTCGCTGGCCAAGGCCAGCGCGTCCGGCCCCGACCACTGCGGCGCCAGCCCGGCGTGCACACACAACCAGCCGCACTCCACGTGCGCCAGCGGCTGCTGCGCCAGCCATTGCAGCCAGGCGGGCGCGTCGGGAGCTTGCAGCACATCGGCAAAGGTGTCGCCCTTGCGCGGTTTGCGCACGCCGTGCGCCACCGCCAGCAGGTGCAGGTCGTGGTTGCCCAGCAAGGCGGTGGCAGCGTTGCCCAAAGCGGCCACCTGGCGCAGCACTTGCAGGGAATCGGGCCCCCGGTTTACCAGGTCGCCCAGCAGCACCACGCGGTCGCGTGACGGCGAAAAGCCCGCTGTGTTCAGCAACTGTTGCAGCGCACCCGCGCAGCCTTGCACATCACCAATCAGCAGGTTCATCGGGCGATTCTGCTACGCTCCTGGCCGTTTTCGCTGACACCGCCGCCTGATGGGCCGGCGGCACCCATGGACCTGGCACTGTTGGTTTTTTTGATCTTGCTGAATGGCTTGTTTGCCATGTCAGAGATGGGCCTGACGGCCAGCCGCAAGGCGCGGCTGCAGGTGATGGTGGAAGCGCAGGAACCGGGCGCTTCGGCGGCCATGGACCTGCACGACAACCCGACCAAGTTTTTGTCGACGGTGCAGATCGGCATCACGTCCATCGGCGTGCTCAACGGCATTGTGGGTGAAGCGGCCTTCTCGGCGCCGCTGGGGCATTGGCTGTCGCAAACCTTCGGCTGGGCCGAAAGACCGGCGAGCATGGGCGCTACGGCGCTGGTGGTGATGATGATCACCATCCTGACCATCATCTTTGGTGAACTGGTGCCCAAGCGCCTGGGGCAGATGTACCCGGAAACAGTGGCCCGGTTGGCCGCGCGGCCGATGAACCTGCTGTCCACCGCCACGCGGCCGCTGGTGGCGCTGCTCAGCCTGTGCACCGAAGGTGTGCTCAAGCTCTTGGGCATCAAGGCCGGGCCCTCGCGCTCGGTGACCGAAGAAGAAATCGCGGCCAGCCTGGAAGAGGGCGTGGACGCGGGTGTGATCGAGGCCCAAGAGCACCAAATGGTGCGCAACGTGTTCAGGCTCGACGACCGCCAGATCGGCAGCATGATGATCCCGCGCGCTGAAATCGTCTGGCTCGACGAATCGGACCCGCTGGACACGCTGCTGGAGCGCATGGCCAGCAGCGGCCACACGCGTTTCCCGGTGTGCCGCGATTCGCTGGACGACGTGCGCGGTGTGCTGGCCACGGCGGCCTTGTTGCAGCCGTTGGCGCGCGGCGAAAAGCCCCTGCTGGCACAGCATCTGCATGCACCGGTATTTGTGCCGGAAACGCTGTCGGGCATGGAGTTGTTGGAACACTTTAAGCAGGCGGCTACCGATATCGTCTTTGTTGTCGACGAGTATGGCGCCGTGCAGGGCCTGATCACGGAACGTGACCTGCTGGAAGCCATCACGGGCGAGTTTGGCACCTCCACCGACGAAGACGCCTGGGCCGTCAAGCGTGAAGACGGCAGTTGGTTGATGGACGGCCTGATACCGGTGCCTGAGCTGAAAGACCGGCTGGAGATACGTGAACTGCCCGAAGAAGACCGCGGCCGCTACAACACCCTGGCCGGCATGGTGATGCTGTTGCTGGGCCGGCTGCCGCGCACCGCCGATTCGGTGCTGTGGGACGGCTGGCGCTTTGAGGTGGTGGACCTGGACGGCAAACGCGTCGACAAGGTGCTGGTACAGAAAGTTGAAACCCCTGGAGAAGAAACATGATTGTCAACAACTTGCACACCAAGCCCACGGGGCTGGACAGCGTGGCGCACCGCAAGCTGAAGTTGCGTGTGCCGGTGCAGAACTGGGCTGTGGCCAACAAACTGAATGCACTGTTTGTGGCGGCAAACGAGTTTCCCGACGCCTGCCGCGAATTCCCCATCGTGTTTGTGAAGTCGGGCAAAGACGCCGACGGCACCGACAGCGTCGCGCCGATAGCGGTGTTTGGTGTTTCGCAGGCCGAGAACCTGTTTTTGGTGGGCGAGCGCTGGCGTGGCCGCTACATGCCGGCGGTGATGCGCATGTACCCGTTTTGCATGGCGCGCATAGACGATGACCGGCTGGCGATGTGTGTGGACATGGCCTTTGAAGGCGCCAACGATACCGAGGGCCAGGCGCTGTTTGACGCCAATGGCAAGCCCACCGAATGGCTTGGGCGTGTGCAAAAGCAACTGGAAGACCTGGAAGCCGAAGTGCAGCGCACGCGGCAGGTGTGCGTGCGCCTGCAGCAGCTGGACCTGCTGCGCGAGATGCGCTTTGATGCCACGCTGCCCGGCGGGCGCAAGCACACGGTGGACGGCTTTATGGTGGTGGACGAGGAGAAGGTGCGCAACCTTCCCGACGCCCAGGTGCTGGAACTGCACCGCAGCGGCCTGCTGGGCTTGATACACCTGCACTGGATATCGATGCGCAACATGCAGCCGCTGCTGGAATGGCACGTGGAGCGCAGCGCAGCGCAGACGCCGGCCTGAACACTGCCGCCGGCCACCCGGCAGGGCAGCTGCGGGTAACAGCTATCAGGCCGCGTTGCCCTGTCGCCAGCTGCGCAGGCTGTGCAGCACCTCGGCCGCCTGCGGTTTTTGCTGCACCACCCAGCTGTCGAAGCGGTCGCGCGCCTGCTGGCCGTAACGCTGGTAGATCTTCCAGCCCACAAAGGCCACCAAGGCCAGCAGCAGCAGTGTCTTGGCTGCACGCGCCCACGCCACCAGCACGGCGATGCCCATGCCCAGGGCCACCCACTTCACCCACCAGGTGCCGCCGTAGGTCATGGCGTTGATGGTGGCGCACAGGCCCACCACAAACAGCGCCTTCAGCGGCATCACCACGGCCTGGCTCAGGTGGTGCAGGGGGCGCAGCAGGGACGGGTGTGACATGGGGGCCTCGTGTTGGGGTTGGGGGGTGCGGTGCATCTTCGGCCCCGGCAGCCGCGCCCGCCAGCGCCATGCGACGAACGGCCCGCTGCGGTCGCCAAAGTGCTTTTCAGTGGGGCGGACGGGCGGGAAAGTGGGCATCATTGCGACCCCAACGCAACGAACCAGGCCCTTTTGATGACCGTTGAACTTGCCAAGAGCGCGCGCAGCGCCGCCCCCAAAGGCAGCATTCCCTTGCAGGTGGTGGAACGTGCCACGTTTGCGCAGGCGCTGGCGCAGCTGCCCCCCGCCAGCGCACGCTGGCTGCGCAGCGTGGGCTTTGAAGGTGCGCCCGACACCCATGCGCTGCTGCCCGCTGAAGACGGCAGCCTGCAGGCGGTGTGGGCCGGTGTGGCCGGGGCCCATCACCCTTGGGCGCTGGCTGCACTGCCGCGCAACCTGCCGCAGGGCCGCTACCACCTGGCGGGCGCTGCGCAGGGGGGCCTGGTGATGGACGACATGGCTGCGGCGCTGTCGTGGGAACTGGGCAGCTACTGCTTCGACCTCTACAAACCCGCGCGCCGCGCCAGCGCGCAACTGGTGCTGCCGCCCACGCCGGCAGCGCGGCGGGGCCTGGTGCTGGCGGCGGCCATCGCTTCCACGCGCGACCTTGTCAACACCCCGGCCGAACACATGGGCCCGGCGCAGTTGGCGCAGGCGGTGGAGATGGTGGCGCGCCAGCACGGCGCCACCTTCAAACAAACGGTGGGTGACAAGCTGCTGAAGGCCGGCTTCCCGGCTGTGCACGCGGTGGGCCGTGCGGCTGAAGCGGCGCGCGCACCGCGCCTGATTGAGCTGAACTGGGGCCAGGCCCGCCACCCGCTGGTCACGCTGGTGGGCAAGGGCGTGTGTTTTGACAGCGGCGGCCTGGACATCAAAGGCGCCGACGGCATGCGCCTGATGAAAAAAGACATGGGCGGCGCCGCCAACGTGCTGGGCCTGGCGCAAATGGTGATGGCGCTGCAGCTGCCGGTGCGCCTGCAGGTGCTGATACCGGCGGTGGAAAACGCCATTGCCGGCAACGCCTTCAGGCCCGGCGACGTGTTCAAGACACGCCAGGGCCTGCACATCGAGATCGGCAATACCGACGCCGAGGGCCGCGTCATCCTGTGCGACGCGCTGGCCTATGGCGCCGAAAACAAACCCGCGTTGATGATCGACATGGCCACGCTCACCGGCGCGGCGCGTGTGGCCCTGGGCCCGCAACTGCCGGCCCTGTTCTGCCGCGACATGGCCGTGGCGCGAGCCCTGGTGGACCAGGGCCTGGCGCTGCACGACCCGCTGTGGCACATGCCACTGTGGGCGCCCTACCACGCCAGCATCGAAAGCGACATCGCCGACATCGTCAACACCGGCTCTGGCCCTATGGCCGGTGCGGTGACGGCAGCGCTGTTTCTGGACGACTTTGTGCCCGCCGGGCAAGACTGGCTGCACATCGATCTGTTTGCGTGGAACCAGGGCTCGCGCCCCGGCCGCCCCGCCGGCGGCGAGGCGCAAACCCTGCGCACGCTGCTGGCCTACCTGGAACAGCGCTTTGGCGCGGGGCAGGCCTGATGCGCGCCGTTGATGTTGGCTGCACGCGCGGTGTCGTGGCCGCAGCAGCATGAGCCCGCAGCCGCCGCTGACAGCCTTGGCCGCGCTGGCGCCGCAGCTGGCACAGGCCGGCTGGGCCGTGCTGGACGCCGCAGCCCTGGCGCAGCACTGCACGGTGCCCTTGGCCGAGCTGCGCGCCTGGGAACCCCACTGGCACGACCTGCCGCCCGACCCGCACCTGCGCGACGGTGGCCACTACCGCCAGCGCCGCCACAGCTGTTTTGTGGTGCAGGGTGGCGCCGTGCAACAGGCGCCGCACCGTGCGCATTGGCAGCCGGTGGACTACAACGCACTGCATGGCGGCTTTGAACGCTGGTTTGCCGCCATGCCCGCAGCCTGGGTGGCACAAGCGGCCTGGCAGCAGTTGCTGACCGGGCTGGCCGCCGTGGCCACGCAATTGCGCGGCGTGGCCCACGGCAGCCCCTGGTTTGTGGAGGCGCACCCGTTTCGCATCACCACCGAAGGCGGCATCGGCCGGCCCACACCCGAAGGTGCACATCGCGACGGCGTGGACCTGGTGGTGGTGTTGATGGTGCAGCGGCACAACGTGAAGGGCGGCGAGACGCGGGTGTTTGACGCCCAGGGCCCGCAGGGCGTGCGCTTCACGCTGCAAGAGCCTTGGAGTGCGCTGCTGCTGGACGACGAACGGGTCATCCACGAGAGCACGCCCATCCAAAACCAACAGCCCGGCCAGCCTGCGTGGCGCGACACGCTGGTGCTGACCTTCCGGCAGCAAGGCTTCCAGGGGCCCTGAGTGCCTGGCCCCGCCGTGCAGCACATGCGGGCCCTGGCGCGCCGCACACCACCACCACCCACACGGGCACGAACGTGACGAACACTTCCACATCCCACCCCCACCTGGACGGCCTGCCCATCGGCCCGGCCGACATCACCGCCGCCGCAGCGCGCCTGCGCGGCGTGGCCCACCGCACGCCGGTGCTGCGCTCAGACACCGCTGACCAGCACACGGGCGCACAGGTGTTTTTCAAGTGCGAGAACTTCCAGCGCATGGGCGCCTTCAAGTTTCGCGGCGCCTACAACGCACTGGCGCAGTTCACGCCCGAGCAGCGGCGCGGGGGTGTCATCGCCTTTTCGTCGGGCAACCACGCGCAGGCCATTGCGCTGTCGGCGCGGCTGCTGGGCATGCCGTCGGTGCTGGTGATGCCGCACGATTCACCGGCGGCCAAGCTGGCGGCCACACGCGGCTACCAGGCAGGCCAGCCGGGCAGCGAGGTGGTGCTGTACGACCGCTACACCGAAGACCGCGAAGCCATCGGCAAACGCCTGGCGCAGGAACGCGGCATGACGCTGATACCGCCCTACGACCACGCCCACGTGATGGCAGGGCAGGGCACCGCTGCCGCTGAATTGATTGAAGAAGTGGGCCCGCTGGACCTGCTGCTGGTGTGTGTGGGCGGCGGCGGCCTGATATCGGGCTGCGCCGTGGCTGCGCACGCGGCCAGCCCGGGTGTGCAGGTGGTGGGGGTGGAGCCCGAGGCCGGCAACGACACGCAGCAAAGCCTGGCGCTGGGACGCATCGTGCACATCGACACGCCCAAGACCATAGCCGATGGCGCGCAGACGCAGCACAGCGGCCAGCTCACCTTCGCCGTTATCCAGCGCCTGGTGCCGCAGATCGTGACCGTCAGCGACGCGCAGCTGGTCAGCACGATGCGCTTTTTTGCCGAGCGCATGAAGATGGTGGTTGAACCCACCGGCTGCCTGGGCGCCGCCGCGCTGCTGCAAGGCGTGGTGCAGGCGCGCGGGCAGCGGGTGGGCGTCATCATCAGCGGCGGCAACGTCGACCTGTTGCGCTACGCGCAGTTCCTGTCGGGTCAGAGCCTGTGAAGTATTCCGGCGCGCCCGAGCGGGTTTCCGAAACGGTGTCGATCTAGACGCAAAGCGCAGACGTAGCCCGGGCTACGTCGAGCATTTGCAACGACGAGCGGCGCCGTTTTGGGCGCACGAGCGGGTGTGGCGGAATACTTCACAGGCTCTCAGGGCGCTGGCGTGGTCTGACGGCCTGCAGCAACGCCCTGGCCGACACGCTTCGCCGCAGCCCCCGTACCCTGCACACCCACCCACTACCAGGCACCGCCCCATGGCCGACAGCACAACGCCACCCGCAGCCGTCACGGTACCCAGCCCGCCTGATGCCGCGCAGCGCCAGCGCCAGCAGGTGGACCAGCTGCTGGCGATGTCGGCCGCCACCAGCACCGGCGTGGCCCGCTTGGCCGTTGGTGACCTGCCCTATGACGTGTGTGTGGAATTCCTGCCCGTGCGGGCCGGCGCGCTGGACGGCCCGCGCGGCGAGCCCGAGGCCGCCATCATGGCCACCGCCTACCTGCAAAAGGGCGCTGCACCGGGGCAGCGGCCGGTGTGTTTTGCCTTCAATGGCGGGCCGGGTTCGGCATCGGTGTGGCTGCACCTGGGGGCCCTGGGCCCACAGCGCGTGGTGGTGCCTGACGACGGCAGCATGCCGCAGCCGCCCTATGCCGTGCAAGACAACCCCCACAGCTGGTTTGAACACTTCGACCTCGTGTTCATCGACCCGCCCCACACCGGCTGGTCGGTGACGGCCAGCGACGACACACGCAAGAAGATGCTGTCGGTGGACGGCGACATCGACGCGCTGGCCGAGGTGGTGCGCCTGTGGCTTACGCGCCACCAGCGCTGGGGCTCGGCGCTGTACCTGGCCGGCGAAAGTTACGGCACCACCCGCGTTGCCGGCATGGCCAGCCGCCTGCAAGACCTGGGCGTGGCGCTGAAAGGCTTGATACTGGTGTCGTGTGCGATGGACCTGCAGACGCTGGTGTTTGCACCGGCCAACGACCTGCCTTACGCGCTGTTCCTGCCCGCCTTTGCGTTAACCGCCCAGTTCCACGGCCTGCTCAAGGGCCCGCTGGCGGCCAGCCCGGCGGCGGCGCAGCGCGCGGCTGAGGACTTCGTGATGTCCGACTACCTGGCCGCACTGCACGCGGGCGCGCGCCTGAGCAGCGCGCAGCGCGCGCGTGTGGTGCGGCGGCTGGCTGAACTGACCGGCCTGCCGGCGGCGCTGGTGGACGAGAAAAACCTGCGCATCAGCGACCAGACCTACTTTTTCGAGGCCTTGCGCAGCCGTGGCCTGATGGTGGGCCGGCTCGACTCACGCGCCACCGGCCCCATGGCTGCCAGCCGCACACGCGACTGGGAATTCGACCCCGGCATCGAGGCCATCGCCGCGCCCTACACCATGGCCGCGATGCACTACTTCAACCACACGCTGGGCATCAAGCTGGAGCAGCGGTATGAAGTGCTGAACCGCAGCGTGGGCCCGGCCTGGAACTGGAACCGGGGCGGCAAGACCAGCGAGGGTTACACCTCCACCAGCCCCGACCTGGCGCGTGCGTTGCGCCGCCACCCGCACTTGCGGGTGCTGGTGGCCAGCGGCCGCTACGACCTGGGCACGCCCTGCAGCGCAAGTGACTGGTCGCTGGCGCAGCTGGACCTGCCGCCCTCGGTGGCCCCACGTGTGCAGCACCGCTACTACGACGCCGGCCACATGATGTACACCCGGCAGGCCGATCTGCAGCGCTTGAAACACGACCTGGCGGCCTGGCTGCAGCACTGAACCGGCAGCGGCCCCGGCGCCTCCCCCGCCGTCAAAACGGCGGCGCGCTGTCGAACTGCAGTTCAGCGCCCGATACCGGGTGCAGCAGCCGCAGGTGTGCCGCGTGCAGCAGCAGCCGCTCGCCCGGGCCCGGCGGCGTGCCGTACAACTCGTCGCCCACGATGGGGTGGCCCAGATGCTGCATGTGCACACGCAGCTGGTGTGAGCGGCCGGTCACGGGTTCCAGCGCCATGCGCGTGGTGGTGGTGCTGCTGCCTGCGGCGCCGCTTGTGCCGCTGCCCAGGCGCCGCAACACGCGCCAGCGTGTGTAGCTGGGTTTGCCGGCCTCCCAGTCCACCACCTGGCGCGGGCGCGCGGGCCAGTCCAAGCGCATCGGCGCGTTGCAACTGCCCTCGTCTTGCAGCGGCCAGCCCTGCACCACGGCCTCGTAGCGCTTGGCCACCTGGCGGCGTTCAAAGGCGTGGTTCAGCGCCCGCTGCGCGTTCAGGTTGCGCGCAAACATCATCAGGCCTGAGGTTGACATGTCCAGCCGGTGCACCACCAGCGCGTCGGCAAAACGCTGCTGCACCTGGGCCGTCAGGTTGATCTGGCCCTCGGGCCCACGGCCGGGCACCGACAACAGGCCGCTGGGCTTGTTCACCACCAGCAAGTCGGCGTCTTCGTACAGCAACTGCCAGGCTTCCATGGGCCCAAGCATATCGGGGCTGCCGGGCCGCCCGGCAGGCATTCAGCATCAGCCGCAGGCCCGTCTGCGTGCACCGCCACACCCGCCGCTGCAGCCCAGGGTAAGGCTGGATGACAGCAAGCCCGCAATCGGGTTACACCCCCAGGTTGTCTTTCCGCTGGAGTTCAACTTGCCTTTGACCGACACCCGAGCGCACGCCGTGGCCTGGCCACACCGTTTGCCCCACGAAGTGGTGGTGCCCGAGACCAGCCTGTGGTTCAACCTGGAGGTCAGCGCGCGCCGTTACCCGGCCCAGGTGGCTTACCGCTTTCTGGGCCAGGCGCTGAACTTCGCGCAGTTGCACGCACAGGCAGAGGCGCTGGCCGGTTGGCTGCAGGCCCAGGGTGTACAGAAAGGCGACCGCGTCATCATCTACATGCAGAACTGCCCGCAGTTTGTGGTGGCCTTCTACGCGGTGCAGCGCGCCAACGCGGTGGTGGTGCCGGTGAACCCGATGAACCGCGCGCAGGAACTGGCGCACTGCATCAGCGACGCACAGGCCGCTGTGGTGCTGACCACGGCCGACCTGGCCGCGCTGGTGGCCGAGGCCAACAGCACCTTGAGCACCGAGCAGCGCGCCGTGCACGTGCTGGCCACGCGCTTCACCGACGCCATGCCGGCCGAGGTGCTGCCCGAAGAAGCGCCACCGCCGGCGGTGATGCAGTGGCTGCAGGGTGACCCCGCGCTGCCCGCCGGCACGGTGCGCTGGGCCGACGCGCTGGCCGCCGGCCATCGCCCCGGGCCGGCCACCGCCGGCCCCGACGACATGGCCTTGCTGCCCTACACCAGCGGCACCACCGGCATGCCCAAGGGCTGCATCCACACCCACCGCACGCTCATGCACAACGTGGTGGGCGGTGCGCTGTGGGGCCACGCCAGCGCCGAGACGGTGAGCCTGGGCGTGGTGCCCATGTTTCACATCACCGGCATGGTGTACAGCGTGTTGATGTCGGTGTACCTGGGCTGCACCGTGGTGCTGATGCCGCGCTGGGACCGTGAACTGGCCGGGCGGCTGATTTCGCGCCATGCGGTGTCGCACTGGACCTGCATCCCCACCATGATCATCGACCTGTTTGGCAGCCCCAACTACCAGCAATTTGACCTGTCCAGCTTGCGCTACGTCTCGGGCGGCGGCGCGGCCATGCCGCAGGCCGTGGCGCAGCGGCTGCGTGACGAGTTCAACATCAGCTTTGCCGAAGGCTACGGCCTGACCGAAACCGCCGCCCCCACGCACGCCAACCCGCCCGAGCGCGCCAAACTGCAGTGTCTGGGCATCCCCATCTTCGGCACCGACAGCCGCATCATCAACCCCGACACGCTGCAGGAACTGCCCAACGGCGAAAGCGGCGAGATCATCAGCTATGGGCCGATGCTGTTCAAAGGCTACTGGCGCCACCCCGAGGCCACACGCGCCGCTTTCATCAACATCGACGGCAAGGCCTTCTTCCGTACCGGTGACATGGGCCGGCGCGACGACGAGGGTTACTTCTTCATCACCGACCGCCTGAAGCGCATGATCAACGCCAGCGGCTACAAAGTGTGGCCCAGCGAGGTGGAACTGCTGCTGTACCAGTGCCCGCTGGTGCAGGAAGCCTGCGTGATTGCCGCCAAAGACAGCTACCGGGGCGAAACGGTGAAGGCCGTGGTGGTGTTGCGTGCCAGCGCACCGCCGGGCACCACCGAGCAGCACATCATCGACTGGGCGCGCCAGCACATGGCCGTGTACAAGGTGCCGCGCCTGGTGCAGTTTGTGCAGGCGCTGCCCAAGAGTGGCTCGGGCAAGGTGATGTGGCGCCAGTTGCAGGAGCAAGAACAAACACCGGCTTGACCGGCAAGGCCGGCCTGCACCGCGCCGGCACCGCGCCGGCACCGCGCCCGGGCTGACAATGCCGGCATGTCCACTGGCAGCGCCATACCCGTCCCCCCGTCCTTTGTGGCCCTGCACCTGAAGCCCGGCCGCAGCAAGCCGGTGACGGCCTGGGAAAAAATCGCCGAACGGCACGAGTTCTGCGACGACCTGGCGCAGATGCTGACCGACCGCGCGCGCCACACCCAGTGGGACCTGGGCCTGGACGAGGCCACGGTGCTGGAACGTATGCACGCCGCGCTGGCCGGCGCTGCTGAGCCCGTGGTGTCGGGGCCCGAGGCGCAATGGGTGGTGTGCCGGCTGGCCGAGTTGCTGGGCTGGCCGATGCCCGAATTCAACCCGGGGTGACGGGCGCGGGCGCTGCAGCACCTTCACGCAGCCGGTACCAGCCCACACCTTGGTCGTCGGTTTCGCACACCGCCTCACCCGCGTGCAGCAGCAGGTTCAGGCAGGCCAGGCTTTCGCCAGTGGCCATGCCCAGCAGCGCCGCGTCGGCCTCGGCCAGGTTGCGCGCAAACAGCGCGCCAAACACGTCCACCGCGCGCTTGGGCTGCGCCAGCGCCCGGCGCAGCCGCTGCAGGGCCACGTCTTGCCCCCGGCGCAGCGCGTCGATGCGCGCGTGCAGGCCGCGAAAACATTCGTTGTGCGCGGGCAGCACCAGCACGTCGTCGGGCACCTCGCGCTGCAGCTTGTCCAGCGAAGCCAGCCAGTCGGCCATGGGGTTGGCGTCGGGTTCGGTGGGGTACACCGACACGTTGGACGAGATGCGCGGCAGCACCTGGTCGCCCGAGATCAGCAGCTTCAGTTCGGCGCAGTACAGGCAGGCGTGTTCAGGCGAATGGCCACGCCCGACGATGACACGCCAGCTGTGGCCGCCGATGTCGAGCAACTGGCCGTCCCGCAGGCGCACAAAGCTGTCGGGCAGGGTGTGGATGTGGCGGCCGAAGTTGCCGAAGCGGGCGCGGTAGTGTTCCAGCGACTGCGCACTCCAGCCCGCGTGGCGGTAAAAACGCAGCGCGTCTTCGGGCGCCTCGCGGCCGGTGTCGGCCACCAGGGAGCGGCAGGTCAGATACTCCAGCTGCGTGACCCACAGCCGCACTTGGAACTTGCGTGTCAACCAGCCCGCCAGCCCGATGTGGTCGGGGTGCATGTGGGTGACGATCACCCGCGTCAGGCCGCGGTCGTCGGGCGCTTGGGCGAACAGTTCGCGCCACACGGCGACGGCGTCGTCGGTGCGCATGCCGGTGTCGACCAGCGCCCAGCCGGCACCATCGTCCAGCGCCCACAGGTTGATGTGGTTCAGGCTGAAAGGCAGTGGCATGCGGATCCAGTGCACGCCCGGGGCCACTTCCAGCGTGCGCCCGCGCTCGGGCGGGCCCGCAAAGGGGTAGTCCAGACGGGCTTTGCCCGCCGTGCTGTCAAAACCATCGGCCATCGGTGCTGTGCTCCTGCCTGGGGTGCGCGGTGGCGCTTGCGGGCCCGGCATGCGGTGCATGCGCCACACTGTAACGGCGCGGGCCTCACTGCGGTGCCCTGGGGCCCAGCAGCCGCCTTCGCACCCCGTGCGGGCCCCTGTGCAGCGCCATCAGGGGTCGGTGACCCGTTTGTTCATCAACAGCACACCGCAGCAGCGGCGGGGCCGGCAGCTCAATCGTCTGCGCGGTGGCTGCCGGTGGCAGGGGCGGCCACCAGGGGCCGACCCTCGCTGTCGATGGGGGTGATGTTCTGCGCCAGGTCGCCTTTGGGGCCTTGTGTCAGTTCGTAACTGACCAGGCTGCCCTGTTTCAGGGTGCGAAAGCCTTCCATCTGCACCGCTGAAAAATGGGCGAACACATCGGCACCGCCTTCAGCAGGCTCGATGAATCCAAAACCCTTGGCATCGTTGAACCATTTCACTGTGCCTTTGGCCATACTGCAGTTCCCAGACGTTTGGTGGGGCTTTAATTCTGCGCCTGTGGGCTTCAAACCGTCAAGAATGCACAAGTGGTCAATCGTGGGGGGGCTGCGCCCACTGAAGATGAAGGCGCACTGGACTGCGGACGCTGGCGGGCCTAGCCGTCGAGCAACACCGAAAATCTGCGATTGCTTCTGCCTTGAAGTGGGCCTTTATGCGCCAACATCACACCCCAAGGGTTTCAGCAAACTGCACGCCCGTGGCTGGTAACCAAGTCGATAGAATGAGTCATGCCTGAGGAACAACCCCCCAACCCCGGTAAACCCGAGCAACCGCGTGGCCCCACCACGCCTGGCACCACGCCAGGTGTGTTGCCCGGGCGTGATACCGGGGGTGCAGTGGTGGCCGAGCGCAAGGCGGCCCGCACCAAACCGCCGTCGCTCTACCAGGTGGTGATGCTCAATGACGACTACACACCGATGGAGTTTGTCGTCATGGTGCTGCGACAGTTTTTCCAGCGTGACGCCGACACCGCCACGCACATCATGTTGAAAATTCACCACGAAGGTCGTGGCATCTGCGGCGTCTACCCCAAAGACGTGGCAGCAACCAAAGTTGAATTGGTGCTCACGGCAGCGCGTCGTGAAGGACACCCTCTGCAGTGCATTATGGAGGCCGCATGATCGCGCAAGAGTTAGAAGTCAGCCTGCACATGGCGTTTGTCGAAGCACGCCAGCAGCGCCACGAGTTCATCACCGTCGAGCACCTGCTCATGGCGTTGCTGGACAACCCGTCGGCCGCCGAAGTGCTGCGCGCCTGCGCAGCCAACATCGACGACTTGCGCAAGAGCCTGACCACCTTCATCAAGGAAAACACGCCCACCGTGGGCGGCAGCGATGAGGTGGACACGCAGCCCACTTTAGGCTTTCAGCGGGTCATCCAGCGCGCCATCATGCACGTGCAAAGTACGGGCAGCGGCAAGAAGGAAGTCACTGGCGCCAACGTGCTGGTGGCCATCTTCGGCGAGAAGGATTCCCACGCCGTGTACTACCTGCACCAGCAGGGCGTGACGCGCCTGGATGTGGTGAACTTCATCGCCCACGGCATCAAGAAAAGCGACCCGCCCGAGCCCGCCAAGGGCAACGAAAGCACCAGCAACGAAGGCGAGAAGGAAGACGGCGCTGCCGGCGACGGCAAGAGCTCACCGCTGGAGCAGTTCACACAGAACCTGAACCAGTTGGCACGCGACGGCAAGATCGACCCGCTGATCGGCCGTGAACACGAACTTGAACGGGTCATCCAGGTGCTGTGCCGCCGCCGCAAAAACAACCCGCTGCTGGTGGGCGAAGCCGGTGTGGGCAAAACCGCCATCGCCGAAGGCCTGGCCTGGCGTATCACCGAAAAAGACGTTCCCGAGGTGCTGGCTGACGCCACCGTCTATTCGCTGGACATGGGCGCGCTGCTGGCCGGCACCAAGTACCGGGGCGACTTTGAACAGCGCCTGAAAGGTGTGCTCAAGCAGCTGAAGGACAACCCCAACGCGGTGCTGTTCATCGACGAGATTCACACCCTCATCGGTGCCGGTGCGGCCAGCGGCGGCACGCTGGACGCTTCCAACCTGCTCAAGCCCGCGCTCAGCAGCGGTGCCATGAAGTGCATAGGCGCCACCACGTTCACCGAATACCGCGGCATCTTCGAAAAAGACGCTGCGCTGTCACGCCGCTTCCAGAAGGTGGACGTGACCGAGCCTTCGGTGGAACAAACCGTTGAGATCCTGAAGGGCCTGAAGTCGCGCTTCGAAGAACACCACAGCGTGAAGTACGCGGTGGGCGCGCTGCAAGCCGCGGCCGAGTTGTCGGCCAAGTTCATCAACGACCGCCATCTGCCCGACAAGGCCATCGACGTCATCGACGAAGCCGGTGCTGCGCAGCGCATCCTGCCGGTGAACAAGCGCAAGAAAACCATCACGCGCAATGAAGTTGAAGAGATCGTGGCCAAGATCGCGCGCATCCCGCCGGCCAGTGTGTCCAGCGACGACCGTGGCAAGCTCAAACTGCTGGACCGCGACCTGAAGAGTGTGGTGTTTGGCCAAGACCCGGCCATCGACGCGCTGGCCGCCGCCATCAAGATGGCCCGTTCGGGCCTGGGCCGGCCCGACAAGCCCATCGGCAGCTTCCTCTTCAGCGGCCCCACAGGCGTGGGCAAGACCGAGGTGGCCAAACAACTGGCCTACGTGCTGGGCATCGACATGATCCGCTTTGATATGTCGGAATACATGGAGCGCCATGCCGTCAGCCGCCTGATCGTCGCGCCCCCGGGTTATGTCGGCTTTGACCAGGGCGGCCTGCTGACCGAGGCCATCACCAAGAAGCCGCATGCGGTGCTGCTGCTGGACGAAATCGAAAAAGCGCACCCCGACGTCTTCAACGTGCTGCTGCAGGTGATGGACCACGGCACGTTGACCGACAACAACGGACGCAAGGCTGATTTCCGCAACGTGATCATCATCATGACCACCAACGCGGGCGCCGAGACCATGAACAAGGCCACCATTGGCTTCACCAACAAACGCGAGCAGGGTGACGAGATGGGTGACATCAAGCGCCTGTTCACGCCCGAGTTCCGAAACCGGCTGGACGCCATCGTCAACTTCCGCCCGCTGGACGAAGACATCATCCTGCGCGTGGTCGACAAGTTCTTGCTGCAGCTGGAAGGCCAGTTGGCCGAGAAGAAGGTGGAGGTCACCTTCACCGATGCGCTTCGCAAGTACCTGGGCAAGAAGGGCTTCGACCCGCTGATGGGCGCGCGGCCAATGCAGCGGCTGATACAAGACACCATCCGCCGCGCCCTGGCCGACGAACTGCTGTTCGGCCGCCTGGTCGACGGCGGGCGCCTGACGGTGGACGTGGACGACAAGGACGAGGTGCAGCTCGATATTCAGCCGCCGAAGAAAAGCGACAAACCGCGCGCTGAAGCGGCTGCGGCTTAAACGCGGTTTCAGCGCGGTTTCGGCGTCTCAGCCTCTCAGTCGCGCCGCCGCAGCGGCACACCTTCTTCGGCAGGGTCTTGCCGGTAGAACTGCGAGAGCACCCCGTACCACACGGGGTGTTGTGCTTTCAGGGCCTGCGCGGTGGTGAAAAAACATTCACTGCTGACGGCGAAAAACTCCTCCGCGCCTTGTGCGGCATAGGGGTCGAGCAACGTTTCTTCACCCTGGTCCACACGCGCCGCCAAGGCGCCGAGCTCGCTGTCCAAAGCGCTGAGCCAGGTGCCCAGCGGCAAGCCGGGCGGCAGCGGCGGCACGCCGTCGGCCACGCCATCGGCCATGTCCAACACGTGAGCAAATTCGTGGATCACGACGTTGTAGCCCTGGCTGGAAAGCCCCCCGGCGCGCACATCGGGCCAGGACAGCATCACCGGCCCGCCCTGCATGGCCTCGCCGGCCAGCACCTCGTCGTATTCATGCACCACCCCGTCTTCGTCGGCGTGCTGGCGCCGCGTGCTCACCAGGTCGGGGCAGACCACGATGCCGACAAAACCGTCATAGGCGGCCACGCCCAGCCGCAACACCGGCAGTGCCGCCTGCGCGGCGATGGCCACCGCCATGGCGTCGGTCAGGCGCAGCCCGCCGGTGGTGGAAAACTCCTTGCGGTCCAGCAGCAGGCTGGTCAGCCGGCGCAGCTCGGCGGCGTCGTCGGCGCTGCGCCGCTGCAGGAAGGGGTAGCGCACCAGCGTGCGTTTCCACAGGTCGTCGGGGATGGCGCGGCGCTTCAGTGCGGCTTGCTCGCGGTGGGCCTGGACGCGCTGGAACCAGCGTTTGAACATGCGGGCTGCCAGCTGTTGTGGGATCAGTCTGACGCCACCGGCAGGCGTGCAAAGCCCTGCGTGCTGAAGCGCAGCACTTCGGCGCGGTGGCCGTGGTCCAGGTCCCAGTCGCTCAGCACATGGCGCACCTCCCCCGGGGCCAGCGTGTGGCTGGCCGGGCGGTGCGTGTGGCCGTGCACCAGCACGGCGGCTTGTGCGTGCTGCAGCTGGCGCAGCGCCTCGGCGTTGTCCACGTCGGCATGCACCGCGCCGTCAAACCGCTGGCGTTCGTGGCTGGCGCTGCGGATGGCACCGGCTATGCGCAGCCGCTCGGCCAGTGTCTGCGCCAAAAAACGGGCTTGCCAGGCGGCGCTGCGCACCTCCAGCCTGAAGGCCTGGTAGGGCGCGTCGGCCAGGCACCAGGCGTCGCCATGGCTGAGCAACACCCGCTGGCCAAAAGCTTGCAGCACGGTGGGGTCGGCCAGGGCCGCCGCGCCCGCCTGCTGCAGCCACGCAGGCCCGGCCAGGAAGTCGCGGTTGCCGACCATGAAAAACAGCGCCAAGTGCCGGCTGGCCTGCCGCAGCATTTGCGTGCACTGGGCCTCGAAGCCGTGTTCGGCCATGTCGTCGCCCACCCACAGCTCGAACAGGTCGCCGAGGATAAACACCGCGTCGGCTGTGGTGCATTGCAGGTGCCGCTTGAAAGCGGCATAGGTGCGGGGCAGGGCGGTGCACAGGTGCAGGTCTGACACAAAGTCGACAGCTTGCCAATGCGCAGGCGCCTGAAATTCAGCCAACGCACCGCCTGGCGTGCCGGCCCTCGCTGCAGCCACCGGCGCACCGTGTGCGGTTGCCGGCGGCGCAGCCATCAAACGATCTCGCGCGCGCGCTCGATGCGCACCTCTTCCAGCGGCACATCGTCGTGGAAGCCCTTGCGGCCGGTGCGCACCTTCTCGATGGCGTCCACCACCTCGGTGCCGCCGGTCACGCGGGCAAACACCGCGTAGCCCCAGCCCTGCGGTGTTTCGGAACTGAAGTCGAGAAAGGCGTTGTCCACCGTGTTGATGAAAAACTGCGACGTGGCCGAGTGCGGGTCGCTGGTGCGCGCCATCGACAGCGAATAACGCAGGTTCTTCAGGCCGTTGTTGGCCTCGTTGCGGATCTGCGCGTCGGTGGGTTTTTGTTTCATGGCGCTGTCAAAACCGCCGCCTTGCAGCATGAAGCCCTTGATGACGCGGTGAAAGATGGTGCCGTCGTAGTGGCCCTTGTTCACATAGGCCAAGAAGTTGGCGGCCGAGAGGGGGGCCTTGACGTCGTCGACCTCGATGGTGATCGAGCCGGCACTGGTGTCCATTTGTACGGTTTTCATGGTCGGGGTCTCACTTTTCCACGGTTGCTTTGTTGATGAGGATGGGGGTTTCGGGCGTGTGTTGGTGCATGCCGCGCGGCTTCACAACCACGGTGCGGATCTTGTCCACCACGTCCATGCCCTGCACAACCTTGCCAAACACGGCATAGCCGTGGCCGTCGCGAGACTGGGCCTGGTCGAGCATGATGTTGTCATTGACGTTGATGAAAAACTGCGCCGTGGCCGAGTCGGGCACGCCCGTGCGCGCCATGGCCACCGTGCCGCGCAGGTTGGAAAGGCCATTGCGGCTTTCCAGCGGTATCGGCCCACGCGTGGGCTTTTCGCTCATGTCGGCCTTGTAGCCGCCGCCCTGGATCATGAAGCCGTCGATCACGCGGTGGAAGACGGTGCCGTTGTAGTGGCCGGCGCGCACGTACTGCATGAAGTTGTCCACCGTCTTCGGGGCTTTGGCGCGGTCCAGTTCCAGCACCACGTCGCCCAGGCTGGTGGCCAGTTTCACAGTGTCGGCCCAGGCCGGGGCGGTGGTCAGCAGGGCCAGCGCCGCCAGCAGGGCCCGGGTGGGGGCTGCCATTGATTTCATGGTGTGTCTTTCACAAGTTGGACAAAGGGGTGGTTGCGGGTTGAGGACGTGGGCCGGGTCGGACGGGTGTCGCTGTTTTGGTGTCGTTGCGCTGGAGCGTGGCCCCTGTCGCAGGCGCAGGCCCGGGCCTTCAACCGGGCGCAGGCGGCTTGAATTCTTGCCGCATCAGGTTGCGCACGGCCTGCAGCAGGCGCTGTTGCTGGGGCTCCATCGGGCCCTGCGCAGCCAGCGTTTCCAGCGTGCGCGCGGCCAGCATCAGGTACAGCTGGCCCAGGTTGGCGCGCGCCGTGCGGTGGCTGGGGTCGTTGCGCAGCGCGGTTTCCAGGGCCACGCGGGCGTCGTCCAGGCGCTGCGCGCGGGCGTGCAGCAGCGCCAGGTTGTTGTAGGGGTCGGGCAGTTCAGGAAACTCCAGGGTCATCTGCTGAAAGTGCAGCAGCGCCTCGGCGTCGCGCTGCAGGTCCATCAGCAGCACGCCGCGCACGAAGCGCAGTTGCACGTCGCGCGGCTCGGCGGCCAGGGCCTGGTCGATGCGGCGCAGCGCGGCAGGCAAGTCACCCTGCGCCGACAACCCACGGGCCTCGGTCAAGGCATCTGCGCGTGCCGGCGTGGCCAGCATGCAAACCATCACGGCGGCCAGCAGCCACTGCAGGGCCCTGGCCGCCGCCGCGCAGGCACCGGTGCTGGGTGCAGCTGGGCGCGCAGGGCCTTGTGTGTCGGAAGGGGCGTGCAGGGTTGTCAAGTGCGGAGCGCTGTAGGAATACGGGCCGGGTGCCCAGGGTGTGCCGGAGCGGGTGCGGTGGTCATCGGGCAGGGGCAGGCTGTGTGCAGGTGCAGCGGCGCCAGCGGGTAGCAGGGCGCCAAGCCCGGCAGAGCCCATCAAGCCCGCCGGTATACTGATTTCATTCTATCGACGAGCGCCCGGCACCCGCATCACGGGGCCGCACGGCCACCGCCGCCTTTGCCCATGACCCTGCGCATACACAACACCCTGACACGACGCCTGGAGGACTTTGTGCCTCTGCAACCGGGCCATGTGCGCATGTACGTGTGCGGCATCACGGTGTACGACCTGTGCCACCTGGGCCATGCGCGCATGGCGTTGGCTTTCGACACGGCCTACCGCTGGCTGCTGGCCAGTGGCTGGCGGGTCACCTATGTGCGCAACATCACCGACATCGAAGACAAGATCATCAAACGCGCGGTGGAACGGGGCATCAGCATCCGCGCGCTCACCGACGAGATGATCGCTGCCATGCACCGCGACTTTGCCGCGCTGGGCCTGGCCCCGCCCACACACGAGCCCCGCGCCACCGACTACGTGCCGCAGATGCTGTCCATCATCGGCCAACTTGAAGCCAAGGGCCTGGCTTACCGCGCCGAAGGCGGCGACGTGAACTTCGCCGTGCGGCGTTTTGCGGGCTACGGCAAGCTGTCGGGCAAAAGCCTTGACGAACTGCGCGCCGGCGAGCGCGTGGCCGTATTGGGCGACAAGGAAGACCCGCTGGACTTCGTGCTGTGGAAGGCCGCCAAGCCCAGCGAGCCGGCCGACGCGCAGTGGCCCAGCGCCTACGGCATGGGCCGGCCCGGCTGGCACATCGAGTGCTCGGCGATGAGCTGCGCGCTGCTGGGTGAACCGTTTGACCTGCACGGCGGCGGCATGGACCTGCAGTTCCCGCACCATGAAAACGAAATCGCGCAGAGCGAAGGCGCCAGCGGCGGCGCCTTTGTGCAGACCTGGATGCACAACGGTTTCCTGAACATTGACAACGAAAAGATGTCCAAGTCCCTGGGCAACTTCTTCACCATTGCCGATGTGCTGAAAAAATTCGACGGCCAGTCGGTGCGCTTTTTCATGCTGCGCACGCACTACCGCAGCCCGTTTAACTTCAGCGACACAGTGCTGGAAGAAGCGCGCACGGCCTTGCGGCGCTTGTACAACGCGTTGCAAGCCGCCGGCAGCCCGGCAGCTGCGGCCATTGACTGGACGGGCACCGAGGCAGCGGCATTTAAGGCCGCGATGGACGACGACTTCAACACACCGGGCGCGCTGGCCGTGCTGTTTGAATTGGCCGGCCAGGCCAACCGCGGCCTGCCACAGGCCGCCGTGCTGCTGCGCAGCCTGGGCGGCGTGCTGGGCATCCTGGAAAGCGACCCCCGCACCTACTTGCAGGCCGAAGATGCTGCTGCTGCTGCGGTGGGTGGTGTGGATGCAGCGGCCATCGAAGCCCGCATCCAGGCCCGAGCAGCGGCCAAGGCGGCGCGCGACTTTGCCGGCGCCGACCGCATCCGCGACGAACTGGCCGCGCAGGGCATCGTGCTCAAAGACTCCGCACAAGGCACCACCTGGGTACGCGCTTGAGTGCCGTGTTGCAAGGCGCTGCGGCCCAGGCTGCGGCCACAGGGGGCGGGGCTGAGGCCCCCGCAGTGCCGCCTGCGCCAGCGGCGGCGGTGCTCGCCACGCCGGCCTACTGGGACGAAGCCTGCAAGCACCTGATGAAGCGCGACCGGGTGATGAAAAAGCTGATCCCGCGCTTTGGCCAGGCACGCCTGGCCAGCCGCGGCGACGCCTTCACCACGCTGGCACGTTCCATCGTGGGCCAGCAGATTTCAGTGAAGGCGGCACAAAGCGTTTGGGACCGTCTGGTGCAGCAGTTGCAGGGCGGCACAGCGGCGCTGCAGCCGGCCACCTTGCTGCAGCATGCACCCGCAGACCTGCGCACGGCCGGCCTGTCGGCACGCAAGGTCGAATACCTGCTCGACCTGGCCGGGCACTTCAACGCCGAGCGCTTGCACGTGCAGCAATGGGGCCAGATGGACGACGAAGCCATCATCAACGAACTGGTGGCCATACGCGGCATCGGCCGCTGGACGGCCGAGATGTTCCTCATCTTCCACCTGATGCGCGCCGACGTGCTGCCCCTGGACGACCTGGGGCTGATCAAGGGCATCAGTCTGAACTACTTCAGCGGTGAGCCGGTCAGCCGCGCCGAGGCCCGTGAGCTGGGCGTGGGCTGGGCGCCCTACCGCTCGGTGGCCACTTGGTATATTTGGCGCAGCCTCGACCCGCTGCCCGTGGAGTACTGATTTGTCCAAGCGCCACTTCCTCGAGTTCGAACAGCCCATCGCCGACCTGGAGGGCAAGATCGACGAACTGCGCTACGTGCAAAGCGAATCGGCGGTGGACATCTCTGACGAGATCAACCGCCTCAGCCAGAAAAGCCAGCAGCTCGCGCGCGACATCTATTCCAACCTGACACCCTGGCAGGTGACGCAGATTGCGCGCCACCCGCAGCGCCCCTACACGCTGGACTACGTGAAAGAGGCCTTCACCGATTTTCAGGAATTGCACGGCGACCGCCACTACGCCGACGACCTGTCCATCGTGGGCGGGTTGGCGCGTTTTAACGGCCAGGCCTGCATGGTGGTGGGGCACCAAAAGGGGCGCGACACCAAAGAACGCACGCTGCGCAACTTCGGCATGGCCCGCCCTGAGGGTTACCGCAAGGCGCTGCGCCTGATGAAGCTGGCCGAAAAATTTGGTCTGCCGGTGTTCACCTTCATCGACACCCCCGGCGCCTACCCGGGCATTGGTGCCGAAGAGCGTGGGCAGTCTGAAGCCATAGGCCGCAACATCTTCGAGATGGCACAACTGGAAGTGCCCATCATCGGCACCATCATCGGCGAGGGCGGCTCGGGCGGCGCGCTGGCGCTGGGCGTGTGCGACCAGATGCTGATGCTGCAGTTTTCGGTGTACTCCGTCATCTCGCCCGAGGGCTGTGCCTCCATCTTGTGGAAAACGGCGGAGCGCGCGGCCGACGCCGCTGAAGCGCTGGGCATCACTGCGCACCGCCTGAAGGCGCTGGGTGTCATCGACAAGATCATCAACGAACCCGTGGGCGGTGCCCACCGCGACACCGCCTGGATGGCCGCGCAACTGAAACGCGCCTTGGCCGACGCCCTGCGCCAGACGGCCGACCTGAAGCCCAAGGAACTGCTGCAGCGCCGTTACGAGCGCCTGCGCGCCTACGGCCGTTACACCGACAGCAAGGACCGGTGAACGTGGCGCCCCGCTGCGTGGCCGTGGCGGCCAGCGGCGGGCGGGACTCCACCGCGCTGCTGCATTGCACCGTGCGCCAGGCCGCTGCGCTGGGCGTGGAGGTGCTGGCCCTGCATGTGCACCATGGGCTGATGCCCGAGGCCGACCAGTGGCTGCAACAGGTGCGGGCGCAAGCCCGCCGCTGGGGCGCGCGTTTTGTGGCCACCCGCCTTCAAACCCGCCCAGAGCCCGGCCAGAGCGTGGAAGCCTGGGCCCGGCGCGAGCGTTACCGAGCGCTGGCCGACATGGCGCAAAAAGCCGACTGCAACGTGGTGCTGCTGGCCCACCACCGCCGTGACCAGGCCGAAACCTGGTTGTTGCAGGCCTTGCGCGGTGCCGGGCCCGCCGGCCTGGCGGCCATGCCCCAAGAAGCGCTGCGCACGGGCCTGCACTGGTGCCGCCCCTGGCTGCAGCAGCCGCGCAAGGCTGTTGAAGCCTATGTACAACGCCACCGCCTGCGCTACATCGACGACAGCAGCAACAGCGACGCGCGTTACGCCCGCAACCGCCTGCGCCAGCAGGTGTGGCCAGCGCTGCTGCAGGCTTTTCCCGATGCGGAGACCGCCCTTGTGGCCGCCGCCGGCCATGCCCAGGCGGCTCAGGCGCTGGCTGCCGAGGTGGCGGCGGCCGACCTGCAGTCGCTGTGGTTGGGGCCCGAGCCGCCGTCACCGGCCTTGCCGCTGCAGGCCTGGCTGCAACTGCCGCCTGCGCGGCGCACCAACGTGCTGCGGCATTGGCTGCGCCAGACACTGGGGCAGGGAGCGCCTGAAACCCTGGTGCAGCGGCTGCTGCAAGACCTGGCACCGCCAGCGGCCCGCGCATTGAAGGGCGGCACCCGCTGGCCCGCACCCGGGGGTGAATTGCGGCTGCATCAAGGCCTGGTGGACTACGTGCCGCAGACCAGGTCGGGCAGCATGGCGGGCGCTTTGTCGCGGGCGGTTTCAGAAGGAGCGCCGGCTGCAGTTTCTGGGCCCGCTTCAGCGGTGTGCCCGGACCCGCCGCCCTTGGTGACGGACCTCAACCGCCCGGGCCATCGACCGGTACCCGCATGGGGCGGCCACTTCGAAGTGCGGCGGGTGGACAGTGGCGGAGCCCCGCTGGCGCTGCTGCGTGACGTTTCCCTGCGCCCCCGCGCGGGTGGCGAGCGCTTTGCAGCGCAGCCGCAGGCGATGCCGCGCAGCCTGAAAAAACAGTATCAAGCGGCTGCCGTGCCCGCCTGGCAACGCCAGGGGCCGCTGGTGTGGGCCGCAGACGGGCGCTTGCTGTACGTGCCAGCGCTGGGCATCAACGCCGCGTGTCTGGCCGCTGCAGGTCAGCCGCAGTGCAGCCTGCGTTGGGTGCCTGGGCCCGATTGACGCAACGGCAGCCCCCTGACCGGGTGCCGGGCCCACCTTCTCCGCCCCGGCGCCTGAAGGCCCGGCGTCAGCCGCCCGGCTAAAATAGTCGGCTTTGCACGCACCGGGGCCTAAAGGCCTGTACCGCAGACCCTGCGGCCGGCCAGCAGCGCCCGTTCAACCCACAGCACGGCCAGCGCCGTGCCCAGGCTGGTTTCCATGGCATTGATCGTTCACAAGTACGGCGGCACCTCGATGGGGTCGACCGAGCGCATCCGCAACGTGGCACTGCGCGTTTCCAAATGGGTCAAGGCCGGCCACCAGCTGGTGGTGGTGCCGTCGGCGATGAGCGGCGAGACCAACCGCCTGCTGGGCCTGGCCAAGGAACTGATGCCCGACGCCCACACGCCCGAAGCACTGCGTGAACTGGACGCCCTGGCCGCCACCGGCGAGCAGGTATCGGTAGGCCTGCTGGCTCTGGCGCTGCAGGCGCAGGGTGTACCGGCGGTCAGCTACGGCGGCTGGCAGGTGCCCATCTGCACCGACTCGGCCTACACCAAGGCGCGCATCGAAAGCATTGACGACACCCGTGTGCGCGCCGACCTGGCCGCCGGGCGTGTGGTCATCATCACCGGCTTTCAGGGCATCGACGGCCAGGGCAACGTCACCACGCTGGGCCGGGGCGGCAGTGACACCTCGGCCGTGGCCGTGGCCGCTGCGCTGAAAGCCGACGAATGCCTGATCTACACCGATGTGGACGGCGTCTACACCACCGACCCGCGCATCGTGCCCGAGGCACGCCGCCTGGCCAGCGTCAGCTTTGAAGAGATGCTGGAGATGGCCAGCATGGGCAGCAAGGTGCTGCAGATCCGTTCCGTTGAATTTGCCGGCAAGTACCGCGTGCCGCTGCGTGTGCTTTCCAGCTTCACGCCCTGGGACATCGACCTGGCCGAAGAGGCCCGTTCCGGCACCCTGATCACTTTTGAGGAAGACGAAAAAATGGAAAAAGCCGTGGTGGCGGGTATCGCCTTCAACCGTGACGAGGCCAAGATCAGCGTGCTGGGCGTGCCCGACAAGCCCGGCATCGCGTACCAGATACTGGGCCCGGTGGCCGATGCCAACATCGACATCGACGTCATCATCCAGAACGTGTCGCACAGCGGGCGCACCGACTTTTCATTCACCGTGCACCGCAACGACTACGCCCGCACCATGGCGCTGCTGCAGGCGCAGGTGCTGCCCGCCACGGGCGCGGCCAGCGTCAGCGGTGACGCCAAGATCTGCAAGGTGTCCATCGTGGGCATCGGCATGCGCAGCCACGTGGGCGTGGCCAGCACCATGTTCCGCACGCTCAGCGAAGAGGGCATCAACATCCAGATGATCACCACCAGCGAGATCAAGACCAGCGTCGTCATCGACGAGAAGTACATGGAACTGGCCGTGCGCGCACTGCACAAGGCCTTTGGCCTGGAGCAGCCGGTGGCAGTGGCTTGATGAAGGTGCCTTGATTGACACGGGGTTCAGGCCGTTTTTCGGGCGCCAGAAACCCCGTCAGTTGAGGCTAGAATGCAAGGCTTCGCCGGAGTCGTGACCGAGTGGCCGAAGGTGCTCCCCTGCTAAGGGAGTATGTGGGCAAAACCTGCATCGAGGGTTCGAATCCCTCTCACTCCGCCAAAACTGCGAAACGGGCCCTCGGGCCCGTTTCTGCTTTCTGGCTCCCAGCTTTCTCCAATTGGGCGCCCGGCGAGG
>JACCDR012115451.1_pt1 | contig 27393 bp, 25 predicted proteins | sample 7446431 | NCBI WGS metagenome assembly JACCDR01 (sample SAMN15323443, study PRJNA562643) | freshwater metagenome | isolation source: river surface water | place: USA:Blue River Watershed | collected 2017-08-17 | reverse complement strand
GTCACATGAACGTGCTGCTGGCCGAGGCCAAGGTGCCCTACGACATCGTGCTGGAGATGGACGAGATCAACGACGACTTCCCGGACACCGATGTGGCCATGGTCATCGGTGCCAACGACATCGTGAACCCGGCCGCGCAGGACGATCCGACCAGCCCCATCGCCGGCATGCCGGTGCTCGAAGTCTGGAAGGCCCGCACCAGCATCGTCATGAAGCGCTCCATGGCCAGTGGTTATGCCGGCGTGGACAACCCGCTGTTCTACAAGGACAACAACCGCATGCTGTTTGGCGACGCCAAGAAGATGCTCGATGAGGTGCTGGTGGCCTTGAAAGCCTGAGGTGTGAACCCCGGGAAATCCAGTACTCTGGCGAGTCAGTTTGCTGTCAGTTGTGCGGTAGACTGACCCGCATGGAGACCCATGCAATGACACCCGACCGCGTTTGGCTCAGCAGTTACCCCGAAGGCGTTCCCGCTGACATCGATCCAGGCCAGTACGGCTCTTTGGTGGGCCTGATGGAAGAAAGTTTTGCCCGTTTCGCTGAGCGCACCGCGTACAGCTACATGGGCAAAAACATCAGCTACGCGCAGACCGATGCGGAGAGTCAGGCCTTGGCCGCCTACCTGCAATCGCTGGGTCTGGCCAAGGGTGATCGCGTGGCCATCATGATGCCCAATGTGCCGCAGTACCCGGTGGCCGTGGCAGCCATCTTGCGTGCCGGTTATGTGGTGGTCAATGTGAATCCGCTGTACACCGCCCGCGAGCTGGAACACCAGCTCAAGGACTCCGGTGCCCGTGCGATCGTGATCATCGAAAACTTCGCCTCGACCCTTGAAAAATGCATCGCCCAGACGCCGGTGCAGCACGTGGTCTTGGCTTCCATGGGTGACCGATTGGGGCTGCTCAAAGGCACCATCGTCAACCACGTGGTGCGCAAGGTCAAAAAACTGGTGCCGGTTTTCCACCTGCCGCAAGCGGTCAGGTTCAATCAGGCCCTGGCCCAAGGCCGGAAACTGCCCTGGCGCAAACCCGACATCGGGCCCGATGACATTGCGGTTTTGCAGTACACCGGCGGCACCACGGGCGTGTCCAAAGGCGCTGTGCTTTTGCACCGCAATGTGATCGCCAACGTCCTGCAGTCCGAAGCCTGGAACGACCCGGTCATGAAACGGGTGCCTGCCAATGAGCAGCCCACTTCGGTGTGCGCTTTGCCGCTGTACCACATCTTCGCTTTCACGGTGAACATGATGCTGTCCATGCGCACGGGCGGTAAAACCATCCTGATTCCCAATCCTCGCGACTTGCCTGCCGTGCTCAAGGAGTTGTCCAAGCACACCTTCCACAGCTTCCCGGCGGTCAACACATTGTTCAATGGCCTGGCCAATCACCCGGACTTCAACAAGGTTGATTGGTCCAACCTCAAGGTCTCGGTCGGTGGTGGCATGGCCGTGACGTCGAACGTGGCCAAGCTCTGGCTGGAGAAAACCGGTTGTCCGATTTGCGAGGGTTATGGCTTGTCCGAGACCAGTCCCTCGGCCAGCTGCAACCCGCCCACCAGCACCGAGTTCACCGGCACCATCGGCGTGCCGATTCCCAGCACCTGGATGAAGCTGATCGATGACGATGGCCACGATGTGACCGAGCCGGGCCAACCCGGTGAGATCGCCATCAAAGGCCCGCAGGTCATGGCCGGCTATTGGCAACGTCCCGATGAAACTGCCAAAGCCATGACGGCCGATGGTTATTTCAAATCGGGCGATGTGGGCACCGTGGATGCGCGGGGCTATTTTAAGATCGTGGACCGCAAGAAAGACATGATCCTGGTCAGCGGCTTCAATGTCTACCCCAATGAGGTCGAAGAAGTGGCTTCGGCCTGCCCCGGCGTGCTGGAGTGCGCAGCCATCGGGGTGCCCGATGAAAAAACCGGTGAGGCCGTGAAGCTGGTGGTGGTCCGCAAAGACCCGCAGCTGACCGAGGCGCAGATCCTGGCCTATTGCCGTGCCAACATGACTGCCTACAAACAGCCCCGTGTCATCGAGTTCCGTGACGAGCTGCCCAAGACCCCGGTGGGCAAAATATTGCGCCGCGAGTTGCGCAGCCCTTCAGCATGAGGTGAGGGCGCGTCAGCGCCGGTACACTCAAAAGCGGCCCACATGGGCCGCTTTTTCATTTGAGACAAGGGACAAGCCATGGCCGTCATTGGCATCATGAGTGCGATGCACGAAGAGTTGGCCGCCGTTTTGGCGGTCATGCCCGACGAACAGCGTGTGGGCGTGGCCGGGCGGGACTTCTGGGTCGGCCACTGGCATGGCCACGAGGTGGTGGCCGTGCTCTCGCGCATTGGCAAAGTGGCCGCAGCCACCACGGCCACAGTTTTGTTGGAGCGCTTCAAAGTTGATGCCTTGGTGTTCACCGGTGCCGCAGGCGGCCTTGCACCGCACGCCCAAGTGGGCGATGTGGTGGTGGCCACCGGCTTTGTGCAACATGACATGGACGCATCGCCCTTGTTTCCCAAACACGAGGTGCCCTTGTATGGGCGCGCGCGTTTTGACACCGACTCGGCTCTGTCGGAGGCTTTGGCGGCCGCCGCAGCGCAGGTGCTGTCAGACCCCGCGCAGCATCTGGGTGCGCAGGCCATTGCCGATTTCCATTTGTTGTCACCTCGGGTGCATCAGGGGCTGGTCGTCAGCGGTGACCGCTTTGTGTCGATCACGGCCGAAAGCCAGGCTTTGCAGCGCAGCCTGCCCGATGCCCTGGCGGTGGAGATGGAAGGCGCTGCCGTGGCGCAAGTGTGCTTGGACTACGGCGTGCCGTTTGCGGCGGTGCGGACCATCTCAGACCGGGCAGACGACGATGCACACACCGACTTCAGCCGCTTCATCCGCGATGTGGCCAGCCGCTACAGCCTTGCGGTGTTGTCGCGGTGGTTGATGGACCGGTAAAGCCGCGTCCAGCCAAAGTTTGTTGCAGTGGGCTGGGGCCGGGCGATGATGTTGAGCCTGCGTCTGAGGAGCCCGGCCCCAGCCCGCTGCAACAAACGCCCCAAGCGAAGGCTGCTTATTTCAACCAACCCCGACGACGGAAGTACCACATGGGCACCACGGCGCTGGCGGCCATCAGCACGATGGCCATGGGATAGCCCCAGGTCTGGTTGAGTTCGGGCATGTACTGGAAGTTCATGCCGTAGATGCTCGCGATCAGCGTGGGGGGCAGCAAAGCGACACTGGCCACCGAGAAAATCTTGATGATCTTGTTCTGGTTGATGTTGATGAAACCCACGGTGGCGTCCATCAAGAAGTTGATCTTGTCGAACAAGAACGCGGTGTGCGAGTCGAGCGAGTCGATGTCGCGCAGGATCTGTCGGGCTTCCTCGAATTGCTCGGCGTTGAGCATCTTCGAGCGCATCATGAAGCTGACGGCGCGGCGGGTGTCCATCACGTTGCGGCGGATGCGCCCATTCAAGTCTTCCTGGCGGGCAATCGCGCCCAGCACTTCACCGGCCATGGCGTCGGTCACGTCGCCCGACAGCACCTGTTTGCCCGCTTTTTCAAGCTGGTCGTAAATGCCTTCGAGCGTGTCGGCCGAGTACTCGGCGTCGGCGTCAAACAGCTTGAGCAGCACTTCCTTGGCGTCTTCGATCAGGCCTGGGGCTCGGCGCGCGCGCATGCGCAGCAGGCGAAACACCGGCACGTCCTCGTCGTGGATCGAAAACAGCACGCCCTGACTTTTGAGGTGGGTGTTGTGCTGGTTCAGGATGAAGGCGCAGCGCACCGTGCGGGGCTCGTCCTCGTCGGCGATCAAGAAGTCCGAACGGATGTGCAACTCGCCGTTGTCTTCTTCGTAAAAGCGCGCGGATTCCTCGATGTCCTCGTCCATCGCGTCTTCCGGGATGGACAGGCCAAAGTATTGTTTGATCCAGCGCTTTTCTTCCAGCGTCGGAGACTCCAGGTCAACCCAGATCGGCTGAAAGCGGGAGAGCTCTTCCAGAGACTCGATCTCTTCCTGAAAGAGACGGCCGTTGGCGAGGGTGAAGATGTTGAGCATGGCGAATCCAGAAAATGGCCAAGTGCCAAAAGTTCAAAGGGGCGGCGAAGGGTGAATGCAGCTTTCGAACGATGGGCGCAATGCTCAAGGCGTCCGAAAGCTACCGACTCGGGGTAGCTTCCACGACAGGGTCTCCAAAAAATGAATGGGCGGATTATCGCATTCGCCCTGGTGCTTTGTGTTTCAGTTGTGTGAATCCCGCGCCTCGTTGGCCCGCCACCGTGCCTGGCATGGGCGGGGTGTTAGATTCAATGGATTCACTTCCTCTGTTTCATGACCGCTTCCCTGACCCCTCGACGAGAGCGCTGGCTCCTGCTGACGCTCGCTGGCATCCAGTTCACCCACATCTTGGACTTCATGATCATGATGCCCCTGGGGCCTCAGTTCACCCAGCTGTTTGGCATCAGCAATGCCGAATTCGGCGTGTTGGTCTCGGCTTACACATTGTCGGCCGGCGCCTCGGGCTTGCTGGCGGCCACTTATGTGGACCGGTTCAGCCGCAAACGGTTGCTGCTGACCATGTACACCTTGTTTGGATTGGCCACGCTGGCCTGCGGTCTGGCACCTGGCTATGGCTGGTTGATGGTCGCCCGGGTGGCAGCCGGCGTGTTTGGCGGGGTGTTGTCGGCCTTGTCGCAGACCATCGTGGCCGATGTGATCCCGTTTGAGCGGCGCGGCCGGGCCATGAGCGTGGTCATGACCTCGTTTTCCGTGTCCACGGTGGCAGGCGTGCCGTTGGGGCTGTTTTTGGCAGCGCACCTGAGCTGGCATGCCCCCTTCATGGCCATTGCCGCCATGGTGGGTTTGCTGGTCATTGGGGCCTGGCAGACCCTGCCTCGACTCGATGCGCATTTGCACCATCCCGAACGTGCCAGTGTTTGGCGCAGCATTGGCCAAGTCCTGGCAGGGGTGAACCACCTGAAGGCTTTTGCCTTGTCCGGGGTGATGATGTTCGCGGGGTTCACCGTGATCCCTTACATCACCATCTACCTCCAGTCGAATGCGGGCATGTATCCAGAGCAAGTGCCCTGGGTGTATTTGCTCGGCGGCACCGCCACGCTGCTCACGGCCCGGCTGTTTGGTCGGCTGACCGATCGCGTGGGCAAAGTCAAGATGTTCAGGCGTCTGGCCGTGGCCGTCACGGTGCCTTTGATGGCCACCACCTTGTCGGCGGGCTTGCCTTTGGCGGGCTTGTTCCTGATTTCGACGGCCTTTTTCACCATGATGAGCGGCCGGATGATCCCGGGCATGGCCTTGATTTTATCGGCGGTCGAACCGCGCTTGCGTGGCACCTTCATGACGATGAACTCGGCGGTGCAATCGGGCGCCATGGGCTTGGCGGCTTTGGTGGGGGGCGCGATCATCGGGCGCGATGCCCAAGGCCACTTGACGCACTATTGGGTGGCCGGGGTGATCGGGGTGGTCGCCAGCTTGCTTTCGGTCTGGCTGGCAGGTCGGGTGCATTTGCACGGCGCACCCAAGGCCTGATGTGCGTTGGGCATACCCTGATTCATCCAGCACGATAACACCGAAATGGCCCTTTGGGCCCAATTTCCCGGCACTCTAGGTGCATTCCATGAGGCGGATTGCTTTTCCCCCAAGGCGGGCGCATAGTGGAGACGAACCACCCGCAACAGGTGGTTTGTCAGCCCCCCTTCGGAGGGGCTTTTCCTACACGGGATCTATGGAGGCCAAGCTTATGAATTTGACAATCAGCGGACACCATCTGGAAGTCACCCCTGCCTTGCGCGACTATGTGACGGGCAAACTGGACCGCATTACCCGACATTTCGATCAGGTGGTCGATGTGAAAGTGCTGCTGACCGTGGAAAAGCAGAAGGAAAAGGAAAAACGCCAACGCGCCGAGTGCAACATCCATGTCAAGGGCAACGACATGTTTGCTGAAAGCGCACACGAGGACCTGTATGCCGCCGTGGACGATCTGGTCGACAAGTTGGACCGCCAAGTGGTCAAACACAAGGACCGCATCACCCACCATCACCACAGTGCACCCAAACGCATGATGTGAGATTGGGCAGATTTCTCGAGATCCAGGGCCGCCTCAGCGGCCCTTTTTCATGGGCAAAGCCGGTGCGATGGAGGCTGTTGGCCCATGATCGGCGCAGGGCCAAGATCGCCGATGGCCTGTGGTGCGGTGCCGACAGGTGCATAATCCGGCTCGAACATGAATCGTCTCTCATCCATATTGCCTGTTGCCCAAGTTCTTGTCGGGGTGGACGCCACCAGCAAGAAACGTGCGTTTGAAGAAGCCGGACTTCTCTTTGAGAACCTGCACGGCTTGTCGCGTGCTTTGGTCACCGACAGCCTGTTTGCCCGTGAACGTCTGGGCTCCACCGGCCTGGGGCATGGCGTTGCCATTCCGCATGGCCGCATCAAAGGCTTGAAAGCGCCAATGGCGGCGGTTTTCCAGTTGGCGCAGCCCATTGGCTTTGATGCGCCAGACGAGCAGCCTGTCAATTTGCTGATCTTTTTGCTGGTGCCCGAGGCGGCCACCCAAAAGCACTTGGAAATCTTGTCGGAAATCGCCGAGCTGCTCAGCGACAGCCAGCTGCGCGAAAACCTCAAAAGCAGCGCCACCCAAGAGGGGCTGCACCAACTGATTGCCCAATGGCAGTCGGCACAAACGGCCTGAGTGCACGCGGGCCCGAGCTGTCGCGATGAAACCTTCTGTCATCAGTGCCGACGTCCTTTTTGAGGACCACCGCAGCAAACTCAAATGGCAGTGGGTGGCCGGTCTGGGGGCCTCGGAGCGCCGCTTTGACGAGGTCGCCGTCCGGGAGGCCCGCTCGGGCGCCGATCTGGTGGGCTACCTCAACTACATCCACCCTTATCGGGTGCAGATCCTGGGGCCGCGCGAGGTCACATACCTGACCAACTCCACACCGGAAGATTGCGCCCGCCGGATTGCGCGCATCGTGACGTTGGAGCCGCCCGTGCTGGTGTTGGCCGACGGTCAGGTGGCGCCGGATGCCTTGCTGTCCATGTGCGAGCGTGCGCAGATCCCGATGTTCGCGACCGACCACTCCTCGGCCTTTGTGATCGATGTGCTGCGAGCCTATTTGTCCAAGCACTTCGCGGACCGCACCACCATGCACGGTGTCTTCATGGACATTTTGGGCATGGGTGTGTTGATCACGGGCGAGTCGGGGTTGGGCAAAAGCGAGCTGGGCCTGGAATTGATTTCCCGTGGCAATGGCCTGGTGGCGGACGATGCGGTGGACCTGTACCGCATCAACCAAACCACCATCGAGGGCCGCTGCCCCGATTTGCTGCAAAACCTGCTGGAAGTGCGGGGCATTGGTTTGCTGGATATCCGGGCCATCTTTGGCGAGACGGCTGTGCGTCGCAAGATGCGCCTGAAGCTGATCGTGCACCTGGTGCGCCGTGAGACCTTTGACCGGGATTACGAGCGCATGCCTTCAGAGCCGCTCACGCAAGATGTGTTGGGCATTCCGGTTCGCAAAGTCGTGATCCAAGTGGTAGCGGGCCGCAACATCGCGGTGTTGGTGGAGGCCGCTGTGCGCAACACAATTTTGCAGATGCGTGGCATCGACACTTACCAGGACTTCATCGAGCGCCAGCGCCGCGCCATGGAGTAAGCCTCCCACCGCGCTGCTCAGCGCTGGCGATGGGGGCAGGGGTTTTGTGTACAGTGCGCGTACAGACTCAAGGCATGGTCGGCGATCACAAAGCCTTTGGAAAGGGCCACGGCCTGTTGCCGGGATTCGATTTCCGGGTCGTAGAACTCTTCCACCCGACCGCAGTCCAGGCAAACCACGTGGTCGTGGTGCTGACCTTCGTTGAGCTCATAGACCGCCTTGCCGCTTTCAAAATGGTTCCGGCTCAAAATGCCCGCTTGCTCGAACTGGGTCAACACCCGGTAAACCGTGGCCAGGCCAATGTCGGTGTTCTCCAGCAGCAGGTGGCGAAACACATCCTCGGCCGTCATGTGCCGCTGCCCACCGCTTTGGAAAACCTCCAGGATTTTCAGGCGGGGCAAGGTGGCTTTGAGGCCGTTGTTTTTGAGTTCGTCGATTTGGCTCATGGAGGTTTGGCGAGGGTCGGGCAGGCTGCTCGAAATTTGAAGCTGCCGCTACAATGCCTCGATCATATCGGCCCCACCTCAACCATGACAGCAACCCTGAATTTTCGCGTTCCCCGCGCTTGGCTCGCCTGGCTCGTTCTGAGTGCAAGCCTGGCGGGCTGTGGCAGCATCCATCGCGACACATTCAGGCCTTATGTGCCCGAGGTGGTGCAAGGCAATTTTGTCTCCAAAGAGCAGCGCCAGGCCTTGCGTCCAGGCATGGTGCGGGCGCAGGTGCGCGACATTCTGGGTACGCCCTTGGTGGCCAGCGTTTTCCATGCCGACCGGTGGGACTATGCCTTCAGCATCCAGCGCCAGGGCGTGCCCGCGCAGAACTTTCGCTTGACGGTGCTGTTCAAAGGCGATGTGCTCGATCAGATTGAAAGCGATGTCCTGCCCAGCGAGGCCGAGTTTGCCGGGCGATTGGTGACGCCGCGGCAGACCGGCAAAACGCCCAAGCTGGAAGCCACAGAAGAAGACTTCAAGAAGTTCCCGGCCAGCAAGCCGCTGGCCGATGCCCCTCGCCCTGTGCCAGCGCCTTTGCCTGCCAGCTATCCTCCTTTGGAGCCCGCTTCCCGTTGAAACCGGCAGGTCACGGTGTTGACCTGCCACATGCTTTAAAGAATCCAATGACGCAACAGAACACTTTGCCCATTGCCGTGGCCGGTGCCACCGGCCGCATGGGAAACATGCTGATCGAGGCCATCTTGGCCACCGATGACTGCCGCTTGTCCGGTGCGCTGGACATTGCGTCCAGCCCTGCACTGGGACAAGACGCCGCGTCCTTTTTGGGTAAAACCAGTGGCGTGTCGGTGGCGTCTGATTTGAAGCAGGGGCTGAAAGATTCGGGCTTCCTGATTGACTTCACACGCCCCGAAGGCACTTTGGCGCACCTGAAGGTCTGCCGCGAGCTGGGCGTCAAGGCCGTGATCGGCACGACCGGCTTCACCGATGAACAAAAGGCCGAGATCGCCGAGATCGCCCAGGACATCGCCATCGTCATGGCCCCGAACATGAGCGTGGGCGTGAACGTGACCTTGAAGCTGCTGCAAATGGCGGCGCAGGCCCTGTCCACCGGTTACGACATCGAGATCATCGAAGCCCACCACCGCCACAAGGTGGATGCGCCTTCGGGCACCGCCCTCAAAATGGGGGAGGTGATTGCCGAAGCCATTGGCCGCGATTTGAAAGAGTGCGCTGTGTACGAGCGCTATGGCCACACTGGCGAGCGCGACCCGTCCACCATCGGTTTCTCGACCATTCGTGGCGGCGACATTGTGGGCGACCACACCGTGCTGTTTGCCGGCATTGGTGAACGCATCGAGGTCACCCACAAATCGTCCAGCCGTGCCACCTACGCCCAGGGCAGCTTGCGTGCCGTGCGTTTCCTGGCCGGTCAGCAGCGCGGCTTGTTCGATATGTTTGACGTCTTGAACCTGCGCTGAGCGGCAGTCGGCGATGAACCTGACCGACTTCCTGCTCCACAGCGATCTTGTCAGCCGTGTGCTGGCGCTGGTGTTGTTGGTGCTGTCGGTCGCCAGCTGGGTGGTGATCGTCTGGAAATGGCGTTTGCTGGTCCGAGTCGGACTGGATGTGCGCCGCTGCGTGGCCGCTTTTTGGCAGGCTTCGGCGTTTGACGACGCGCAGCAACGCGTGGCCCAGTTTGACCGAGACGGCTGCGCGGCCCCTTTGCTGGAACCGACTTTGCTGCCCGTGGGCGGCACCCTGGCCTCGGCAGGTGACCATCAGAACCAGTTGACCCGCGTGTTGCGCGATGCCCTGCAAGCCGTGGTGCGCCGCCTGCAGTGGGGGCAATTGCTGCTCGCCACAGCGGGCTCCACCGCGCCCTTCATTGGGTTGTTGGGCACGGTCTGGGGCATTTTCAACGCCTTGACCGGCATGGCCGAAGCGGGGCAGCTGACCATCGACAAAGTGGCCGGGCCTGTGGGCGAAGCCCTGATCATGACCGCCGCAGGGCTGGCGGTGGCCATTCCGGCTGTGCTGGGCTACAACCTGCTTGGACGCCGCATTGCCCTGATCGAAGCCGAACTCGAAGGCTTTGCCCACGACGTGCGCGGCCTGCTGGCCGAACCGCAGGACTGAACGCATGACTTTCGGTCGCCTGGTGTCGTCCAAAGCCGATGCGCCCATGAGCGAGATCAACGTCACCCCCATGGTGGATGTGATGCTGGTCTTGCTGGTGATCTTCATCCTCACTGCTCCGCTGATGACCAGCGCCATCCGCTTGGACCTGCCCCAGGCCGAAGGCGGTGAGGCGGGTGCTTCGTCCCAAGCCCTGTTGCTGGTGGTGGATGCCCAAGGCGCGCTGTACCTGAACGACCAGCCCATCGCACCCGAAACCCTGCGCTTGCGCTTGGCCGAAGCCGCCAAACGCAACCCGGGCACCGAGCTGGAGCTGCGCGCTGACGAGTCCGTGTCCTACGGCCGCATCGTCGAAACCATGAGCCTGGCTCAAAAAGCGGGCCTGTCCCGCATCGGCTTCGTTGCCCAGACCCCGTCCGCCCCCAAGCGCTGAGCCATTCCCGAACCCGGCGCAAAGTCGGATGACCAGCTGTCACTCGCCAGCCCGCAGGGAGGCAGGCCCGGGCAACGATGTTGAGCCTGCGTCTGAGGCGCCCGGGCCTGCCTCCCTGTGGGCCCCAACGCACCTCAAACAAGCGAGCCCCAGACCCAGCGCCCTCTACAATCGACCCCTATGCAAGACAAGTACAACCACCTCGAAGTCGAACCCGCAGCCCAGGCCCGCTGGACGGCCCGCGATGCCTACCGCGTCACCGAAGACACCAGCAAAAAGAAGTTCTACGCCTGCTCCATGCTGCCCTACCCCAGCGGCAAACTGCACATGGGCCATGTGCGCAACTACACCATCAACGACATGCTCACGCGCAGCCTGCGCATGAAGGGCTACAACGTCCTCATGCCCATGGGCTGGGACGCCTTCGGTCTGCCCGCTGAAAACGCCGCGCTCAAAAACGGCGTGCCACCGGCCAAGTGGACCTACGAAAACATCGCTTACATGAAAAAGCAGATGCAGGCGATGGGCTTGGCCATCGACTGGTCGCGCGAAGTGGCCACCTGCGACCCGACCTATTACAAGTGGAACCAGTGGCTGTTCCTGAAGATGCTGGAAAAAGGTATCGCCTACCGCAAGACCCAGATCGTCAACTGGGACCCGGTGGACCAGACCGTGCTGGCCAACGAGCAGGTGATTGACGGCCGCGGCTGGCGCACTGGCGCGCTGGTCGAAAAACGCGAAATCCCTGGCTACTACTTGAACATCACGCAGTACGCGCAAGAGTTGCTCGACCACGTGCAGCTGGGCAATGACAAGGCCACGCTCAACGGCTGGCCCGACAAAGTGCGCTTGATGCAGGAAAACTGGATCGGCAAATCTGAGGGCGTGCGTTTTGCCTTCCCGCACAGCATTGCAGGTGCGGACGGCGCTTTGATCGGCGACGGCAAGATGTACGTCTTCACCACCCGTGCCGACACCATCATGGGTGTGACCTTTTGCGCGGTGGCTGCCGAGCACCCGCTGGCGCTGCACGCTGCGGCTTCCAATCCTGCCTTGGCCGCTTTCCTGGAAGAGTGCAAGAGCGGCGGCACGACCGAAGCCGAGTTGGCCACGCAAGAGAAAAAGGGCATGCCCACGGGCCTGTTCGTCACGCATCCATTGACGGGCGCACAGGTCGAAGTCTGGGTGGGCAACTATGTGCTCATGAGCTATGGCGATGGCGCCGTGATGGGCGTGCCTGCGCACGACGAGCGCGACTTTGCATTTGCTTTGAAATACGCCTTGCCGATCAAGCAGGTCGTGGCCAAACGCGGGCCGGCCTTGACGTTGGGGGCGCCGGGCGCCTCAGACGCAAGCTCCACATCGTTGCCCGTCGCAGGCAACGCCAAGGCCTCTTTTGATGTGACAACTTGGTCAGAGTGGTACGGCACCAAAGACGGCGTGTGCGTCAACTCCGGTGAACTCGATGGCCTGGGCTTCAAAGCCGCCGTCACCCAAGTGGCCGAACTGCTGGCTGCCAAAGGCCTGGGCGAGAAGAAAACCACCTGGCGTCTGCGCGATTGGGGTGTGAGCCGCCAACGCTACTGGGGCACACCGATCCCGATCATCCATTGCGATGAACACGGCGCCGTGCCCGTGCCCGAAAAAGACCTGCCTGTGGTGTTGCCGCAAGACTGCATTCCTGACGGCTCGGGCAACCCGCTGCACAAGCACGAAGGTTTCCATGCAGGCGTGACTTGCCCGGTGTGTGGCAAAGCCGCGCGCCGCGAGACCGACACCATGGACACCTTCGTGGATTCGTCCTGGTACTTCATGCGGTATTGCGATCCGAAGAACACCGAGAAGATGGTGGCAGAGGGCACCGACTACTGGATGCGGGACCAGAACAATGCCACTGGCGGCAGCGGCATGGACCAATACATCGGCGGCATCGAGCACGCGATCCTGCACTTGCTGTACGCGCGCTTTTGGACCAAGGTCATGCGCGATCTGGGGCTGGTCAAGGTCGATGAGCCCTTCACCAAGCTGCTCACGCAAGGCATGGTGCTCAACCACATCTATTCGCGCCGCACCGCCAAGGGCGGCAAGGATTATTTCTGGCCGCACGATGTGGAACATGTGTTGGACGAAACCGGCAAAGTCGTCGGTGCCAAGCTCAAGAACGAAGCCGACAGCGGCGACGGCCGCCTGCCCGTGGGCACCGCCATCGATTACGAAGGCGTGGGCACCATGTCCAAGTCCAAGAACAACGGCGTGGATCCGCAAGACCTGATCGAGCGCTATGGTGCCCACACCGCCCGCTTGTACACCATGTTCACCGCCCCGCGCAAGGCGCCGCTGGAGTGGAACGACGCCGCCGTGGAGGGCAGCTACCGCTTCTTGCGCCGGGTGTGGAACTTCGGTGTCAAGCACGAAGCTGCCCTGAAAGCCGGTATCGCGGTGGACCGCAGCCAGAACGTGACGTTCAGCAAGGCCGCCAAGGCCCTGCGCCTGGACATCCACACCGTGCTCAAGCAGGCCAATTACGACTACGAGCGCATGCAGTACAACACCGTCGTCTCGGCGGTGATGAAGATGCTCAACACGTTGGAGGACGCTGCCTTGTCGGACAGCGCGGAAGACGCGGCCGCTCTGGCCGAAGGCTTTTCGATCCTGCTGCGCGTCTTGTACCCCGCTTGCCCGCACATCGCCGAGCAGCTGTGGACCGAGTTGGGCTATGCCGCTTGCTGCGGCGAGTTGCTCGATGTGGCCTGGCCCGGTGTCGATGAGTCGGCCTTGCAGCGCGACGAGCTTGAACTCATGCTGCAGATCAACGGCAAATTGCGCGGTGCCATTTTGGTGCCCGCATCGGCCGACAAGGCGCAGATCGAAGCGGCAGCCCTGGCCAGCGAGGCCTTCATCAAGCAAGCCGAAGGCGCTGCGCCCAAGAAAGTGATTGTGGTGCCGGGCCGTCTGGTCAACATCGTCGTCTGAAAGCCCACATGAACGCTTCGCGCCGCCGCCTCTTGTCTGCTTGGACTTCCGTCACGGCTTTGGCGGGGCTGGCTGGCTGCGGCTTTGCGCTGCGCCAGACGCAGGATTTTCCGTTCAAGACCTTGTATGCCAATTTCTCGGCCACATCGCCTTTGGGGGTGGAGCTGCGGCGCAACTTGCTGGGCACAGGGCGCATCGAGCTGCTGACCGACGTCAAGAAAATGCCCGATGCCGATGCCATCCTGGACATCCTGAGCGAAGTCCGCCAGCAGGTGGTGGTGGGCATGAACGCATCCGGTCAGGTGCGCGAGATGCAGCTGCGCCTGCGTGTGAGCTTCCGGTTGCGCACCCCGCAAGGTGAGGAGTGGATCGAGCCGGTGGAGCTGTACCAGCAGCGCGACTTGAGCTTCACCGAGACGGCCGCCTTGTCCAAGGAAATCGAGATGAACATGATGTACCGCGACATGCAGACGGACATCGTGCAGCAAATCATGCGGCGCCTGTCGATCGTCAAGCCGCGCAAAGCCGTGCCTGTGCCCGCTGCGGCCAAACCCTGACGCCCCAGCGATGCAACTGGCACTTCCTCAGCTGGGTGCGCACCTGCAAAAAGGGCTGCGCAGTCTCTACACCCTGTATGGCGACGAAGCCTTGCTCATGCAAGAGGCGGCCGACGCCATTCGCGCAGCCGCCCGTGCCCAGGGTTACACCGAACGCACGGTGCACACCGTGGCCGGTGCCCATTTTGACTGGAGCGAGGTGCTGGCCGCAGGAGGTTCGATGAGCCTGTTTGCCGACAAGCAAATCGTCGAAGTGCGCATCCCGTCTGGCAAGCCCGGCAAAGAGGGCAGCCCTGCGATCCAGCAATTGGCCGAGTCGGCCCAGGGCAACGACAGCACGCTGACCTTGTTCTTGTTGCCCCGCCTGGATGCCGCCACCCGCAAGGGCGCGTGGTTTGGGGCGCTGGAAGGTTCGGGTGTCACCCTCCAGATCGATCCGGTCGAGCGCAACGCCTTACCGCAGTGGATCGCTCAGCGATTGCAGCGCCAAGGCCAGAGCGTGGCCGCAGGTGAAGAAGGCCAGCGCACCCTGCAGTTTTTTGCCGACCGTGTCGAAGGCAATTTGCTGGCGGCGCACCAAGAGATTCAAAAACTCGGCCTGCTTTATCCCGCCGGTGAACTCAGCCAGGACCAGGTGGAAGCTGCCGTGCTCAATGTGGCGCGCTACGACGTGTTCAAGTTGTCCGAATCCGTGCTCTCGGGCCAGGTGTCCCGCGTGCAGCGCATGCTTGACGGCCTGCAGGCCGAAGGCGAGGCTGCCGTGCTGGTGCACTACACCCTGGCCGAAGACATCCGTGCCCTCAAGCGTGTCAAAGATGCCATGGCCGCAGGCAAGCCCTTGCCCATGGCCTTGCGCGAGCAGCGTGTCTGGGGGCCGCGTGAGCGTTTGTTTGAACGTGTCCTGCCCCGCTTGTCAGAGGCCCGTCTGAACGGCTTGCTGCAATCGGCCCACCAGGTGGATGGCATCGTCAAAGGCCTCAAAGTGCCGGACTGGCCCACCGACCCCTGGCAAGCCCTGGGCCGCCTGGCCATGCGTTTTTCTCGCATGTGCATGGTCCGCTGAGCGGTTTTCCTGCGTTGCGCGTTGTCAAAGCGCCGACTTGCGCATCTGCGAAAATGGCACGATGAACACCGTTGAACATGTCCAAACCCTGGGCCAGCAGGCCAAAAAAGCTTCGGCCCTGATGGCCAAAGCCTCTGCGGCTGACAAAAACAAGGCCTTGCGCCATTTGGCCGCCTTGCTGCGCGAGAACACGCAAGCCTTGCAGGAAGACAATGCCCGCGACCTGGACCGTGCCCGCGCTGCAGGGCTTGACGAGCCCATGGTGGACCGCCTCAAGCTCACCCCGCAGGTGCTGGAAACCTGTGCTCAGGGCTGCGAGCAGCTGGCCGCCATGCCCGATGTGATCGGCGAGATCATTGGCATGAAGCAGCAGCCCAGCGGCATCCGCGTGGGCCAGATGCGCGTGCCGATCGGCGGGTTCGGCATGATTTTTGAGAGCCGACCCAACGTGACCATTGAAGCGGCCAGCCTGTCCATCAAGAGTGGCAACGCCTGCATCCTGCGCGGTGGCTCCGAAGCCATCGACTCCAACAAGGCATTGGCCAAACTGGTGCAGCAGGCCTTGACGGACAGTGGCTTGCCTGTGGATGCGGTCCAACTGGTGCAGACCACCGACCGCGCTGCGGTGGGTCAGCTGATCACCATGCCGCAGTATGTGGACGTGATCATCCCGCGCGGTGGCAAAGGCCTGATCGAGCGCATCAGCGCCGAAGCCAAGGTGCCCGTCATCAAGCATTTGGATGGCAATTGCCACACCTATGTGGACGACCCTTGTGACATCGACATGGCCGTCAAGGTGGCCGACAACGCCAAGACGCAAAAGTACAGCCCCTGCAACGCCAGCGAGAGCCTGTTGGTGGCGCGGGGCGTGGCTGCCGAGTTCCTGCCCAGGATCGGGGCCATTTACGCGGCCAAAGGGGTCGAGATGCGTTGCTGTCCCAAGGCCAAGGCCATCCTGAGCCAGGTTGCCGGGGCCAACCTCCAAGGCGCCACCGAGCAGGACTGGTTCGAGGAATACCTCGCGCCGATCATCAGCATCAAGGTGGTGGACGGTCTGGACGAGGCGATTGCCCACATCAACCACTACAGCAGCCACCACACCGAAGCCATTCTGACGCGTGACCACATGCATGCGCAGCGTTTTTTGCGCGAGGTGGATTCGTCCAGCGTCATGGTCAATACCAGCACCCGCTTTGCGGATGGCTTTGAATACGGGCTGGGTGCCGAGATCGGCATCAGCACCGACAAGTTCCATGCCCGTGGCCCGGTGGGCATCGAAGGCTTGACCTCGCTCAAGTACGTGGTGCTGGGTGAAGGCGAAGTCCGTCGCTGAGCGCACGCCATTTTTGCGTGGCTGTCCGGTGGGTGCTTGCAATAGCGCCCACCGACCTCATATCATTTCTTTGTTTTTCGTCCACTGAAGGTCGCCCATGGTTCCCCATCTCGTCACAGCCCTGAGCGGCCCCATCAACGAGCTCGAGCAGCGCATTCTGGACTCGATGCCGGCCATTGAGCGCTGGTTCCGTCTGGAGTGGATGGAGCACACGCCACCGTTTTACACCTCGGTGGACATCCGCAACGCGGGTTTCAAGCTGGCCCCGGTCGATACCAACCTCTACCCCGGCGGCTGGAACAACCTCACGCCTGAAATGCTGCCTTTGGCGGTGCAGGCGGCGCAGGCGGCCATCGAGAAGATCTGCCCCGAGGCCAAAAACCTGCTGATCATTCCGGAAAACCACACACGCAACACCTTTTATTTGACGAACGTGTTGCAGTTGCAGCGCATTTTTCACATGGCGGGCCTGAATGTGCGCATCGGCTCGATCAATCCCGAGATCAAGGAAACGACCACCATCGAGCTGCCCAACGGCGAGAGCGTGACGCTGGAGCCCGTGGTGCGCAGCAAGCACCGCTTGGGCCTGAAAGACTTTGATCCCTGCACCATCTTGCTCAACAACGACCTGTCGGCGGGTGCACCAGGCATTCTGGAGGAGCTGCACGAGCAATTTCTGTTGCCTCCTTTGCATGCCGGCTGGAGCGTGCGCCGCAAAACCAAGCATTTCCAGAGCTATGAAGAAGTCGCCAAGCGTTTTGGCAAATTGCTCGGCATTGACCCCTGGTTGATCAACCCGATGTTCAGCCAGTGCGGTGATGTGAACTTTGCCGAAGGCACAGGCATGGATTGCCTGCGCAGCAATGTGGACGCGCTGCTGACCAAGATCAAGCGCAAATACAAGGAATACGGCATCAACGAAAAGCCGTTTGTGGTCGTCAAGGCCGACAACGGCACCTACGGCATGGGCATCATGACGGTGCGCGATGTGGCCGATCTGGACCAACTCAACCGCAAGACCCGCAACAAGATGAACGTCATCAAGGATGGCCAGACCGTCAACGACGTGATCATCCAGGAGGGGGTCCTGACCCATGAGCGCATCAACGATGCGGTGGCCGAGCCAGTGGTCTACATGATGGACCGCTATGTGGTGGGTGGTTTCTATCGGGTGCACGCCGAACGCGGGGTGGACGAAAACCTCAACGCCCCTGGCGCGAGCTTCGTGCCCCTGGCTTTTGCTGAAAGCCCGCACCTGCCCCAGCCGGGCGTCAAGCCCGGTGCCAGTGTGCCCAACCGTTTTTACATGTACGGCGTGATTGGCCGCCTGGCCATGTTGGCCGCCAGCTACGAGCTGGAGGCCACCGACCCCGAAGCCGAGGTGTACGACTGAAGTTGCTGCACTGCAACAAATTGTCGCCCGGGACGGTGACATGCCGGCTTGAACGGGCGCAAAATAGCACCCTTCAAGTCTTCAAAGCCTGACCTGCGGTCAGGCCGCTTTTTGTGTCTTCATCAAAATCCTCACTCGCCGCCCTGACTTTAGGGGCCATTGGCGTGGTTTACGGCGACATCGGCACCAGCGTGCTGTATGCCATGAAAGAGGTCTTTGGCTCTGGCCATGTGCCTTTCACGCCCGAGAACGTCTACGGCATTCTTTCCATCTTCTTCTGGACCTTGACCACCATCGTGTCGGTCAAATACGTGGTGCTGGTGCTGCGGGCCGACAACCATGGTGAAGGCGGCTTGGTCGCCATGTTGGCGCTTGCTTCGCAATCGGTCAAAGACCGGCCCCAGCTGCGCAAAGTGTTGCTGGTGGTGGGCATTTTTGGCACTTGCCTGTTTTATGGCGACGGTGTCATCACCCCGGCGATCTCGGTTTTGTCGGCCGTGGAAGGCCTGGAGGTCATTTCGCCCACCTTCAAAAAATCGGTGATCCCGCTCACGCTGGTCATCTTGTTCTTGCTGTTTTGGGTGCAAAAGCGGGGCACGGCAGGCATCGGCAAGTTCTTTGGCCCGATCACGCTGGTCTGGTTCGGTGCGATTGCTGTGCTGGGTGTCTCTCACATCGTGCACCACCCCGAGATCCTGTTTGCCATCAGCCCGCACTATGCCCTGGGCTTCATGTGGCACAACCCCGGCATCACTTTCATCATCCTGGGTGCGGTGGTGCTGTGCGTAACGGGCGGCGAGGCCCTGTATGCCGACATGGGGCATTTCGGCAAAAAGCCGATCCGTCTGGCCTGGTTCAGCGTGGTCATGCCCTGCCTGACCCTGAACTATTTCGGACAAGGTGCTTTGTTGCTGTCCGAACCCGAGGCCGTGAAAAATCCGTTTTTCATGATGGCACCCGATTGGGCCTTGCTGCCTTTGGTGGGCCTGGCCACCATGGCCACGGTGATCGCCTCGCAGGCCCTGATTTCGGGCGCGTTCAGCGTCACCAAACAGGTCATTCAGCTGGGCTACCTGCCACGCTTGCAGGTGCAGCACACCAGCGAGACCGACACCGGGCAGATTTACATGCCTTTTGTGAACTGGGGCCTGTTTGTTGCCATCGTCATGGCGGTGGTCATGTTCAAGTCATCCAGCAACCTGGCGGCCGCTTATGGCATTGCGGTGTGCACCGACATGCTGATCACCACCGTGTTGACGTTTTTCGTGATCCGTTACGCCTGGAAATTGCCCCTGGCCTTGTGCCTGGCTTCCACCGGCTTTTTCTTTGTGGTCGATCTGGCTTTCTGGGCCTCCAATTTGCTCAAGCTGCTGGATGGCGGCTGGTTCCCGCTGCTCATTGGCGCAGCGGTCTTCACCCTGATGCTGACTTGGCACGATGGCCGGCGTCTGCTCAATGAATCATTGCGCTCCGATGCGCTGAAGTTGGCGGATTTTCTGGATGCGGTTTTCATTGCACCGCCCACGCGCGTGGAAGGCACGGCGGTGTTTCTGACGGCTGAAACAGGCGCTGTGCCCAATGCGCTGTTGCACAACCTCAAACACAACAAGATCTTGCACCAGCGCAACATGTTCGTGACGGTGCGCAGCCATGAAATCCCGCGCATGGAAGCCGATCAACAGCTGGACGTGACGCCTTTGGGCCATGACTGCTGGCAAGTCATCGTCAATTTTGGCTTCAAAGACAACCCCGATTTGCCATCGGCACTGGCGGCCATCGACGGTGTGGGTTACAAGCTGGACCCGATGACGACCAGCTATTTCCTGTCGCGCGACATCGTGATCCCGACCATTGGCGGCGGCATGGCCACCTGGCGCGAAAAGCTTTTTGCCCAGATGCACCACAACGCCAGCGCTGCAGCCGAGTTCTTGAACCTGCCCACCAACGCGGTGGTGGAGCTGGGCTCGAAAATCGAGATCTGACAGGCTTGCAGGTCGGCGGCTTCAGCCCCGACATGTGACGTCAGCCATGCGGTCGATGTCGAGGCTGAAGCCGCCGACCTACCGATGCTGTTAATTGGGGTCAGATCCCGATTGTTTCAGTGTCCCCATCGCTTCACCCATGACAATGGGTCGTGTCGGTGTCCAGTCCTTATTGAACTGCATCACACCTTTCGGGAACAGCATCACCACCGTGGAGCCGAGCAAAAATCGGCCCATCTCTTCGCCTTGGGCCAGGGCGATGTTGCCCATCTCGTAGGCCCATTCGCGCACCGTTCCGGGTCGTGGCGGGTTGACCACGCCGTGCCACACGGTGGCCATGCTGCCCACGATGGTGGCGCCTACCAGCACCATCACAAACGGGCCATGCTCGCCTTCAAAGACGCAGACCACCCGTTCGTTGCGCGCAAACAAGCCGGGCACGCCGCGTGCCGTGGTCGGGTTCACCGAGAACAGATCGCCGGGCACGTAAATCATGCGCGTCAAACGGCCTGCGCAAGGCATGTGGATGCGGTGGTAGTCGCGTGGGCTCAGGTAGAGCGTGGCAAATTCGCCGTCCTGAAACTGCGCGGCCAGCGCCGCGTCGCCGCCCACCAGCGCCTGTGTGCTGTAGCTGTGGCCCTTGGCTTGGAACACCTGGTCGCCCTGGACAGGGCCGCACTGGCTGATGGCGCCGTCCACCGGGCTGACAAATGCTGCAGTGGCCAAAGGGCGAGCGCTGGCTTTGAGCGGGCGCGTGAAAAATTCGTTGAAGCTTTTGTAGCTGGCCGTGTCCGGGTTGGCTGCTTCGGCCATGTTCACGTTGTAGCGGCGCACAAAGCGGTCGATGATGCCGGTGGTCACGCTGCCCCATTGGCTGCCCGCCACCCAGCCCGCGAAGGCGGTCAGGGCTTGTTTCGGGATCAGGTATTGCGGCAGGACCGCCAGGCGGTCAGAAAAGGAAGGGGACATGGTGGGGCCGCCAAAGCGGTTCAGGGGAATGTGCTGATTTTATCGGGCGGGCTGACAGGCCATCTTGTGCCCTGAAGGTGACGCCTTGAGGGGCAGGGCAGCAGGCACAATCGCTGCATGAACACCCATTTGCTTTCGGTCGAACATCTGGTCAAACGCTACGGCGACACCACGGTGGTCAATGACCTGTCTTTTCACATCCAGCCCGGCGAATGCCTGGGCGTGATCGGTCCCAACGGTGCGGGCAAAACCACCTCGCTGCGCATGTGCCTGGGCCTGTCAGAACCCGACAGCGGCAGCATCGCCTACTTTGGCGGCCAGCAAATGCCGCAAGACGCTCTGGCCATCAAGGCGCAGTTGGGTGTGGTGGCGCAGATGGACACGCTGGACCCCGACTTCACCGCCGAAGAAAACCTGCTGGTCTTTGGCCGTTACTTTGGCCTGCCCGATGCCACCATCCGTGAGCGCATCCCCAAATTGTTGGAGTTCGCGGCCTTGAGTCACAAGGCCAAGGCCAAGCCGGGCGAGTTGTCCGGCGGCATGAAGCGACGCCTGAGCCTGGCCCGCGCCCTGATCAACCAGCCGCGCCTCTTGATGCTGGACGAGCCCACCACGGGCCTGGACCCGCAAGCGCGCCACCTGATGTGGGAGCGCCTGCAGCTGCTGCTGCAAGAAGGGAAGTCCATCTTGCTCACCACCCACTTCATGGACGAGGCCGAGCGCCTGTGCAGTCGCCTCTTGGTGCTGGACCAAGGCCGCAAGATTGCCGAAGGCACACCGCGTGATTTGATCGCCCAGCACTTGGAGCCCGAAGTGGTCGAGGTCTTTGGCCAAGGCGCTGTCGCGCTGGCGCAAGAAGCCAGCCTCAAGGCGTTGGCACAGCGCATCGAGGTCAGTGGCGAGACCGTGTTCTTCTACACGCACGACAGCCGATCCTTGCTGGCCGCTTTGCAGGCTTGGCCTGCGCTGCGCACGCTGCACCGACCTTCCAACCTGGAAGACCTGTTCTTGAAATTGACCGGACGCCAGATCCGCGAAGAAGGTTGAAGGGGAGCACACCATGAGCCAAATTCAAAACAACATCTGGGCTGCGCCCCGCCTGTCCATGCGCTGGTGGCCGGTGTTCCAGCGCAACTGGCTGGTCTGGAAAAAACTCGCCATCCCCAGCCTGGTGGGCAACATTGCCGAGCCGCTGATGTGGCTTGTGGCCTTTGGCTACGGCTTGGGCTCGCTGGTCGGGCAGATCGAGCTGGGCGGCGAGAAGGTGCCCTACATCCTCTTCTTGGCCAGCGGCAGCATCTGCATGAGCGCCATGAACGCGGCCACCTTTGAGGCGCTGTATTCGGCGTTCTCGCGCATGCATGTGCAAAAAACCTGGGACGGCATCATGAACGCCCCGGTGCGCCTCGATGATGTGGTGCTGGCCGAAATGCTGTGGGCGGCCTTCAAGTCGTTGTTCACCGTGACGGCCATCCTGGGCGTGATGCTGGCCTTGGGCATCAGCCACAGCTGGAAGCTCTTGGTGGCCTGGCCCGTGCTGCTGGGTGTGGGCATCACCTTCAGCTGCATGGCGCTGATCTTCAACGCGCTGGCCAAGGGCTACGACTTCTTCACCTACTACTTCACCCTGTTCCTCACGCCCATGATGTTCCTCTCGGGCATCTTCTTTCCGCGCGACCAGTTGCCGCCCATCGTGCGGGCGATCGCGGACTGGCTGCCGCTGTCGGTGGCCGTCGATCTGGTGCGTCCGTTGTTCATGGACCGTTGGCCCGATCAGCCTGTGCGCCATGTGCTGGTGCTGGCGGTGTTTGCGGTGGTGGCGTTCTGGATCGCGCTGGCCCTGACCCGCAAGCGCTTTCGCAGTTGATGGCTGTAGGTCGGTGGCTTCAGCCCCGACATGTCTTTGAAGGCACATGTTGGAGCTGAAGCTCCAACCTACAAAGAATGCGACAGATGTCAGCAATCCGGCCCCATCCACCCGCTAAGATCTTTCTTTTATCTCCATCACACACTTTCAAGGATTGAGCATGAGCATCCAGACCGTAGGCATCATTGGCGCAGGCACCATGGGCAATGGCATCGCACAGGCGTGCGCGGTGTCGGGCATCCCGGTGGTGATGGTCGATATCTCGGAGGCCGCCGTGGCCAAAGGCATCGCCACCGTCTCGGGCAGCCTGGACCGTTTGGTCAAGAAAGAAAAAATCAGCGAAGCCGACAAAGCCAAGGCGCTCGGCCTGATCAAAGGCAGCACGTCCTACGAAGACCTGAAAGCCACCCAGCTGGTGATCGAAGCCGCCACCGAAAACCAGGACCTCAAGGTCAAGATCTTGAAGCAACTCGACGGCATGCTGGCGCCTGAAATCATCATCGCGTCCAACACCTCGTCCATCTCGATCACGCAACTGGCCGCTGCCACGCAGCGCGCCGACCGCTTCATCGGCATGCACTTCTTCAACCCCGTGCCCATGATGGCGCTGGTGGAAATCATCCGTGGCCTACAAACCAGCGACGCCACGCACGACGCGGTGCACGCCTTGGCCACGGCGCTCGGCAAGACCCCGATCACCGTGAAAAACGCGCCCGGCTTTGTGGTCAACCGCATCCTGGTGCCCATGATCAACGAAGCCTTGTTTGTGTTGTCCGAAGGCCTGGCCACCCCCGAAGACATCGACGCGGGCATGAAGCTCGGCTGCAACCAGCCAATCGGCCCGCTGGCGCTGGCCGACATGATCGGTCTGGACGTGTGCCTGGCCGTGATGGAGGTCTACCTCAAGGAGTTCGGCGACAGCAAATACCGTCCTTGCCCACTGCTCAAGGAAATGGTGGCCGCAGGCCGCTTGGGCCGCAAGACGGGTCAGGGCGTTTACAAATACTGAACTGCCTGGTTGTGGGAGCGGCGCCCCCGCCGCGATGGGGCGCTTGCAGACCACGAGCCATCGCCCCGAGGGCGGGGCTCCTACAAAGATATGTCACTTCGGTGTATCTCGGGCATTGGCTCTGGGCCTAACATGCGCCCATGAACACCACATCCCACCCCGAAGGCCAGATCGACTGCACCGCGCACGGTGCCGTCCTTCAAATCAGCATCAACCGCCCTGCCAAGCGCAACGGCTTCACGCCCAAGATGTACCGTGAGCTGGGCGAGGCCTACACCCGGCTCGACGACGACCCCGCCCTGCGCGTGGGCGTGCTGTGCGCCGCAGGCGACCATTTCACGGCCGGGCTGGACTTGCCCACCATCGCGCCGCTCATGCAACGCGGCGAAAAGGCGGTGCCGCTGGGCCTGGTGGACCCGCTGAACCTCGGCATGGAAGGCTACCGCCGACGCACCAAACCCATGATCGCGGCGGTGCAGGGCATTACCTACACGCTGGGCATTGAGCTGATGCTGGCTGCCGACATCGTGGTGGCGGCGGATGACTGCCGGTTTTCACAACTGGAGGTGCAGCGCGGCATCATGGCCACCGGCGGCGCCACGCTGCGCATGGCCGAGCGGGCGGGCATGGGCAACGCGCTCTTGCACCTGCTCACGGCCGATGTGTTTGACAGCGCCGAAGCGCTGCGCCTGAACTTTGTGCAAAAGGTGGTGCCCGCGGCGGGTTTGCTGGCCGAAGCGATGCGCATTGCAGGTCAGGTTGCCGCGCAAGCGCCGCTGGCCGTGGTGGCCACGCGGCAAAACGTGCTCAAGGGCATCGAGCAAGGTCCCTTGGTGGCCATGCACGACTTCATGTCGGTGCAGAAATCCTTGTCCAACAGCCAGGACGCCGCCGAAGGCGTGCGTTCATTTGTCGAGAAAAGACCCGCCTGCTTTACAGGTCAGTGATCGCCGGTCTGTTTCGCTTGAATTTCACGACGCAAGTCCGCCACCTCATGGCGCAGGTGCCGGATTTCGCGCATCAGGTCTTTTTCAATCTGTCGCTCTTCGGCTTCGACTTCTTTTTCGACAAAAATGGCCGACAGCGAGGCGGTGACCAGCGACAGCACCGCCAGTCCCAGCAGCACCACAACCACAGAGAACACGCGCGAGGCATGGGTGGATGGCACCAGGTCGCCAAAGCCTACGGTGGCGGCGGTGGTGAACGCCAGCCAAAGACCATCGGACAATGTATGGATGTGCGGGTCGATCAGCCAAAAGCCCACACCGCCCAAACCCAAAATGGCCACGGCCAGAAGCAGGGAATAAATCAGGCCTTGGCGGATCAGGCGTTGGAGTCGGCGTTGTTGTGAGCGCATTTTTGGATTTTCCTCCATTTGGCAGGCGTTCCAGGGCGGGTGTGGTGCCCGCCGTGCGGGCACTGCGCCACAATCGACGCATGACCGATACAAGCGCCGCGCAACACCCTTACGCCGAACTCACCCCCGACCGGGTGATGGACGCCCTGTCCGAACTCGGCCTGTGGCCCGATGGTCGCTTGCTGGCGCTGAGCTCTTATGAGAACCGCGTGTACCGCGTGCACCTGGACGAAGCCGAGCAAGGCCACCAGGCGGTGGTGCTCAAGTTCTACCGCCCGGGTCGCTGGAGCCGTGCGCAGATCCAGGAAGAGCACGACTTTGCGGCCGAGCTGGTGGCGGGCGAAGTGCCGATGGTCGCGCCCTTGACCATCGGTGGCCAGACCTTGCACCACAGCGCCGGGTTCGACTTTTCGGTCAGCCCCTTGCGCGGCGGCCGCACGCCCGAGCTGGACGACTTTGAAGTGCTGGAGTGGATCGGCCGTTTTCTGGCGCGCATCCACACCGTGGGCGCTGCGCGGCCTTTTGTGCACCGGCCCACGCTGGATGTGCAGACCTTTGCGCTGGAGCCCGCCGAATGGCTGCAAACCCACCAGATGATCCCGCTCGAAGTCGAGCGCGAATGGCAGACCACGCTGGCGCAGGCCGTGGACCTCATTCAAGACAAGATGGCGCAAGGCGCGTCTGAGCGGCAGGCGCTGCGCTTGCACGGCGACTGCCACCCCGGCAACATCTTGTGGACGCCGACCGACTTGCCCGGCGGTGGGCCGCACTTTGTGGACCTGGACGATGCCCGCATGGGGCCTGCGGTGCAAGACCTTTGGATGCTCTTGTCCGGTGACCGCCGCCAGCGCACGGCGCAACTGTCGGCCCTGGTCGATGGCTACGAGCAGGTGCGTGACCTGGACCGCTCAGAGCTGCACCTGATCGAGCCGCTGCGCACCTTGCGCCTGATCCATTACAGCGCCTGGCTGGCCCGCCGCTGGGAAGACCCGATCTTTCCGGTCAACTTCCCCTGGTTCGGCACGCCCGACTACTGGCGCGGCCAGGTGCAAATGCTGCAAGAGCAGATCGAGCAAATGCAGGAAGCGCCCTTGGTGGTTTAAGGGCGCACGGGATGGCCACGGCCCTGTGTCGGGGCTGAAGCCGCCGACCTACCGGAGATTTGTCTTAGCAGGTCGGTACCTTCAGGTCCGACATGGCTGGCTTCGCCCGGGCTGGATCCCCAGGCCCATGGCGCAGCCGATCAGCGCGGGTTGCTCGGCGCGGATCACATAGGTGGGGATGCGCTTCATGTAATTTTCAAAGCGGCCTTTGGCTTCAAAGGCCGCGCGAAAACCCGATTGCGCAAAGTAATCACCCAGGCGGCCGATCACGCCCCCGCCGATGTAGATGCCCCCGCGTGCCCCCAGCGTGACGGCCAGGTTGGCGGCGGCATTGCCCAGCAGGCGGCACATGCGCTCCAGTGCTTCTTCGCAGGCCACGTCCTGGGCCTTCAGGGCGCGCTCGGTCACTTGCGCGGCCACCAAAGGCTCGGCTTCGGTGCCGTTGAGTTCGCAAATGGCGCGGTACAGGTTCTCCAGGCCCATGCCCGAGATGGCGCGTTCTGCCGACACATGCGGGTGGCTGCGCCACAACACGCGCAGGATGTCCGCTTCGCGTGCGCAGGTGGGCGACAGGCTCACATGGCCGCCTTCACCGGCAATGGGCACCCAGTCGCCCCGGCGCGAGCGCACCAGCGAGGACACGCCCAGCCCTGTACCCGGCCCGATCAGGCCTTTGGGCGCATTGGGCACGGGCTCACCCGGGCCGATTTGTTCCAGATCGGTGCCTTGCAGTGCCGGTGCGGCCATGGCCATGGCTTCCCAGTCGTTGAGCATGAGCAGACTGTCCAGGCCCAGTTGTTGGCGCGTGGCTTCGATGGAGAACTGCCAGTGGTTGTTGGTCATCTTCAGCACATCGCCGTCGATGGGGTTGGCGATCGCGATGCAGGCTTCGCGCACGGCGGGTTGACCGACCTGTTGCAAGTAAGCGTGTGCGGCGGCAGCCAGGTCGGGGTACTGGCCGGTGGGCAGGGTCACTTCGTGGGTGATGGGCGTGCCATCGCCATGCACCAGGGCAAAGCGGGCATTGGTGCCGCCGATGTCGCCCAAAAGGCGTGGCGCGTTGGCTGGGGTGGTGTGGTTCATGTGGGCCATGGGTGTGTGGG
>JACCDR011689814.1_pt1 | contig 27414 bp, 26 predicted proteins | sample 7446431 | NCBI WGS metagenome assembly JACCDR01 (sample SAMN15323443, study PRJNA562643) | freshwater metagenome | isolation source: river surface water | place: USA:Blue River Watershed | collected 2017-08-17 | reverse complement strand
GCGCCGTTATTCGCAACAGAGCAAGGAGACGCTCGATGAAGGGACTTCCACGTTCACTTGCACGCGGGGCACCGCAAATGCAAGAAGTTGTCAAGGCGAACATTCCGCTTCGCGCTGTGCCGCTCACCACCACTGGCGCCACAGGCGTCGGTTTCGGCAGTGTGGTCATCGGTGGGCTGCCGCAGGGTAACATCCGCATCATGGCGGCGGTGGCTTACATCCAGCTCACCAAGCTGTCCGCTGGCACCATTGCCACCTTCGACGGTGACTATGCAATCGGTTCGGCGCCGACCGCTGACGCAACCCTGTCGGGTGCTGAAGTGGACATCATTGCCAGCACAGCGCTCAACCCTGCAACTGCCGGCGTCTCGCCGATGGTGCGCAGTGCCAACGTTCCGACCGGTATCCTCGACAATACCGACGGGTCGCTGGAGCTGAACCTCAACGTGCTGATGGACGATGCGTCGGTCAGTGCGGACGGCCAGCTGTTCACTGTCAGCGGTGTCGTTCACCTCGCCTACGTCGTGCTCGGCGACGACTAACACCAACTCAAGGGGAGCCACGCTGTGGACCAGAAGATTCTCAACGCTCTTAAGGAGCTGGACGCCTCCAATGATAACCACTGGACGGCGGACGGTCAGCCTCGTCTCGACACTGTGAAGCTGTTGGCTGCGGACCCCGCAATCACCCGCGACATGGTATTGCAGGCAGCACCGGGGTTCATGCGCAGCACAGCGGTTGGCTACATGCCGCCTGCTGGCGAGCTGGGGCCGGCTGGGGGCGTTGATCTCGCTGGTCAGGGGGACAGTGGCTCCCCCCTCGGTGTCGGGGCTGCTGGGGCCCCGCTGCTCGAGTCGGGAGCCGAATCAGGTCCCAGCGTGCTTCCTGTCCTCACCGAACAGTCCGAAGTGGCAGACCGAGTCGCAACTGACGCCGATGAAATCAAAGCGTTGGAAGCGTTCGTGGAAGAGACGGACGCGCGAGCAGCAAGTATCCGCCGGGAAATGGACCTTCTGAAAGAAGAGCTTTCGGAAGTGGTTGCAACCAACGACCGCGCTCGGGAAAAGTTGGACCAGCTTCGACCGGCAGACACCAACCAAAGCGCGATCGCTGAATACCTGCAATCGCAGAATCGCCGGCTGGAAGAGCGTGCTGCCCGCAAGAGCATTCTGGCGAACAGCGGTGTCGATCTGCGCGAGCTTGCACGCGACCTGCGATCGCCGCTGGATGCTGCAATGGTGCGCAAGACCGGTCGGGGCGGACAGCGCCCCAAGCTCTAACCTGAAGGGCGGTTCGCCACCATGGCTCAACTATCAGCCCAAATGCAAGCCGCCCTCTACTACATGAGGAAGCGCCGTCTCTCCCGCCTTAGCGGGGGAGAACCGCCCCCGGTCGTTGAGCTTGGTATTGCCTCGATTGATGCCAGCGGTAACTTTGCCACGCTGACCACAGCGCCGACCGTAGCGGTTCTGAACTCGCCGTTTGCCGTGCGTCGCAATGGTTACGTCATGAACGCTGGCGATACTGCGCCAACTTTGCAGAATTGGACCGAAGAAGTCTATCTCACCAAGCGCAGAATCATTCCGGCGGGTTCGGAAGCTGCTGGCTACAGCCCGGCAGGTGTGGGAACCGAGGTTATGTTGTCCCGCGTTGTGATGCAGGGAGACGCGCTGGTTAATCAGCCTGGCGCAACAATCAATTCGACTCGCGCGCCGCCCGCGGTGCATGTCCGTTGGATATCTCCAGGTTTCAGGGTCATTGGTGATGTCGGAAGCGCTTCGGCTACTTGCTGGAGCTTCTATACCAGGAACGGCACGCCGGTTGCTGCAATGGCCTTTGTCTGGCGCGATAGCTTTGGCAATGCTGTTCGCGCTTATGCTCGAGTCCCGACCGCTTATACGGGGTTCGGTGTCACAGGTTATTCTGCTCACCAATATGCAGTGAGTGGCGTTGACCTGTCTTCCCTTGATACAAGCGCTAGCCAGCGCATCACACTTGACTGGGAAGTCTACGGGCATTTTGGACAGCTCATCACGTCCAATGACGCGGCGTTCAACACACTTAACACAACTCGATGGTTCCACGGCAGGCAGTATTTTCGCAAAAATGCAGCGATGGCGTCGAACCCCGTTGTGGCGTATATCAACCCCGGTTTTCCAGGACCGACGCCGCAGTGCGATCGACTTTCAAATGCAGCTAACGCTCGCCTGAATTGCTTTACCAGCTTTCAAGCCGCTCGCGATGCTGCAGACGATTTCAATAACGCGCAATTCACGCTCGGCGGTCCGGCGCTCGACGGTGTCATCTTTCGCTTTATGGACGGCGCCGGTAATGTCATTGCAAAGCCGAGTCTTTCCAGCGCGTCGATCTGCAACATCGCTGGCTTCATTGTTGAACCCGATCCGCTTAGCGCATTTTCCCCTCGGCCAGTGATGCAGGGGTTCACCAGTCAGCTTTCTACGACACAGAATCCGAATAGCATGATTGGTTACACCATTCGCGGATTCGATTACGCACGCAACGCGGACACCACAACTTTCTTGAACCCCGGAGCAGGTGTTGCAAGCAACCCGATTCCAAACGTTGTCAACCTTCGCATGTATTTAGAAGCGCCAGCAGGTGGAGGCAACTTCGATCTTAACACAGGCGCTCTTTCCTCATTGTTTGGTAGTGCCTACGGTCATTGCTATGGCTTCACTTTCCAGAACAACAGCGGAAGCACGCCGTTTGCTTGGGTCACAACCAACGGCCTTGGCGGTCTTTACGATTGCGTGATTTCAGATTACGGCAACAAGAACTTGTCATCCTTTTGCCTTGTTGCAGTTCGAGCGCTGAACGTTGCCTCGGTCGGCATTCAAGGTTCTGCAAACGGCACGGTTGAACAGTTTGGCGATGCTGTCCGCATTGAGCAGACGCCGACCAACAATACCGCAATCATTGGCAGCGGTGACAGCGCTGATAAGGGGGCGGGTTGGCGCAATAGCCAGCTCATTATTCTTAATGGAACCGAAGGCAACAAACTTTCGCTATCATCGGACAACACCAATTCAACAACGAATATCCATTCGCTGCCGAACTTTGGGTTTCACCACTGCGACATTCCAGGTATCTGCCCCGCTATTCGTGGTAATGTGTTCTACGTCGACGGGCCGTTTGGCGGAGGTCGAAGCCATCCCTACTCAGGTTTCACCAACTCAGTTCTTCCTAAACTAGCCTGCAAAGGTGATTGGTTTGGTGTGTCGAACGTTGCTGATGCAGCTCGGGAACCGGGATACAGGGAGTTCGCTTATGGTGTCGGAAATAAGGGGAACTTTCATACAGGTCAGTTTGCTTTGTCGGAACCCGGTTTCGAGATCGAAGCGCCTCGTCATTATGGAATGAATTCACTTCCTGGCCCGCTAGCAACAGGGGGAGTCCGTAAGAACGGACCGTTTGCAAACCCTGGCTGGCTTGATGCTCGCATTCCCACAACTGAGGGAAGCAACGGTTCGGTTGGCGGGGACTACAGGCACAGCACAGCTATGCCTACCCCGTCGAGCGCTGACGTGCTGTTTGATATGCTTGGCCTGCCTGTGCCGCTAGCTTGCGTGCGTCCCGGTGCCAACTCCGGCTATGGGTTATGAGGGGATTAGACAATGGCGTTCACGGTTGAAGACGGCACCGGGGTCGTCGGCGCCAACAGCTACGTAGACCTCGCGTATGCTGCCGCCTACTTCGCTGACCGTAACGTTACCGCGTGGGCGGGAACGACTTCGCAGCTACAGGGGTGGCTCATCGATGCTACCGACTATGTCGAGGGGCGCTTTGGTGACCGCTTTATCGGGACGCCGAACACCGAAGAGCAGGCGCTGCACTTCCCGGTTGACTCAGCGACCAGCCTCCCGGACAAGCTGAAGCGCGCTGTGTGCGAGTATGCCTTGCGCGCAAAGGTATCGCCGCTAGCGCCCGACCCTACGGTGGACAGTAGCGGCTTTTCTGTGGTCACCATACGCGAGAAGCTGGGCCCGCTTGAAACCGAGTCCGCAGTTCGTGGTTCAGAGGGTTCCCGCCCCATGCTGTTCCGCCCCTACCCGGCGGCGGACATGCTGCTGAAGGGGCTGCTGATTGCAAGCTCAGCGGTCGTGATCCGGTGAGCACCGACTACAGCAAGTTCGTTGAGCTCGCACGGCGCCTGATTGATAAGAGCGGTCGCTCGTGCGAGTTCCAAAAGCTCAGCGCTGTTGCAGCTGACCCCGCTAAGCCTTGGCTAGGCGCGGGGGCGCCTACGGTGATTGAACCGGTGACCACAATGGCGGTCTTCCTGCCTGACGGTGCAGGGTTCGGCAAGCTGATCGAAGACAACGAACTCTTCAAGAGCTCGGAGCAGATGGTTCTGGTTGCACCACCTGTTGGCGGGGAAGACCTGTCTGACTATCACACAGTCCTCGATGGCGGTGTGCGTTGGAAGATCAACGTCACTAAGGCGCTGGCACCTGGACCGGTGACGGTGCTTTACGCAATGGGAGTTTCCCGGTGAACACCGAGCAGGCGCGGGACACCATTCTCGGCATCTTTAAGGCCGCATGGGACCCGACGGGATACCCTGTTTTTTGGACTGATGTCCCCGGCGAAAAACCCGCTAGCGAAACAGTGTGGGCTCGTGTTACTATCCGGCACGCTACGGGACGTCAAAGTTCGCTTAGTGGTGCGGCGGGAACAAAGCGCTTCGAATCGACTGGGACGTTATTCGTGCAGGTCTTCGCGCCGATAGGAGATGGCTCAGCGGCGGGTTACAGTGCAGCACTGTTGGCACGTGACGCCTACAGGGATGCGCAGGATCCAGATGTCTGGTTCCGTAACGTGCGAATGAACGAAGCCGGTGCAAGTGGGGCGTTCGAGCAGTTCAACGTCCTTGCAGATTTCTCTTATGACGAAGTGAGGTGACCCATGCCGAACAAAATTGACAGCAATGTGACCGGTCTTGCGTATGCCGAAGAGGCTGCGACCATCAAGACCCTTCCCGGAACCCCGGTCTGGTATGCACTCGAACCGAACAGTTATTCGGATTTCGGCAGCCAGATCAAGACGGTGGCCCGCAAGCCCATCACCGCATCCCGCCAGCTGCGCAAGGGTGTGACGGTTGACCTGGACGCCTCCGGCGGTTTCAATCAGGACCTTACCTTCAGCAACCTCACCCGGTTGCTCCAGGGGTTCTTCTTTGCAGACATCCGCGAAGACTTCACCACTGCACCCATGAACGGCACGCGCATTGCGCTGACCGCAACCACGTCCACCAACTACACGGCGGCAGCGGGTCTGACTGGTGTGCTCGCCAATGCGCTGGTTTTTGCCAGCGGCTTCAACGTTCCCGCCAACAACGGGCTGAAGCTCATCAGCGCTGCATCCACAGCAACCGTCATCGCCACCACTGGCCTGACGGTGGAAACCCCGCCGGCTGCTGCGGAGCTCCGCGTTGTGGGCTACCAGTTTGCCAGCGCGACCCTGGATGTTGTGGTCACCGGTGGCAACGCTGTGCTCACCCGCATTTCCGGTGTCTTTGACTTCACGACCCTCGGCTTGCTGCCGGGTGAATGGGTCTACCTTGGCGGTGACAGTGCGCCTGTTCGCTTTGCCAACAACGCAGGCTTCGCGCGTGTCAACAGTGTCACCGCGTCGACCATCGTGCTGGACAAGACGAGCTGGACCCCGCAAGCAGAAGTCGGAACCGGCAAGACGGTCAACCTGTTCTTTGGTTCGGTGCTCAAGAACGAGTCCAATCCTTCGCTCATCAAGCGTCGCACCTATCAGGTCGAGCGCCAGCTGGGCAACGACGGTGTCGGCATCATGTCGGAATATCTGGTCGGCGCAGTGCCGAACGAGATCACCATCAACGTTGCACAAGCGGACAAGGTGACGATCGATCTGTCGTTCGTTGCACTGGACAACGAACAGCGCAACGGCACCACAGGGGTGAAGTCCGGAACCCGCGTCGCGCAGGCAATCGAACCCGCGTTCAATACCAGCTCCGACGTCACGCGAACCAAGATCGCGCTGACGGTGGGCGGTGCAAACGTGACGCCGCTGTTCGCGTTTGCAACCGAGACCAAGCTGACAATCAAGAACAACGTGACCGCCAACAAGGCGATCGGGGTTGTTGGCGGTTTTGATGCAACGGCAGGGTTCTTCGAGGTTGGCGGCAACACAACCGCCTATTTCGGTGACATCGCCGGGGTGCAGGCAGTGCGCAACAACTCGGACGTCACTACCGACACCCTTCTGCAGAAGAAGAACCGGGCGATCATGTTTGACGTGCCGCTGGTCGGGCTGGGTGACGGTCGGTTGTCAGTCGAGCAGGACCAGCCAATCACGCTGCCGTTGGAGACCATGGCGGGTGAAAGCGCGTTCGGCCACACGCTGCTCTTCAATAGCTTTTATTACTTGCCGGATGTAGCTGGCGGGCTGTAACCTGCTGACGGGGTGCGGTGCTGCTAGTGCTGCACCCCGTCAACCATTAGCAGGAGACAACTCATGTCGCTCTACGCTCAATTCGAGACGGACAACTCGCTCGAACGCGAAGGTATCCTTCTTGAATACGGTGTCAACAAGGCAGGCAAGCCGATCACCATCCGCATCGCACGCGCTGGGGGCGCCAACACAGCGTTCACCAAGCAGATCGACATCCGCACCAAACCGGTTCGGCGCCAGATCCAGAACGAAACGATCGAGCGCGCGATGATCGATCGTATCCTCCGCGAAACCTATGCTTCGAGCGTTGTGCTGGGCTGGGAGAACGTGGAAGATAAGGACGGCAAGCCGCTGCCTTTCAACCGCGACAACTGCCTCCAGCTCTTTGAAGACCTGCCGGACTTGTTTGCAGACATCCAGGAGCAGAGCCAGCGCGTTGCGCTGTTCCGTGCAGAAGTGCGGGAAGCTGACGCAAAAAACTAACCGATGTCCTTCTCTACACCCTAGAACAGGGCCCGACAGAGAAGGTCATCATAGAACAGTGCTACAGACAAGGACTGCCACTTCCGAACAAGATTGCAAACGCACCAGATCTATTCTTCGGTCTGGAGTTGTATTACACAGCATTCCTAGACCTCACAAGTTGCCGGGGAATGGGATACGGGACCGAAGGCCCCATTGCTTGGACTGCAACTAACACTTGGGCGGAAGTGCATGGCTTGTGTGGTGAACAACGGGAAGACCTCTTCTACTTCATTCCGCAGATGGATGAGGCCTACTTGAAGTTCAAAGCGAAGAAGGTTGCCGAGGGAACCAAGAGTGGCGGGACTTAACGAATTCAGTCGCAGGATGAAAGCACACGGCCGCAAGGTGGAGGCAAACGCCAACGCTCTTGTGCGCCGTGTTGCGCTTGCGGTTGATACGACCGTTGTCCTTGCAACCCCGGTGGACACTGGTCGGGCCCGATCTAACTGGCAGGCCTCAATCGGGGGGCCTGCCAGTGGCGCGAGAGATGCTTATGCGCCTGGCACAGCTGGCAGCACAGCGGGCGCCAACTCCCGCGAAGCTATAGACCAAGCGAAGAGCGTTATCGCGTCCCAGCGCCCAGGACAGGCGGTGCATATCACCAATAATCTGCCTTACATTGGCAAGCTGAACGAGGGTAGCTCCGCGCAGGCCCCTGCCGGGTTCGTCGAGACTGCTGTGCTCGTTGGCATTGCAGCGGTCAAGGCTGCACCTGGAATCATTTCGTCCGACTTTAGGAACGACTGATGGCAAGCGAAAACATTGACATCCGGATTCGGGAAGACGGCGCGCGGGTTGTGCGTCGCAGCATCGAGGATGTCGGTAACGCGGGTGAACGCGCTGCTAGCGGGATTGACCTGCTGAAGCGTGCGCTCATTGGCATCGGTGCCGCCGCCGCGGTGCGCGAGCTCATTCGCATGGCCGACGTCTACACCAATCTGCAGAACCGCTTGCGGCTGGTGACCACAGGAACGCAGAACCTCGGTCGTGTCACCGACGAGTTGTTTGCCATCTCTAACCGCACTCGCAGTTCGTTCGAAGGGACTGCGGAGCTATACGCGCGAATCGCGCTGGCAGCAAAAGACCTCGGCACTGGCCAGCAAGAGCTTCTCAACTTCACCGAGAGCCTCAACCAAGCAATCATTCTGTCCGGAGCGTCCGCGGTTGAAGCGCAAGCGGGGTTGATCCAGCTGAGCCAAGGCCTTGCGTCGGGCACCTTGCGCGGGGACGAACTGCGCTCGGTGCTTGAGCAGCTTCCCGCCGTTGCCGACGTCATTGCAAAAGGCTTGGGCGTCACTCGCGGTGAGCTGCGCAAGATGGGTGAGGACGGGAAGATCACCGCCAAGGTCGTGCTGGATGCGTTCAAGTTGGCCCGCGGTGAGATAGCAGAGAAGTTCGCGTCAACCGTGCCAACGGCAGGACAGTCGCTTACCGTTCTCAAGAACAAGGCCCTGGAGCTTTGGGGTTCGTTCTCCACCGGGAGCGGCATCATGCTAGCGCTGTCGAGCGGGCTGCTGGCGGTGGCAAACAACCTCGACAACATCGTTCCGCTTATTGTCGGGGTTGGCGCAGCGTTTGCGGCGTGGCAGGTGTCCAGCATTATCCGAGCAGTCATTGCTCCAATGATCGCACTCGAGTTCGCACTTGGTGAGACCTCGGTGCTCATGGCGGTGTTCTCCGCTGCCACCAAGCTGGCACAGGGGGCGGTGAATGGCTTCACCCTTGCACTGCTGGCCAACCCATTCACGGCGGTGCTGGTAGGCGTCACCGCACTGATTGCGCTGTTTGCCGCGTTTGGAGATGACATTAAGGTCACCTCTGACGGTGTGGTGTCGCTCAAGGACGCAACGACCGCCGCAATGCAGCTGATCCTTGAGTCGGTGTCGGACGTGACCCGCTTCTTCGGCCAGGCGTGGAACAGTGCGGTCTTTCTTGCCAACGGTGTGCTGGAACTGTTCGGCACAACCTTCAGCGGTATGCTGACCGGTATCCTGAGCCTGGCCAAGCTGGCAGTGAACTCCTACATTGCGCTCTGGCTGGTATCATATGACACGATTCGCAATGTGTGGTCGAACTTCCCCGGCGCTATGAACACCCTGTTCGTTAGTGTGGTCAACCTCGGTGCAACCGCCGCGGAGAAGCTGCTGAACGTCTGGCAGGCGCCACTCCGCCTTATTGCAGCGGGGTTGAGTGCCATTGGTAACGAAGCTGGCGATTCGCTCACTGCAATGCTGGACGGCTTCACCCTGGACATTCCCCGAATGAAGGGGAGCGACGCGGGTTCCCAGTTTGCGGAAGCATTCAAGCAATCCGCAAAGGATCGTTTCAACACCGATTATCTCGGCAATTTCACCGACGCGGTCCTTGAGCGCGCTCGTGCCAACATAAAGGCCAGCGAAAAGGGTGGCACAGCGGCGCTACAGCCGGGCACAGGGGGCGGCGCGGGTGCTGCCGGGGACAATGGTGCGGCAAAGCGCCTCGCCGCTGCATTCGGCGGCTTGCTGGGAGTCATTGACCCCGTTCGTGAGGCCACCGAGAACCTTGCGCGCGATACCGACATTCTGAACGCTGCGCAGAAGGCGGGGCTGGTGAGCGCTTCTCAGTATGGCGTCTACATGGACCGCTTGCGGGCCTCCTACGCTGCGGCCATTGACCCGCTTGGTGCAATGAACGCAGAACTTGTGGCTCAGCACAAGCTGGCACTTCTTACCGGTCCGCAGATGGAGATCGAGCGTGAGCTGCGCGATCGAATTCTTGAGTTGCAGCAACGGGGCGTGACGCTCACCCCGTTAGAGACACAAGCCCTGCGCGACAAGTTGGTCGAGCTGCAACGCACGAACGACGCAATGCGCGAGCAGGACCAGCTCTTGCAGACAAGCGTCCTTGCGCGCCAGCAGCTTGCTGACCGCAATGCAGGGGTGAACAAGCTGCTCAACGACCCTGCGAGCGGGTTCACAAAAAACGACGCCTTCAACGCAATGTCGCAGGGGATGCCGAACGATTTGTTCCAAGGCTCGAATGAGGCCATACAAGCGCAGCTTCAGCCAATTCGCGAGATGTATGCACAGATCGAAGCCATGCGCCAGGCAAACGTCATCAGCGAGCAGACCGCTGCGCAAGCAATCGCAAGGTTGAGCGCCAACGAGACGCAAGTGCGCTTGCAGAACTATTCGACGTATTTTGGTGATCTTGCTAGTCTGAGCCTGTCGGGTAACAAGCGCATCGCAGCGATCGGCAAAGCGGCAGCGGTCGCGCAAGCAACCATCGACGGAGTTGCAGCGGTGCAGAAGGCACTTGCGAGCGCACCTCCACCGTTCAACTATGCGCTTGCCGCAGCGGTCGGGATTCAGGCCGCTAGCAATGTGTCGCGCATCATGTCAACCGCCCCGGGGTTCATGACCGGCGGTTCCTTCATGGTTGGAGGCTCCGGCGGTGCAGATTCGCAGATGGTTGCGTTCCGTGCGTCTCCCGGTGAGCGGGTGTCTATCAACACACCGACACAGGTGCGCAAGGGAACCAACGGCGCTGATGGGGGCGGGGATGTCAACATCACCATTGATGCTCGCGGTGCCACCGACCCGCAAGGTGTCGCGCGTGCTGTGCTCACCTCGCTACAGTCTTCGCGGAACTACACCGATCAACGCATTGGCCAGCTCGCTCGTGTGAAGCTGGCAAAGTCTCCGGGGTCCTGATATGCCACTGATCACTTGGCCAACTGCACTTGGTTTCGAGTCAGTCACTTGGGGGCAGAACGAACCTGTGATCCGCCAGCGGGGCTGGAGCGGGGCACCGCGCGAGGTGTATAGCGGGGAATCGCACCGCTGGTTCGCTGATGCAACGATGATCAGTCTTGATACGGTTGCGCAACAACGCCTCTTCCTGGCAACCCTGTTCGCAGTAAAGGCCCCCGGTGCTTACACCGAGATCCCCATCGTCTACTCGCCCCAGCGCACGGACGCCGCAACTGCGCAGTTCACTGGCACGCAAGCTGCCGGCGCGCGAAGCGCTGTTATCCAGGCTTCTGTGGTCAGCCAGATCTTTCTCTACGCGGGGAGCCAGGTGCAGGTTCCGCTCAACTCCGGGATGTCGCAAGTGGTGTCGCTCACCGCTGACGTCACGGTCAATGGGTCAGGGCTGGGGACAATGCAATGGGAGCAACCGCTGCGCACTGGGGCACCGATTGCGGCGCTTGGTGTGCTGACGCCAAAGGTCCGAATGCAGCTGATCAGCAAGAAGCAATGGACGATGACATACCCCATGATTCTTGCTAGCCCTGCGCTTAGCTTTGAGGAGTATTTCGGTGCCTGATCTTACAGACGTCACACTTAGTGAGCCAATTGTCCGGATCGGCATCTGTGTGTTCATGGACGTGCTTGGTGACCCGCTGCGCTACGGTCTGGCGCCTGTCGGGCCGATTGTCATTGCGCCTGGCTTTACAGGTGACGCTCATTTCGATAACCACACCTTCACGACGCTCGATCCAACAATGATATCGGTCGAGGGTGTTAGCCACAGTGCAGGCGGCAGCGGGTCGGTCACGCTTACACTGTCCGCAACCCTGGAGCTGGATTCCGACATCCTCAACGACTTTGCGGATCCGACCAAGTTCCGGGGTCGTGTTGTCAAGCTGTGGCTTGTGCGCTTTGACGAGAACTGGGCCGTCACTCATGCGCGCCGTTACTACCGCGGAGTGATGGGTCACCCCGAGATTCTTATCTCACCGTCTTCGGGGGATGACGATGCACACCAAGTGATCACCGTCACCGCGGAGAACTACCAAGCGCTCTTGGCTAGCGGGTCACCTGACCGCACGTTGCTGTGGACCCCTGACCCCGCTGACCTTGCTGCACAAGCAACCATCGGCAGCAAGCCGAGCGCGGCAGCACTGGGACTCGACTACATCTCTCGCAATGCTTTCAACAACCCGGATGGCAACTATGAGCAATATCGTTAGAACCCAAGGCTGGCAGGTGCGTCTTGTGGAACTGATCCGCAGTAACGCCAAGACGCAATACGAACTTGGAACTTGGGATTGCGCCAAATTCGGAATAGCTGTTGTGCAAGCGCTGTGCGAGCAAGACATTGGCGCGCCATATCCCGGTGAATACAAGACCGTCGCAGGTTATATGCGAATCCTGCGCAAAGCGGGAATGACATCTGTATTTGAACCGTTCGACGCTTTGTTTGAGCGTGTGGCACCATTACTTGCAAAGACCGGCGATCTAGTGAGCGATGGCGTTTCGATTGGTTGTGTGTTGGAGGAAAATGCTTTATTCGTAGGGGAAGACCCTGGATCAGAGTATTCGCTGGTCCGGTTCCCCGTCTCCTCAATGCAGTGGGCTTGGAAGATCAATGAGTAAAGTCCTCAAGATTGCAGCCATCATTGGCGCCATTGCGGTCAACGTCATTCCCGGTGCCGGGCAAGCGCTGTCAGCTGCAATCCTTGGGGGACTTGGTGTTGGCTTCGCGGGGTTCGCGGCTGCTGCGGCGGCTGTGGGCGCGCTGGGGACCGCGCTAACGATCGGGATCACCGGTGCTGGCTTGCTGTCAGCAACCTCGCTGATGACCCCAAAGGTTGGCGGGGCTGGTGGCCTGCCCGATCTCGAGCGACTCAACCTGTCGTTCTATGCGGCTGCACCCCGCAAGATGGTTCTCGGTGTTACCGCTGCGGCAACCGATCTCCGCTACACGGAACCGAGTGGCACCGACCAGCGTTATGTCGACGGGATCGTTCACCTCGCTAGCCACAAGCTGACGTCTGTCGACGAAGTTTATATCAACGACAAGCTGGCCTGGACCCTTGCAGGCGGTGTGCAGTCGGAGTTCGCGGGCTACCTGTCGATCACCATTGTGCTCGAGACCAGTGCGAGCGCTTACCTCACGGTCAACGGTGGCGCCAACTGGGGCGCATTACAGCGAATGACCGGTTGCGCGTTGATGAAGATCCGCGTCGATCGCCAAGGTGCCACGAAGACTGCTGTGTCACCATTCGCAGCGGGGCTCCCCTCGAACATCCGCGTCGTCGTCAAGGGAATGCCTGTCTACGACCCGCGCCGAGACAGCACGGTTCCAGGGGGCAGCGGTTCCCACCGGGCCAACGACTGCACCACTTGGCAATGGAACGACGGTGCAACGGTGCTTGGCGACAACCTTGCGCTTCAGGCGCTGTCCTGGAAGCTAGGTTGGCGCGTCATGGGGAAGGTGTCTGTCGGCTTGGGGTTGCCCGCCTCCGAGCTCGACCTTGCTATGTTTGCTGCCAGTGCCAACAAGTGCGACGCGCTCATTGACCTAGCAGGTGGCGGAACTCAGCGTCGCTACACTGGTGGCGGTGTTATTCCAGACGACGGAAACATCAGCCGCTTCCAAGAAGCGTTTGCGCTCGCCACGAATGGCTACTGGGATGACAGCTCAGGCTTGCTGGGCTTCGGCATTGTGGTCAATGACCTTAGCTTTGTGCCGGTGTTGCTCGACGAGTCAGACATCCTGTCCAAAATCGATTGGCGTGCGTTCGGTAGCATTGACACGCAATACAACATCGTCCGCGGTCAGAACCCGGACCCCGATTCGAAGTCGTTGTTTCAACCAACTGACTACCCCGAAATCAAGATTACATCTCCTGACGGTATTGACCGCGCCTTTTCGCTGAACCTTGCAATGGTGCAGGACAAGCGCATGGCACAGCGCATTGCGAAGCAAGTTCTTCAGCGCTTCCAGTATCAGGGCAAGCTGGTCATCACCGTTGGCATCCGCGGGTGGCTGCTATTCTATAAGTCACCTGTCCGCGTCAACCTACCCCTGCTCGGTTGGAGCGAGAAGCTGTTCCGGGTGGAGCTGTGGGAGCCTAACCTGGACGGAAGCGTCAACTTGCTGCTCCAGGAAGAGAACGTTGCGATCTATGCTTGGGACCGCGAGGAGCAGGCGTCGATCGTTGCTGCCACCCCGATCTACTATGACCCGCGGAACGCCCCGGGGTCAAAGTTGCCCACCTGGAACGGTTTGATCGACGACGGTAACAAGCCTGAAAACGGTGCCACCAACAGCGGGGATTATGTCGAACATTTCGGCAACTACCTAGACCTCGCAGGCCTTCAGACCGCTTGGGTGGCTGTAGCGGGCACCATGTCACTCCACGGCCCCGATGGCAATATGAGCAGCGGCAAGGGTCTGCGCATCGTCGGAAATAACAGCAACATCCAAGGTCTGCGCTCAATACCCTACAGCTATGAAGACCTCTACGAAATCTCATTCCGCGCCTACATCGAAAGCGTTGGCTCAGGAAATTACTTCTACGTCGGGTTCATAGCGTTGGACGCTACAGGCGCTCAGCTGAACGGGACAACCTACGGGTCGTATCACTATGTCGCTTCCTACGCTTGGCCCTACGCTGCTGGCTTCCACGACTTCGTTGGTTACGTCCGAGGCCGAGCGCCTGCATTAAGCGGCAACGATGGTCGGCCGTCTTCCAATCCCAGCGACCCCGGTGCTGCGCTGAACGGCACGGTTTCGATCCGTCCCGCGATTTTGGCCAACTGGGGCGGCACCGGTGGCGACACAATCATTGACCAGTTCTCGATCAAGAAGGTGGAAGACCTTGTTCCGCTGCCAAGCAGGCCCTGGCTTGCCGGCGACCTGCAACAGAAGGGTCAGATCGTTACTTTCGGTGGCCGTTCCTGGGTTGCGCGGGTGCAGAACACAGGGGTCACGCCCCCAAGCACCTCCACCGGCACAGCAACGTGGGCCCTCCTGGCTGACAAGGGTGCGGACGGCATTGGTGTGCCAGGTGACCCCGGTGACGACGGTGTGAGCCTCTACACCTGGATCGCGCACGCCAACTCCCCTGACGGAACGATCGACTTCACCACAGGTGCGCCAGGCTCGCGTGCGTGGCAGGGTATCCGCGTCAACAATGTCAGCGCGACCGAAAGCACGAACCCCGCTGACTACCAGTGGTCTCCGTATAAAGGGCCCGCAGCGTTTGGAATTGTGCCGACCAATGCGGTCGTGGCAGGCAATGTGGTCATTGCGACCATCGCGGCAGGCTGGGCCTCCATTGGTGCTTACTCAAGCGAAAGCTACACGAACGGCGCCGCGACAAGCGCTACCATCGGCCAGACTAACGGCGACATCATGGTCGGTCTTAATAGTGACACAGTAACCGATCCGGGTTATTACTACATCGACTATGCCTGGCACCCGGCCAGTGATGGAAACCTTTACATCTACGAGAGCGGTGGATATGTGGGAGCCTATGGCGCCTACACCACATCAACGGTTCTGACCGTTCAGTATGACGGCGCCGGAATCATACAATACCTCAAGGATGGTGTTGTTATGCGCAAGGTCAGGAACGCTGGCCCAGGGCGCACGTTCTACTTCGATTGCGCAATAGCCGGACCAGTTGGCACGCGCCTCACCGTGCTGAGCTTTGTGCAAGGTAGCGCGTCCGCTGCACCGGTTGCGCAGATGGTTGTCAATGGTGCCACTCCCCTGCTCGACGTCACTGGCAACACAATCACCAAGCCAGGGGCAGCGGTGTCCGCATGGGACAGCGGTGCTTATTCGTCCAACTCTTTCGCCAATGGTGCGCAGGTCACCTTCACCGTAACAGGTGCGCTCATGGTGGGGCTGAACCGCACCCCTGCCAGCGCGGCAGGTTATACCGACATCGATTTCACCTTCTACTTCGACGGCTCCTACACTTATCACGACATCCGTATTGGCTCAAGCGTTCCCGGGGGTCACGCAATTATTGCCAGCTTCGGCGCTTACACCACGACCGACGTCTGGTGTGTAGACTATGACGGCGGTTCCGGCGTTGTAAGGTTCTATCGGAACGGCGTGGTTGTCGCCACGTATAACTGGGACCTGCTTGGTCAGACGATGTTCATCGATAGTAGCATTGTCAACCCGCTCAGTTCGTTCACACTGTTGTCGTTTACTGCAACAGGTGCAACGGGGGCAGGTGCGTTCACGCTGGTCAACGTTGCGAACACTTCGTTCCTGGGGCCGAACACCATTGCCAAGACCAGCCCGCCAAACTGGGACGGTATGGCTCGCACCGCGGAGAGCTTCAGTAAGGGTGTGACCACAAGCTGGCGCGCTGAGCCTAACATCGGCGGCGGCTTGACCCGTCCGTCGACGCTCACCTCCAGCTATATGTCAATCGACTACTGGTGGCACTGCTCCAGCGCTGGAAACACCCTCAGCGTCTGGCGCGCTGGGATGGGCATGGTGTGGGGCCCCGGTGACACTTGGGTCGCTGGTAAGATTCTGTCGATCGTTGATGACAACGTGAACGTCTATTACTACTATGACGGAATCTTGAAGTATTCGCACGCCAAGAACGCGGTCGACGAGCAACTGTGCGGCGCCTATGCGCTCTACAACCCCGGGAACAACATCGCTGGAATCACCTTTGCGGCTTCCGGCACCAAAGGCCCACAGGGGCCCGCAGGGGCTGACAGCACGGTTCCCGGTCCCGTTGGGCCAAGCGGTGACGCTTGGCGGCAGGTGTTCATTCGTGCGGCGTCAACACCTGCAACCCCATCACCGTCCGCAGGGACGCCGAGTGGCTGGTATGGAGACACAGGGTCAGTCCCAGGAGGCTCGGAACCAATGTGGTCATCCGGTGGCGCTCGTGCGTCAGGTGCCAGCAACTACATTTGGCAAGCACCGATCCGAGTGGAAGCGATTGCAGGGGTTCTCACTGGGCAGTCCGTAGCACTTGGGTTTGTCACTTCCTCGATTATGGCGTTCAGTCTTTCGGCAGGGCAGAGCCGAATTGTAGGAGCGCAGATTGCGCTGGACGTCCCTACAGGTTTCGGTTCTGCCTATATCAACATTGAATACAGAGAAGCTGGTGGGGGCTGGACTGGTAGCAACGGTGGGACCACGTTCTATGATAATGGTGATCCTGGAGTGGTTGAGCACACCATAACGGTCACAAACTCAAATATGGTTCGAGTAGATTACGAGGTTCGAGCGACCGGGTTTCGGTCTGGAGTGAACAGCGGTCCCGTTACAGTTTCGAGGTCACAGTTAGCAATATGATGGCATGGCTTATCTACGACGCGGAAACTGGTGAGCAGCTCCGCCTGTCAGAAACAAACGATGCAGGGGAGGGTGAGCTCGGGACCGAGCGTCCCGGTTCCGCAATGGCGGACAACCCTAGCACTCACTGGGATGCCACGCTGCGAACGCACGTAGACTCCCAAGTGTGGATGTCGAAGTTCGCCTATCTTCTGCTGTGGACCGCCACCGAGATGGTTGGCGTCAAGGAGAGCAGCGACCCTGACATGGTGCGAGCCTTCATGCTGCTGAACGCATGGGATGGTCCAATCAACCTTCTGGACGCACAGGTGCAGGCAGGTATCACGCTGGCGGAGTCGCTCGGTATCCTTACCGAAGCCCGAGCTGACCGCATTCGTGCAGGTCTACTTCCCGAGTGAGTCGACGCACACCTCGTTGAAGGTGCCTTTGTAATCAGGCCAGGACCCGTCCGCAACGTGCTCGCAGTAGGAGCGTTCCTCGTGCTTTGCGTTGGCGTAGTCCTCGGCCCCTGCCAGGATGGCGAGCGCGAAGAATGCGCTGACCCCGAAGACAAGTGCTAGTGCGTGCTTGAACGGCATGGTGCTCTCCCTGTTGAACTACGTTTGCTGCCGGCTGTGCCGGGGTATGGTAAGCGATCAGGGGTGCGCCGCCGGGTATGTAGCGGGGCACCCCTGCCGGGGCTGTGCGGGCCTTATTTCAGCAGCCTCACCCCTGAACCTCCAGTGGCCTGCAAGTTGAGCCCGATCCCGTCAGCGATCTGCCGAGCGGCGGTTGTTGTTGTCGCTGAACCTCCAATGGGAGTAGCTTCAGGGTGGAGCTGTTTATACACAGCAAGAACGCGATCAACTGTTACCAGTGCGTTCTTCCCCGCCTGTGCTGATGTAGCGGGTCGCTGTTGCACGTTAAGCTCGCTGATCCGTTGGCGCAAGGCGTTTCCAATCCTGCGCGAGCACTGGTCAGCGTTTAGATAACCGTCGCGATAACCCTGCCTGTCGAACTTGACCATTGTGCAATCAGCTGCGGCAGTGCGCCCAAGCCGTCGAACGGTGGCGACAAGATATTTGTGCATTTCCATCGCTGTGATGCGCGCCGACTCTCTACCAATGAGACCCATCTCATAGCCTTTGCTGAGATCGATACGAATGGCCTTGCAACCGAAATACTTCGCCACGCTGAAGATTAGCATGAAGTCCCAGTCAGGGGACGCTGCACCGTTGCGACGGTAGACGCGATCCTCCGCAATGGGGTCATCTTTTTCGAGATCGGATGCGTCAAGTTGGTGACGCTCCATGAGCTCGTGCGCTTTAGCAAAGAAGATCTCAGCCTCGGCAGCGTTGTCCGTTGCGCTTGCTTTGGCCAGCAGCGCTTTGATCTTGTCGATGATCTTCATTACTTTGCCTTTCCGGTGAATGCGAGCTGCGACCCGATGGTGTAGCTTTCGTGACCGCGCGGATAGTTGACGTAGACCGAGCTTGTGTCGCTCTGGCTGTTGCTGATCCAAGCGGTGCGACCGTCGGTGTGTTCGAACCCGCTGATGAAGCCCATCTTGGTCCGACCGCCGTTGCGGGTGCTGTTGAATTTGAATCCCTGTTCCTGCAACCATGCGAGCGATTTAGCGAGCGACCCGCGGGCAGCAACCTCGCGACCGGCGTCGGTGACGTTGTAGAAGCGCAGCGAATGCATCTGAAGTTCAATGTTGCTCTTGACCCAAAGATAATCATTGTTCTCCAGGTCCCAGCGCTGTGCGGCCGTTCTGGTTGTCATTTGGGTGCCTTTTGCAAAGTTCCCAAAGAAATCGACGTAGGCGATTGCGTTGCGGACTGCCGGGGTGGGAAGGTCGGTCATGGTGTGTCTCCGTTGCGTTGCACCCTTACTCCGACAAGTTGATCTAGATGTAAAGCGATTTTTGCATCTAAATTATGGCGGCAATTTGTTGCAGGATTTTCACCGACTCGTTGATATACCAGTCCAGGTCAACGTCATCAGGGAAGGTGTCAGGCAGCACCATGCACGGCATCGCACCGTCAGAGCGAGGCACCTTGTTTCCTGACGTGGCGTAGACCAGCTCACCCGGCACGTTCTTGCCGTAATACCAGCGGATCGACTTGCCGAGGTATTCGGTGTTCATGGGCTTAGCAAGCATGTCCTTGGCCATCTGGTAAGCGCTGCCAACAGGGAGACCAGACTGCTGACCGGGGACGATCCAGTATTGCGAATCGAACTGTGTGAACCCTGCAATGCGGAGCAGGTCTTCCCGCGTCTCGTGTGGAGGCGGTGGAGTGTAGCCCCACACCTTAACCGCGCCACCCTTGACGCTGCGCACGCTCACGAACTTGGTGATGTCGGTGCTGGAACGGATGGTGTGGTCAATAGGGGTGCCCTTCGTCAGGAACGCTTCCACAGCCTCGACGCAGATGGTAGTCGTCGGGTTCTTATGCAACCGTTCGGCGAGGTTCTTCTTGCTGGCCCAGGGGTTGGCATAAGCGCCCTTGGTCTTGGTGCCCGCAGGTTCCTCGAGCCAACCAATGGACCCGTCGGGGTTCCTCACTTCCTTCTGCTTGACTGCGATGTAGTTGTTCACGTCCCGCGAATAGAGCGCAAGGTAGCGCGTTTCTTCGGTCTTGAAGTTGGTGTCGTGCTCCCACTGCGCCACAATGCTGTTGAACAGCGCGTGACCAGCTCGGGGGCACTTGATAACGATGCCGTCTGTGTTAGCGCTGACCACGTTGATCCCTGCCAGCTCCAACCGCTCGATCAGCATCAGGATGCTAAGCTGCCCGGTGATGGTTGTTTGGATCAGGAAGTTCGGTGCGTAGAGCACAGAATACATCGACCCAAACTTACCGAACGAGCCGTTGATGACAATCTTCAGCGAGTCCGCAATCACCTTGTCACCCCGCTCCTTTGCTGCAATGCGCCGCGTGACGATGCTGCGATAGACGTCCAGGAACACCGGCCCGAGGTGCGGTGGAAACAACCCCTGATTCATAATGATGAAAGGGTAGAACGACGTGACGTCCTTGTCGATCAAGATGTAGTCTTTGTCGGTGTAGTGTGCAACGGTCGACTCAGAGCTGTGCAACCCTCCAATCCCCATGCGGTAGAGCGACCCCGCGATCTGCAAGTTGAGCGCCTTAATCTCCTCAGGCATTGCAATGCTGCCGGTGTAGTCCACAACGAACCTTGCGTTGCGAATCACATTGGTGGCCCAGTTCATCAGCGGGGTTCGAAACTGTATGAAGTGGGGCACGTTGTAACGGTAGGTCGTGCCGACCTCGATCTCAGGCTTCTGCGGGCGCTTCCCGGTGCGGCGCTGTAGCTCAGCTACCATCACCGCCTCAGCGATTTGCGCATCGGACTTGGACCGCAAGTCTACCTGATACTCGTTGGAGAGCTGGTAGCGAAGATCGATGTGTTCCCGCAAGCACTCGCGCAGCTGACCAGTGTTCTGGCAGTCGTTGACGCAATACCAGCGGGTGATCGTGATCTGGTCGGCTGACAAGCGGGTCGAAGGGTGGAAGGGTAAGTCCTGCATCTTCTTTGCGTGCATTCGACCTGCATACGTCTTCAGCGAAGCAAAGAGTGGTGCCACTTCGATCAAGTCAATGTGGTCACACTTAACCATCTTCACTTTCAGCGAGCGCAGTATGTCCCCGCCGCGCACCTCTTCCAAAATGATTTGGTCGCTAGCCCGTTTGATGTCAGCAGTGCTTAGACCAGCAACCGCAAGCGAACACATCGTGAGATCGTAGTTGAGCGAGTTGAACCCGACGGTCGTGAAGGTAGTCAGCAGCCATAGCAGCATACGGATGTCGAGTGCCTTGCCTTCATACATCTCAACGAAGGTGACCGCACCTGTGCGAACATTGGTGAAGCACGCGAGGAAATAGTTCACGTAGACCTCGACGTCTACCAGGAACTCATCGCGCTTCTGCATTGCCTCCCCAAGCTGCTCGAGGGTCATTACTGGGACAGGGAAGCGGCGCGCTTCTTCGAGGCCTGGCAGGTAGTCGGGGCGCAACCAGATCGCTTCCGGCGGGGTGCGCTTAGCCTTTTCAGCTCGCGGGGGCTTAGGTGGAGGGGTGTCGTCCCAGAAGAAACCGACTGAATCGTTTCGTGCCATGCTGACTCTCGTTTTAAGGCCGTTTAAGCGGGCCGTGGCGCTGTGTGCAGCTTAGGGGCGCTGCAACCCCTATCGCAACCCCTAGCTTGGCTGCGCGATCCCTGTCGCGGAAAACTGCTGGCCCTCCCAAGGTGACCGCATACCGATGATCGCTCCCCGCAAGCGCTCGCCGAAAAACAGGCAGGGCTTGGGGTAGAGGGTGAAGTCGGCGCGGGTGACCACACCCTTCAGCAGCGCCAGCATGTGGATCTGATACACCCCGGTGAAGTCCATACCCTCGAGGTCGAACGTGCCGCCGGTGTCTTCTTCCAGGTGCGTCCGCATCACCCCGTCTTTGATAAAGATGCGGTTCGCTCCGTCGCACACCGCTTTCAGCGTTTCAATACCCTCAAACAATAGCGGGTCGATTGGTGTTGCGTTGCTGGGCTTGTCCAAGACCTTTGTCAAGTCAGGCCAAGTGGTCTCCAGAAGCTGTGTGCGGATCCAACGGCCGTCAGTGAAGTGGAATGTGATGCTATTCTTTTCGAGCTGTGCATGGGTTGGCGGTTCATTGACGCGAAGAATCTCCTTTACTGCAACGCGAGGCACGTTGACGGTGAACGGGAACTTGCTGCCGATCCAATACTGGACGAGCGTCGTGTTGTTTGTGGCGTAGGCGGATTGCTCGTGCAGCAACACCCCGTTCGTCCAGGGCCGTGACGCATCGTTACCGATAAAGTCATAAACGATGCGCAGTGCGTTCAGCAGCTCTTGGCCGTCGAGCTCGAAGCGATCACCCTCAGGCATCACGTGCGGAGTCGGACCATCTATTGTCTGCACGAACGCACGGAACTTGCCGCTCTGAATGCGTAGGCTGCCCCCCGGTGTCATGGACAGCGTTACCGTCTCCTGGCACTGGCCAATCGCCCTGACCAGCTGATCGGCTTTGGGGTTGCAGTCAATGTCGAAGGGGAGTGGGCTGCTGAGCGCGAGCGTGCCGTTATAGCTGCGCACGTGACCGCCCTCGATGCGGAAGTGCGTCATTGCTGGCAGCAAGTCCTTCTTGGCGACCGCACCCTGCACGAACTTGAGCTCTTTCAGCATCCCCGTTCCCCCGCATCATATTTGTCGACCAGCTTCTTTATCATCGGTGACTTCCATGTCTTCTGATAACGATCCAAAACGAGCGCCAGCTGCATTCTACGGTGAACGTGGCTGTGCCGCAAGACAGTTCTGCAGACGTGGAGCAGGGTGTTGCGCCGCAAGCGCACTCGGCAGAGCTTGGTCAAAACAGCTCCTGAGCTTGCACGCGGAACCGCGAGGAGTTGGAAGCATTCATGAGGGTGTTGATCACCCCGAACGCCCACAGGTTGTAGGCGGCGCGAGATTCGTAGACCTTGCTCAACCGCTCATAGGTGAAACCGTTGTCCTCGAGTAGCTTGAACACATAGTCGACCTCGGGTGGCGTCAGTGTGGTGGCGTGCTGCCCCGCGTCATGCCTCGACGGGGACTTCTCCGAAACCGACAACGGCATTGCAGGGTTCGACCTGCTAGCCCCGGGAAGAATAATGGAACCGAAAGCTGCGCTCTGAATCCAGGACGAGGAGTCGCAGCTATACCAAGGATAGGCCTCCATGATCGGCACAGCGGTGATCCCGAAGCCATGCACCTTGCACCGCACGTTCCCGCCAGGCGCGAGATACTTGTCCCACATCCGATCGAGCCAAGTCATTAGCTGTTGCGTGCTGGAGCCCACCATCCCGCCGAGTGTAATGTAATCATAATCTCGAATGTAGCGCTCGAGGTATTCCTCAGGCTCACCAGCGTGGAAGCATGGCAGGGGGCGCCAGTTGACCCCATGCACAGTCTTGAAGGTGTGCTCCATTTCGAGTTGGTTCATCCAGGTCTTATGGGGATCGCCAATGCCGTCAAGAACCGACGCCATCATGTTACCGTCTTCACCCCGGATGATATCCCAATTTGTGTAGATATATTGGCAGTAGTCCGCCACCGACAACTCGACGCCTAAAGTATAGGCGGAGAATGCACCGGAGTCGAGAAAGACTTGCGCACCGCACCGCCGCATGTGGTCAACATAACTTTGCTTCCCGACGTAGTGCCAGGACTCAAGTATGTGGGGCAGGTTCTTGGTGATCTCTTGTTCACGCTCAGTCAATTTCACATACCGGTTCATTCCCGGCATGTAACTGTTCGTGTAAACGGCAGCCATGTAGATGTGCATCGAAGCTCCAAACGGGGACGCGGATAGCGCCCCCGTTATTTAGCAGGTCAGCGAGCCAGCTGCAAGAATTCAGCACGCACTGCCGGGTCGTCCTTAAACACCCCGCGGAGCGCGCTGGTGACTGTGTGGTGCCCCTGCTGGCACACCCCGCGCGATTCCATGCACAGGTGACGCGCCTTGATGACCACACCGCAACCGATCGGAGCAAGGTGCTCCATCAGCGAGTCAGCAACCTGAGCGGTCAGGCGCTCCTGCACCTGCAACCGGCGAGCGTAGACGTCCAGGACGCGGTTGAGCTTGCTGAGCCCCACGATGCGCTTGTCCGGCAGGTAGGCGATCGTGGCGCTGCCGAAGAATGGTGCAAGGTGGTGCTCGCAGTGCGTATAGAACGGAATGTCCTTGACGACAACCATTTCGTCCGCACCCTCGGCGCCGTCCTCGAACGTTTTCAGGATGTCGGCAGGCTTTTCCGCGTAACCCTTGCACCAGAACTGCCACGCTTTGGCCACCCGCTTTGGCGTTTCGAGCAGCCCGCCGCGTGTCGGATCCTCGCCGACAAACTGCAACAGCCGGCGCACGTTGTCTTCGATGCCACCCGAGGCGTTACCTTCCCACGGCCAGATGACCCATTCGTCACCGTGCGCCCAGGTGCGCTTGTCGATCAAAGCGAAGAACGGTTTCCCGGGGAAGCGCTCCGCGGTGGAGCCGGTGTCGATCAGATCATCGAAGATGAAGTCGGCCTGCTCAGGACTGTCGACCAGCATCAGCGTCAAGCTGGTCGACGCCATAAGCGCTAGCACAGCGGGGATCCCACCTCGAGGCACAGGGTAGACCGTCAGGGTGCCTTGCGCCTGACCGCCGAAGTGGTCGTGGATCCGTGCGCCAGCAGCGATCGCAAGGGTGTTCAGGCGGTTGAAACAGATGTTCTGCACGTTACGCTCCCGCGCTGAAGGTTGCTGAGCACTTGCGCGTCTCGTCGACGCGAACGTGCGTGAGTCGGATACCGGTGCCAGCAAGCTGTGCGGGTCCCACAACCTCGACCAGATGCTGCGCCATGTTTTCGGCCGTCGGGTTGAAGTCGACCCATACCAGCGATCCGAGCACCTGGAGCTCCTCACCGAACGTTTCAACCGCACGAGCGACCGTCCGCATAACAGGGTCTTCCGTCCAGGCCAGGAACTTGTGGTCCCAGTTGTCTTCGAGCCACATGCACAGGCGAGACTTCATATCGCTGAAGTCGATCACGCGACCGACACCGTCCAAGGACCCTGTGTCAGCTGCACAGGTGAAGTGAATCCGGTAATTGTGGCCGTGCAGGTCTTCGCACTTGGACCCCTGATTGTGGACGCGGTGCCCACAGCTGATGTCGTGATATCGTTCTGCTGTCCAGCTCATGCGCCAGTCCCCTTTGATTGGTATTCGATGACTTCAGGAAGGCCGTTAATGTCGAAAGCGGTCCGGCGCATAAAGCACGGTCCGCAAGTGCCACAGTGCAACGGCCCAGCACGGTAACAACTCCAGGTCAGGTGCAGCGGGGCACCAAGCTCGTGACCCAGCGAGACGATCTCATGCTTCATGAGGTTGCCGACTGGCATAATGACACGGACGCGCTTGCCGTCCCCTACCGCGAAGGGGAGCAGGTCGTTGAAGCGGTCGATGAACTCAGGTTCATTGTCAGGGTAAGCACCTGCCTCTTCCAGGTTGTTTCCGAGGACAATGGTGTCAAACCCTTTCGCTTCGGCAAACGCGGTGGCAAGCGCAAGCATGACAAGGTTCCGTGCTGGAACCCATTCGTGCGCGAACTCAGCACCTGCCTCGCCTCCGGCGATGTCGCTATCGTGGCGCAGCAAAGGTGAATCCGCGGGGTCGTAGATTGCCATCGGCAGGACGTGCAAGCGGACGTCCAGGTGCTTGGCCACAGCGTGAATCGCTTGCACCTCAGGCCCTTCGGCGCGCGAACCATAGCGGAAGTGGACCAGCTCTACCGCATAGCCTTGGCGCTGGGCCGCTACAGCCGCGACGACGCTGTCCATGCCACCGCTGCACACCACAAGCGCTCGAGCGCCCTGTGCCGGCGCTGTGTCGAGGCGCTGCCGACCGTCACTGGTGAACGCCCAGCACGAATAAGGTTCGAGCATCTGTGGGACCAGTGCGTCGGGGAAGTATGACCGCGAGCTTGCAAAGAACACCGAGCGGTCACCTTGCGCGAACCAGATCGGACGGTAGTTGCAGGCAGCAAAGACCAGTCCCGGGTGATCGTCGTGCGCTGCCAGAATGGCGTAACTGCCCTTCAGCACCGCCACCGTATCACGAAAGGTGCAGCTAAGCGCTTCCACAGTGTTACCACCTAGCTCTTCCCGATAGGTAAGCCCCGCCAACACTTCAGCGATCGCTGCACTGTCAATGCGCGTCTTGAGCAAGTTGGTCCGAAGGTCAGCATCGTTTGCGACCGTGCCGTTGTGGACAATGCTCCACTTCCCGCACCTGTAAGGCTGCTGATCTTCGTAGCGCTTGTGAGCGACATACTCGGTGGTCGGTTCGGCGCGGAAGTTACCGATGAGCACACCCGCTTCGAGCAACCTGAACGGGTCGAAGTATTCCCCGCCGTGCTCCCAGTCCGTAGCGCGGCGCACCGACTTCCGCTCAAAGCCGCAAGGTTGACCGCTGTGAGGCGCTTCGCGCACCGTATAGCCCCAGCCATCACGACCGCGAGCAAAGCTGGCGGAACCAATGTGGTCAATGACGCGGTTGGCAGCGGACACCCCAAGGGGCGTCTTGTCCCATATCAAAGCTCCGATGATCGCACACATTATTCGACTCCGATATACTTGTGGACCTGAAGCTGTAGCAGGTAGCCGAAGTTCAAGCTAGATGCGACCGCCGCTTTCATATGCTCGAAGTTCTCGGCGCTGTCCTTGCTGTCTAGCGGCTGAATGTAGATGGGGCGCTGCCACCCCTCCGGCGGACGCGCGGGGCTGTTTGGCATCCCCAGCGCGCTGAGAGGCAACCCATCATCGGCCACCATGTCGAACGCGACCACATACTTGAGAGCGCAAGCTGCATCGAGTGCTAGCGGGTTGAGCTTGCCGGTCTTGGGGCTGACCACAAGGTAGGAACCGCGCCGCTCGGCGTAGTTGTGGTTCCATTGCAAGCTCGGCGGGTTCATCGTCCCGTTGCTTTCGACCTGGACGTAGTGCCCCGCCACCAGCAAGGTTTCGATCAGCTCACCGATATGTTGGCGGAACGGTTCGCCCCCGGTGATAACGACCAGTCCTGGCTGGCGCCAGCGGTCATCGCACCACAGCGCACGGACTTCGGCGTAGATCTGGCCGTTGCCCATGCGGGTGCGCTTTGAAGTGTAATCGGTGTCGCAGGCTGGACATTGCAGGTTGCAGCCAGCAAGGCGAATGAAGATGCAAGGTGTGCCGCAGAAGGGACCTTCACCCTGGATCGTTTTGAATATGGAGTGAACGTCGACGGTCCCTTCGTAGGACGGTTCGCGTTTCTCGATTGGTTGATTGTTCACGTTTCCTCCGGAGGTGGCTAGGGGTGTTCCGAGGAAACACCCCTAGCAGGTTTCGGCAGGTGAGGCTAGATTAGCCCTGCGGCGGTGCCGGGGGAGCCGGCGGTGCCGGGGGAACGGCCGGTTCGGCGGGCTTCGGCGCATCGACGCGACCGGTGATGCCGAAGAACTTGCGCCAGCGCGCATATTCGGCGCGAACGTTGGATTCGTTCAGGCCCTGGGCCTTGGCGAGCACCATCGATTCGCCGATCGAAGCGGGGGAACCGTTCTTCTTCGACACTTCGTCGAAAATGGTCCAGGCCTTACCGCACAGGGTATCGGGCTTCGGCCGACGGATACCGTTCGATTCCGGTTGCTTGCTTGCGAGCTTGGCAGCATCGGCAGCGGCCTTGGCATCGGCCTTGGCTTTGGCAGCGGCTTCCTTCGCATCGGCCTTGGCCTTGTCGGCGGCAGCCTTGGCATCGAGCTTCGCCTGCTTGGCGGCAGCGGTTTCGGCGTCCTTCTTGGCCTTGGCTTCCGCAGCGGCGG